>ENA-OPWL01000498-OPWL01000498.1-human-gut-metagenome-genome-assembly--contig:-NODE-498-length-20180-cov-11.791106_pt1 | contig 20180 bp, 21 predicted proteins | sample MGYA00241508_ERZ502008 | MGnify/ENA primary metagenome ERZ502008 (study PRJEB25962, sample SAMEA2043046) | human gut metagenome | biome: human gut; feature: human-associated habitat; material: faeces... | reverse complement strand
GCAAAGGTATAATGATGAATAAAAGAGGACAAGGCGGCATCGCGGATACGCTTACCTTTCATCAAGCAAAACATTCACTCCTGCATCAACTTCTTCCTTATTCTTTGCCGAGAGATACTTAAAACCAAGCGATTCAACCCAACCTTTTGCAGTTTTTGTTTCACCTGCTGCAAGATAAATGGGCAATCCTTCGACAGGAGTATTTCTTGGTTGGTCGTACATCACCGCACCACCTTGATTATTAATCAGAAGTATTCTTGTTTTATTAGAGAGGTGACGTATAGATAAACTATTCATATCATAGAAGAATGACAACTCTCCTGTAATATAAAATAATGGTTTATTGCTATCAGCGCCAAATCCTACAGCAGTAGACATACTGCCATCAATGCCATTTACTCCACGGTTGCAATTTACTCGAATGCTTTCCTTTATTGGAATGTAATGTGCCATACGGATTGTTTGGCTGTTAGCCAACTGAAGGTCACAGTTTGCAGGAAGTTGGCTCATTAATTTAGTAATGGCGTACAGCTCGCAATATTGCATTTGTGGGAGTGTTGGAATGTCAGCAATAGCCTTCCATTCAGCAAAATAAGAACCATTAGTCTTGCTTTCACAATTTTCAGAAAGCATATTGAAGAAATAAGTCTCTGGCATTTCAAAGATATCCGTAAGTGTATGGAAAGGATCGCATACTTTATCCTCGTATCCTACTTGCCAATGTTCTGCTTTACCGTTCTTAAGGTATCTCTTTAACTCATTATTGAAAATATAATTAGCACCAATCGAAATAACCACATCTGGCTGTAATGCAGGAGCTTGGTTCTCTTTCATGATGCTCATGGTTATTGTTGTATTGATGATAGCATTCTTAGCATGACAGTTGGACATCTTGTCGGTAAGTACGGCTACATTATACTTTTCAGCAAAAGTATTCTCTGCCTTTTCCACTTCTTTAAGAGGATACACAGCCTGTCCCCAAACAACCATTACCTTTTTATCTTTCAAACGAGCTGAAATAGTTTTCCATTCTGATGAGGACATTGGCAATTGATGCAAAGTAATCTTACGAGCGTCAGGTAGTGATTCTACATCATAATTAGCACCATGATGTGCAGCAAATGGAATGTTAATATGAACAGGACCACGGCCATGATGATTGAGTTCTATAAGAGCCTCGTTAATGATTCTGTTGCAATACCATTCATCTCTTGGAGTATCAATTACTGGAAGTTGACAATGGTATTTTGTACAATTGATAAAAGTGCTTGCTTGATCGTACATCTGATCTTCACATTGATTAAGCAACTCTGGAACACGATCGCTTGAAAGAACAAGCAAAGGCAGACGCTGATAGAATGCTTCTACAATGGCACTTCCATAATTCATGCAAGCAGTGCCAGATGAACATGTTACTGCTACTGGTTCTCCACATTCTTGTATAAGTCCAAGAGCAAAGAAAGCAGCACTACGCTCATCAACTACAAGATACAGCTTGAAATAATTGTCAGCCTGAAGAGAATTTATCAACTTGTTGTGACGACTACCTGGAGATACTACAATCTTCTTAATTTGAAATTTCTTCAACAAAGCTACGAGCTGAAGAACCATTTTATCATTTACAAACATACTATTGAAATATTTTTTATTTTATTGTTATTTACGAATTCGAGCCATTATCGGCTTTATTATGGCTTTACGTTCTGATGCTGTCAGAGCAATGTATAATGTTGACAGAATTACACATACAACACTAATTCCTCCTACTAATATTGTCGTTAATATAGATGGACTTAATATTAAATGTAAAGCTGTAGGAATTATTGACGAGAGTATTAAAACAGCAAGACAGATAGCCAGAACCTTTGTCAGAAACTTTCTTATACTTAGATTTACACTTCTACATACAAACCATATACGAATACCTTGCAAAATAATAACAAGCGCAAGGTAAACATACATAGAATATTCTGCTCCCCCACCTAACTTAAAAGCGATCCAAACAAACGGAATATGTAACGCACCTATTAGAGTGAGTGTTATTTGATACGATTTAATATTTCCGGTCGCTCCTTTGGCTGTAGCCAATAGACTACTAAACGAATTGACAAGAGAAATAAGCAAAACCAAACGCATGAAAATAACAGCATAATCTGGTACTATTCCTAACCATACCTTTAGAACTGTAGGGGCTTCAAGAGTGAGTGGAATGACAAAGAATGCCATCAAACAAAATGCCATCTTGCAACCTCTGATAATCAAAATATGCATCTGCTCATACTCACCAGCAGCATATGTCTTTACTACTTGTGGATTAAGGGCTACAAGGAAATTATTTGCAAACTGGGTCACAACACCGTTTATTTGATTTGCAATTCCTTGTGCTGCATTTATTGCTACCGTAAAGAACATATTTATAACAATTGCAATGCCTTGTGTATGAAGAATATATCCTAAGTTTCCAAAAACCGTCCATCCTGAGAATGACAGCATCTGCTTCATCATAGGTTTGTCTATTTTTGCTGTTGTTCCTCGACATTCTGTAAAATGCCTTATTCCATATACAGCATAAATAGAACAGTTAATAACACCGATAACAAGCATAAGGAATGCATAGAATATCAATTTGTCAAATGGAGACCAGATTATGGCAAATGCGACTATAAGCTTTAAAGACGCCTCCAGAATGCTGATATAAGCAAAAGCCGACATTTTCTCATGTGATATTATTGCTGCATTATACGGCACTGTGAATATTCCAAATATAGCAGCAAAAACGGAAAACTGGTATACCCAATTTGCTGCTTCCATACGTAATGCCGGTATGTTCATATGGCTGTTTAGAAACCATAATCCTACTGTTTCTGCTATAACTAATACTGCAATAGCAACAAATACATGTATCTGCTGACTTGTAGAAAATACTTTATTAAGAGCGTTTTGATCATTCCTACCCATTTCAACGTTCATAAAGCGTTGAGTACCTCCTGCCATAGCACTATTCAGAAATGAAAGAATTACAACGATTCCTCCTACTACATTGTATATACCATAATCATCCACTCCGAGTTCTCTCAGAATAACTCTACTTGTATATAGATTAATTACTAACAACAAGAGCATTCTGAAATACAACATTAGAGTGTTCTTGGCTATTCGCGTGTTGTTGTTTGAAGATGTTTTTGACATTTACTAATTTATTTATTATATTTTTTGTTCTATTGTGATAGGGTTGTATCTATGTACTTTCGCATCAAACGTTGGTGAATTAATAACCTCCAATGCAACGTACCCACTATTTTTTAGCGGGTTAACTGCATTAGGATTTTGAATAAAGTTTTGATTTCTTTGAACATTAATGACCAATTTGAATGTTGAATTGTCGGCTTTGCCGATGTTGAATTACGCGCGATGCGCAATGTTGAGTTTTGAGAGTTGACATCTAACTTTTTGGGGCTTTATTTTCCATTTTGCTTAGCCTTATATTCCAATAGGTCAAGAACTATCTTGAAATCCTCAAACTTTTTACAATATTGAGTGACTAAAGGTTCTGGAAAATACTGACGAATAGAAGCCTTTATCATATTAGATATTGCCTCCTTGCAAAGAGCGTTAAGCAAGTCGTTAAATTGTTGTTGTGTCATAACATTAATCATCGATAATCGTTCATTAATCTGACGTTAATACATATATGTTGAGGAGAGATCAAAACACGAGTTAGTACTCAATTTAGGGCATAGCCCTTTGTATAGGCTCTTTAACAAGTGCCTATATATTGAGAAGTTAAAAATTTCACTTGTTTATTAAGTATTACATACTTTTTCTCGCCATGGCAAAGTTCAAGCAAGCTTGCTTTGCTCATGACTTATCGAAAAAGTTTCATACATTTCACACACATGTGATTTTCGGCTGCACTCGGCATAGCTCAAACAAGTTTGGCTTTGCACTCTTCAACAGCTAAGATACTTCATTCCATATTAAGTCCTAATCAGAGTGCTTACTTGAGTTAAATCCTTTCTCTACCATTCGAACTCAAATCTCTCTATATCTTCCTCCACAAGCGGATTGCCTATCTGTACTTCTATGAATGTCAAGTCAGTTATGGCTTTAATGGCATGGAGATGTCCTACTGATATATTCATCACATCACCACGCTTTACATCTTTGCGCTCGCCATCCAAGACAAAGATACCTTCTCCTTCTACGCATGTCCATACCTCGCTGCGATGATGGTGCAACTGATAGCTTATGTTCTTGCCTGCATTTAGGTGTATTGTCTTTGTCAATGAACGTGTGCCGTCCTCGTATTCTACGTTATCCAATACTCGATAGGTTCCCCAACGACGTTCCTCATACATGGGACGTGTGGTGAGTTTGTTGGCATAGTCCTTTATCTTCTCCGAGTCTTGTTTGTCACATACCATTATGCCATCAGGAGAAGCGGCTACTATCACATCCTTTAGTCCGTTGCAGAATACTGGTATTCCAAGTTCGTTTACAGCATGAGTGTTCTCATTGTTGTCTCCCATCATTACATTGCCTATATGTGTGCTTGGCAATTCCTCGCATAATGCGTTCCATGTGCCAAGGTCTTTCCACTCACCAGAGAAAGGAACAACGGCTACAGACTCTGCCTTTTCAGCCACCTCATAGTCGAAACTGATTTTAGGGAACTCTGTATAACGTTTATGTGTTTCCTCAAATGTCTCTGTTTGTATGTATTGGTTTACGATGTTCATCATATAACCAAGACGGAAGGCGAAGACACCACCATTCCAAAAGGCATTCTGCTTAAGCAATTCCTTTGCCTTCTCCTCATTGGGTTTCTCGGTGAAGCGTGCTACACGTAGGCATTCGTTATTGAATACGGATATCGCTGATTTAACTGATACTGATGAAGTGACTGATTCTTTTGATGTAACTAATTCAGGAACGACGTATCCGAATTTCTCGCTTGGATAAGTAGGAGTAATGCCCATCAACACAAGGTTAGCAACATTGTTCTCTACAGCCTCCACCATTTTGGCTATAGTGGCAAAATACTTTGACTCTGTATATACGTCGCAAGGCATAATTACAACCACCTCGTCATCATTGCATTTCTTTTCTTTTGCAAGATAACTTGCAGCAAGAGCGATGGCAGGGAATGTATCTCTGCGCTCTGGTTCTGTCACTACATTAACGTCCTCGCCCAGCTGGTTGATAATGCTGTCACGCTGCACAGCATTGGTTGCGAACGTTATATTGTCTGTAAGCTTTGCCTCACGAATTTGGCGTACTACACGCTGTATCATAGATTCCATACCACCATTTGGCGAAGCCAATAATGGAAGAAATTGTTTACTACGTGCATCGTTGCTAAGAGGCCATAGGCGCTTGCCAGAACCTCCGGATAATAATATTAGTTGCATATCTTTTAGAATTTTGAGTTATGCGCTGTGCGCAATGTTGAGTGTTGAGTTTTGTAATCGGCTTCGCCGCTTGCCAGAGCAAGAATGTTGAGTTATTCTTTTCTAACACCTGCGATTGTGAGTTGGTCAATTGTGAATTGGTCAATTGTGAATTGATAGGATTTGTTTTTGAACACGAATTAACCATGAATTATGCCACGAATTAATATGGTCTGATTTGAGCATTGACTTTTTATCTTTCTTATTCATACAATTTATCGCTATCACGCAACCTTTGTTTGATACCATCTAAAGTCACGTCAGCCCAATGTTCATAGTTATTTTTCATTTCCTCTTTCTCTTCATTAGAAAATTGAGAGTGTTCGATGTATTCTTTCATACATTCAACTGCCGTCTTCTTGAGCTTATCAAGATTAAATCTTCACTGCTGTACATAATTTGATGATTTAAATTCAGAAGCGAAGATACTTCTTTCGAATTTAAGCCCTGATTTGAGTGCTTACCTAAATTCCTCCAACGGATATATTTAGTAATCAAATAATGATATTTCATCAATGTCTATTAAAGGAGTAAACGAGTCTCTTATCCAATTGGTACAGATTGTGTTCATCGGGAAATCTTTTTTGTATTCATCAGCTACCCATTCCAAATTCCATAGCTTGACATCTGGCACACCTGCTACAATTTGACATATTGGCTCTGAATAATCTATAGTGTCAGGCATTTTGTAGGTAATATGTTGTAACCATATCTGAAGTTCACCAATATTAGGTAAGCGTTCAAATTTCTCGTACAGGTTATTCACAATTTCTTTTCTTTCATCTGTCGTAGGAATAGTGTGGAGCAAGTTACTGATAATCATCAAGACTATTTTGTATCCTTTAGGGCTATCCATTGCTATATCTGCAAATATGGAAATTAGTACCAATGTTAAGTTTTTATTTACCTTTCTATTTTTCAAACGGCGAGCATAAAACGTCAAGAGTTTAATAATCATTCCGCTGTTAGGATATTTTTTTGCAAACTGATGGATATATAGTGCCTCTTGTTGGAGTGATCCTAAAGAAGAAATAGTCTTATTCCGTTTTTTATAAATAGGTATGTTTGTAACGTACCAAACTTTGTCTTTTTTAATAGAGTCTGTAACAACATCTTCTGTCAATATGGTCTTTTTTGTGTTGAGCTGAAGATTTAATTCTGTCAATACCTCTTGCAGAAAGAAAGCAATCTTTTCCAACTCGTCTTTTGAGTTTGAAAAGATACGATAATCGTCTCGATAACGTAAGATAGTGTATTTCTCTATGCTGTTTGTTGACAACTTGTCTGCAAGTCGTTTGTCTGCATAGCCAAGTATTATTTCTGCAATAAAATCAAACAAGACACTACCTTGTGGTATGCCATTGGTTTGCCCTAATTGCATACCTTGTATGTAATGGTCAATGATGTTCCCCAATAATCCTTTGGATTGCATCTTCTTTTTCGCTTCTTCTTTCCCCATCAAAGCCCAAGCTATAGTATGTGTGTACATGGATGCATAACAATTAGTAATGTCTGTAACAAACATATACCTATATTTAAGTGATAGTTCAATACTCCTTTGTTCTACATTTTCCCACCACGATGTTACAGATGCAGCTTTATGAGATTTGTCTTTTTTACCTTTAACCTTTAGAATGCTAGTAACTTCTATTTGCGAAACCTTAAATTCTTCAAATCGCTTTTTCAATGCCGTCCAATTACCTTTATTGGTTATAATTCTCACAAGCAAATAATAAAGATAGGGGTTAGCAATCTGTATAGGTCGATAGGCATACTTTCCATCCTTTTTCATCAATATTGTATGGTTGACGTTTTCAAAAGAGGATGGATTTCCTTTATTAGGATTTTTGAGAATAGCATTAAGATCTTTATTTCCAACAGTCTTTTCTATATATTCCAAGATGTTCTTGAAACTTATATAGACAGGAAAACTGACGTTGCAGTAATTCTCTGGTTCCATAAAATATCGGTATGCCTTTACATTTGACAAATCAAGTATAGTCTTCATTCTGTTTACTCATTTAATATCTTGTTGGTGCTCAATTCAGAACGTAACTTTGAATTGTAAATTTCGATAGTACCTACATGTTAGTACTCAATTTAGGGCATAGCCCTTTGTATATGCACTTTCGCAAGTACCTATTTGAGATGTTAAAAATTTTACTTGTTTATTTACTATTTCATACATTTTACACGCAAGTGATTTTCGGCTGCACTCGGCATAGCTTAAACAAGTTTGGCTCTGCACTCGTTGGCACGAAAATTCTTCGCTCGACAATTTGAAAAACAAGCTTGCTTTGTTATATGAGTGCTTACAAGCCTATTAGGTTTCATCTAATACTTCTTCAAACCCGATCCATGAATTATAATCTATATCATTCATATATTGTTTCTCAATAAATTTGAGATACGGTTTGCGCTGACTTTCTTCTATAAATATTGATGTATCTGAAAAACGATGTATAAGCCTAATACCACTATTCAAAGTTTCAACTACAATCGTATCATAAGCTACAGTTCCTTTGTCGAGAGCTTGGCATATGTCAAACAGCTCATATCGGTCAGCATCAATAGTTTGAATAAAAGATTGTATGCTCAATTCTTTTTTTAGATTATTATCATATTCTGACAGATTTAAATTTGCTATACTTTTTATGAGTATGTTTGCAAGTTTCTTTTGGTTTTGTTCTCCTCCTCCAGGAAAAGATTTGCTCGTAAGAGTTAATTGCTCTTTAGACAACTCTTCTTTAAGAGCCTTAAAACACTTAATGAAAAAATCTTTAGTTAATACATGTTCTCTAAGCCCTTTTCTACACAAACTTGACAAAGCGTAAATGACAGCTCTAAAACCAGTTGATTTCCATAATATATTGCTCGTTGGCGTCTCCCATTCTACGAGGAAAACCTCTTTTAAAGCATTAAAACAATTTGAAAGAATTCTGACCAATAAATCATCTTTTTCCTCAATAAAAAGAAAACGTAATGGTAGTCTTGGGTCGTCTGCCAAATTCTTTTTTAATTTAAGATTTCTAGTATCTTCATCAGGTTTCTTGGATATGAGCATCAATATACTCTTTGCAAATGTTCCTTGAGAAAGGGTCGCCTTTTCTTGATTGGAAGTTCTCTTGCCAAGCATTTTGAGCCTATTGTAAAAGGGAGAAGATTCTGAAGAGTTCATAACTCTTGCTATTTCATGAACTGTTTTATATGGACTTCTGTTTTCTGAAACATCAAACAAATCATATATTAGACTTGGGTCAACCTTACGTTGATTACTATTTATGGTGGAGAAAATATAAGCTTGTTCTGCTACTGTTAAGTCAAACATAAACACAACTGGAAGTTGGAACCGTTCAGGTTGTTTTGAACTTTCTATACCCCACAACCGATGTTGTCCATCAATAACATCTCCTATTATCCCCTTATCTGTAGGTATTACAATTATATGTTTTTCTTCATCAAGAATCACATCGTTACTATTAACACTAACAACTATAGGTGTTGGGAATATAGCATCTGGATCTGAACAATATGCTCCTATATCTCTTATTCGCTGTGGTGACTTCTCACGTTGTACAGCATACTGATCATCACTCCTTGGTGTAGACTTAACAACTTTCAACAAGAAAGTTGCAGGTATACTACATAAATAGAATGTACCTATTGGTTGTTGGACTTCTATATAATTGAAAATATTATTCATAGATTCATATTGTTATTTTAGTTCCATCAGGGGTAGTTGCAGAACTTACAGACGAAGAAGATTGCTGTGAAAGTTTTTTTACTTGATGTTGTTCTTTTTCCAAATAATCATCCGATAAATGTAATTCATCTTCATGTTGACCTATTAATGTGAGCCCAAATGAATAGACAGAGAATATAATAACTAACACAAAGAAAAATAATTGTGAATAATCGATATCCATTTCATTATTATGTAATCCATCATATGCCTCCATTGGTTGATTGAGAGTAGAAAACGAATAATAAATACCACAAAAGAGCAATGTGAATATCAGTATTGTAATAAATACTATATGTATTTTCCTGTATTCTGGTTTTTCACTCTTTATGAACCTTGAAAATAACGGATATATCAAGGAAGAAATCATTACCAATGAAAATGTATAAAAACTCCCAGCTGCAGAATCAGGTCCTAAAGCTACAAAAAAGTCCCATCCATCAAATATCCACCTTTTTATAATATTGATTATAACACCAAGCAAACCTGCAACAATAACAAAAGAGAACCAAAGGAAAAGTTCTAATTTATGGAATAATAAAGTTTCGAGTGGAGCCAATATCGCACGCAAAAATGTATTATTAATCCTAGAAGACTTGAGTTTTTTTGAATTGTCCATGTCTCACATTTTTTATTATCTCTCAAATATTGTTTACCCTATTATTGAGTTGTCCTTTATAAGCTTATATGTTATCCCGTTTTATCATTTCCATAAAATCTGAAACGAATTCTTCTCGTTCGGCTTTATGTTTTTTGAAAAGTGGCGTAGTGACTGTCATTTGATGTGTATTTTATTAAACATTTCCTCGGTCAACCTACAATTATCAGAAAAGAACATCACCTCGGTACCTTTACCATTGTTGTTGGCACTATAGTTGAGCTCAAACTCCTGAGAGCGAAAATCTTTATACAAATCTTTTATGAATGCAGAATTGTCGTAGGAGACAACCCAATGAAGGGCGTTGACCTTGGATATAACATCACATATCTTTGTATGGTCGGAGTCGTTGTAATAGTTCATATATAAACCCTGACCTTTCTTATAATATGGAGGGTCTAAATATAATAAGGTGTCGGGGTGTGCTGTTTGGGCTATATCTGCCACTAAGTCAACTGCATCCTCATTATGCAACTCTATACGATCGGCATAAGTAGCAATGCGTCGAATACGAGATATGAGATTTTCCTTACGGTAACGGGCGTTTATCTTATAGTTGCCTGTCTGCTGATAGCCGCCTATCACTCCAGCCTTAAGTATTCCTGAGCGGTTTGTACGGTTAAGAAAGAATGAAGAGAAACCTAATGACAACAAGTCGACATCTTCCTTGTGATTCTGAATGTCACGCATAGTATGCCATGTATCCATATTTACTGGCGTATCGGCTATCAAACGGCACAGTTCTTCGGAATGATGAAGTACGCTATACCAAAAGGCATATAACGAACGGTCTTTGTCGTTGATGACAATACGACTGACATATTCCTTCAACAATAACGAGAGTGCAACGGCTCCTCCTCCTACATAAGGCTCAATATATACCCCATCCGACAGTCCATTATCTATAATAAGACGCTCAAAGAAAGGCACAAGTTTGCCTTTTCCTCCTGGATAACGAAGGGGCGAGAAGTATTCTGTCATTATTTTTCATCTGGTTTTTGAACGGAAGAAATTTCTTGCCATAGTATGTTAAAGAAAGGTTGCACATTGTCCCAACCAGTCAACAGATGCAGATAAAATGGGAAGAAATATCCATTATGGACATAGGCATTCAGCGAATCGATGGAAAGCGGAGAGTTTGTATTATTCAACTCTGACTTGATGCCTTTCATCAAATCTTTATTTATGATACCCTTCTGAACCATATCATTTATCACACGATTTACATTTCCTTGCAAGTTTGGTGTTCCGCTTTCATTAGCTGTCAACTGTCCATCGCGCAGCAGATTGAAGGTTTCAAGATATACGTCAACTGACAATTCCAAAAATACTCTGAACATCACAGCGACACTATTGGGGTATTTCTTGGCAGATAACGTTGTTAATTCCTTGAACACGTCATATGCGCGAGATTGCTTAGTTGGTATAGGCAATTTTACTCCTGAGGGTATAAGCGTTGTTCTTTCTCGCAGTTTGGGTTTGGCCTTTTGCGTCTTAGCGTCATCAGACGTTGACTTTATCTCTTCATTGTCTGATTCCGGGTCGATTTTCCATTCTTGGTCTGTTGGTGTATTAGGAATGTTAACCTTCTGGCACAAGTCATCAATATATTTTTTACGAAGTTCCTTATTATAAATATCAGCAACCTTGAAATCTGGTCGTGATATGTCGCGTACTATTGACAACAACATTGTCTCTACTTCACTGCGATTGCGTAAAGATACAAGCTGCTTGTTGCGCTTGGCGATACCTATACACTCTCTTACATAAGGATCTTCAAGTAAACGCCCAAGATTAGTGTTATTCAACTTTTCGAGCAACAACATATCATCTATTGATGCCTGGGGAGCATTGCGAAGCATATCCAATGTTTGTAGAACAACTGATTTGTCTCCCTTTGTTGCTTGTTCATAACGTTGGCGCATAGTAGAATCCCACATTTCTGTACCTTCGCCTTGCAATCCGATAGCATGCTTGCGTTCTATCCACAGATTGGCATCAGTCTCATTATCGAAAACAACACAGACAACACTGGTTACTGGGTTTTCTATATAGGCTTTATGCAACTTGATGAATTTGTTTTTAAGGCTTTGGAACTCTGGCCATTCTATCAATTCTGGAATACCCAAGAGCTTTAAGGCCGTTACACGGCGATTGCCTTCCAATACCTTATACATAACTCTTCCTGACGTTTCGTCTTCTATTGGAGCAATCATCAGCATCTCCGAAGGATTGAGTCCTTCGTTAACGATGTCTTTGGCCAAACGATAGAGCTTTTCTCCTCCCTTGCCTTTCAACATCTCTTTAATTGCCTCACGTTGCGAATTTTGAGGATTGAAACGATAGTTTTTCAAATCAAGCGACAGATTCGTGATTTTTATCCTTTGTATTTTATATTTGTCGTCTTCCATCATTTTTCTAATTATTTTTTGTTTAGGCGTTCTATTGCTGCACAAACCAATGGTTTATAGTTTGTATTTCTGCAATTCTGTATCCAATGATTATGTATCAACGATGTTAACAGACTGTTATCGTCAACTGTCAATGCAGCCTCGAGAAGTGCGAAAGCCTGAACTTCGGTTTGCGGAGTCCGTATAATTGACAACACATCCTCTACATCTGCATTATGAACATAAGAATCCATTACATTAAGTACTTTCTCATTGCTCATATCCAATTCTTGAAGTTTCCGAATTCCCCAAGCATAATTACCATGCCGACGCACGATTTTGTCTATCTCGTATAGATCTTGCTCTGTATTTTTTGTGTCTGACTCAGCAGATCTGTTCATATTAAAATACTGTGAGGCCAACTTTGCTTGTGGAGCTATTTGGTTTTGACCACCCCATACGTTGATAGTGCTTCCAATTGTGTGCTGACAATGGAGCTTGTCAATAAAAGGGTGATAAAGTGTCGGAATAATCTTCCTTAACAGGCATTGTACTCTTGAAACATCTGCTTGGGGATTCTCATTGAGAAACTCCTGAGCTAAATCTATTTGCTGTTGATAAACATCAGGCATATGTAATTGATTAGTATTTTAAGGTTAATTATCTGAACGGGAAAGTAATATAATATACTTGGCGATTTAATATAATATAAATGCCACTTTAATATAATATAAATGGCAAAGTAATATAATATACTTTTTGCTATAGATTTTGATTATTTTATGCGATTGGGTTTGGGGCGTGACAATAAGGCGTCGTTGATGCGGGCGCGGAGGTTGTCGATGGTCCTGCCCTTGGTAAGCTTAGTAGCTAAAGGAAGGAGGATACTTATGAAACGCTCCTTTACTATCTCTTCTTCGGTAAGTTTTGGTTCCTGCTCGAACATGTAAATTACTACTTTAGCAAGTTCGGTGGCATTTTGACACTCACTGAGTTGGGCGATATAGTCAGGAAGATTCACCTTATCTACATATAGGGACAGCTTGCCGACTTCTGGACATAACTCTTTGTCGACAACTGTGTTACTGAGTATTTTCTCGGCAAACTGGTCACCATAGAAGTTTTGTACGGCTTCGGTAGCATTGGGAAGAATTTGATTGTTACCTCCGTTAATGTTGATTGTAATGTCGTTCATATAGGTTGTAATCATTAATCGTCGTTAATCGAACATTAATCTGACGTTAATAAATCGATGTTAATTCGTGTTTACTTAAAACTTGAACAATGGGATTAATTGTTGTAATAACGAGCGTACCACTCTGCAAAGCGACGGAGACCTTCTCTTAAACTTGTATTTGGCTTAAATCCAAAATCTTGCTCCAAAGGAGTTGTATCAGCATAGGTTACTGGCACATCGCCAGGTTGCATAGGTACAAGTTCCTTGTGGGCTTCGAAGTCGTAATCCTTAGGCAATACTCCTGCACGTACAAGCTCTTCTTGTAGGATGGTTACGAAATCAAGGAGATTTTCAGGAGAGTTGTTGCCGATGTTGTATACCTTATATGGAGGAATAGGAAGACCGTCCTCACCATTCTGCTTCTCTGGAGCGTGCTGCATAATACGGACTACACCTTCTACAATGTCATCAACAAAAGTGAAGTCGCGCTTACAGTTGCCGTAGTTGAAAATCTTGATAGTCTCACCTTTAACAAGCTTATTTGTGAAACCAAAGTATGCCATATCTGGACGACCAGCTGGACCATAGACAGTAAAGAAACGCAAGCCTGTAGAAGGAATGTTATAGAGCTTGCTGTAGGCATGAGCCATAAGTTCATTGCTCTTCTTGGTGGCTGCATAAAGTGACACGGGGTTATCCACCTTGTCATCTGTTGAATACGGAACCTTCTTGTTGCTGCCATATACTGATGATGAAGAGGCATACACAAGATGCTCTACCTCATGGTGACGACATGCTTCAAGGATGTTGTAGAAACCTATAAGGTTGCTCTGGATATAGGCATCAGGATTGGTGATGCTGTAACGAACACCTGCTTGGGCAGCAAGGTTTACGACAACAGAGATTTTGTTTTCGGTGAAGATCTTTTCTACAGCTTCTTTGTCGGCGATAGAGGCGTGGACAAAAGTCCAACTAGAACCATTTTGTCCTTGATAGAAACCTGATTCTACCCCATTCTCATCCATTTCAGATTTTTGACCAACAATAACTGTCAAGCATCGCTTTATTTCTTTCAAACGTTCATACTTGATGTTGACATCATAGTAGTCGGTTATTGAATCTATACCAATTACCTTAATGTTCTTTACATCGTGGAAAAGACGCTTTACGAGGTTGCTGCCTATAAAGCCAGCGGCACCTGTCACGAGGACAGTCTTGCCTTCGAGATTTATATTATAATTTACCATATTGACCCCCTCTTATCCCCCTTAAAGGGGGAAGATCCGGAAGGGTGCGGATATTAAAAATTATTCTTAATTATGTCTATTACTCTTTCTATATCGAATAACACTTCTTCATTTGTGAAACGCAATACCTTATATCCCATATGCTCAAGCCAATCTTGACGGATTCTATCATATTCTATTTGTTCTGCTCCTCTCCACCCCTCTCTTAATGTGCTAGAGAAGTCCATCAACAAATCACCTGTAGGTTTCTTATCAGTGACGGAAGAAACATTTACATTTGAGGGGCTTTGAGGATCTGGCCTATGATAACCTCCATCCAATTCTACAATTAAAAGGCTTTCACGAAAGAAGAAATCAACAATATAATCACCTATTATATATTGTCTTCTACATTTCTGACCCAAACCATTGCTTTTGGCTATTTGCCAAAAAGCAGCCTCTGCTTGTGTCAAACTCTTCCTGTTGACCTTTGCATTTTCTTTCAGTATCTTATATACTGATTTATCTGCTGTTTGCCAATCGTTCATACAGATAAAAGCCTATCTTTAAAGAAATTGTAACTTAGCATTCTTCACAACCAACTAAAGCCTCCCTTTAAGGGAGGTTTGGAGGGTCTCTAGTCTCTGCGGAAGATGTCGCGCGTGTAGACTTTGTCTTCAACGTCCTTCAAGCAGTCATCAAAGCGGTTGGCGATAATAGCCTTGCTCTGTGCTTTGAATTCATCAAGATTGTTTACAACCTTGCTTCCGAAGAATGTAGTTCCGTTTTCCAATGTTGGCTCATAGATGATTACTTCTGCTCCCTTAGCCTTAATACGCTTCATGATGCCCTGGATGGCTGACTGACGGAAGTTATCTGAGTTGGACTTCATGGTCAAGCGGTAGACACCGATGACACAAGTTTGCTCTTTGCTTGCATCCCACTGACCGTTCTCTGCATAATAGCCAGCTTTACGCAATACAGCATCGGCAATGTAGTCCTTGCGTGTGCGATTTGACTCTACAATGGCAGACATCATATTCTGAGGAACGTCGGCATAGTTAGCAAGGAGCTGCTTGGTGTCCTTAGGCAGGCAGTAGCCACCATAACCGAATGAAGGATTATTATAATGCGTACCGATACGTGGATCAAGACCTACACCTTCGATGATGGCCTTTGAATCAAGACCTTTAACCTCGGCGTAGGTATCAAGCTCGTTGAAGTAGCTTACGCGAAGAGCAAGGTAAGTATTGGCGAAGAGCTTGACAGCTTCAGCCTCCTTCATACCCATGAAAAGAACTGGAATGTTCTTTTCGAGTGAAGAGTGAAGAGTGAAAAGTGAAGAATCCAATTGCTTTGTATCACCATTATGACCGATAGCTCCCTCTAAGAGTAAAGATGCAAAAGTCTTAGCTGCTTCTTTAAGCATTTCTACATCTGTTACTGATTCGATAGCATTGTTCTCGGCCTCAAACTCTGGCTTGTTGATTATCTTGGGGTAGCCCACAATGATACGGCTTGGGTAGAGGTTGTCATACAAGGCTTTGCTCTCACGAAGGAACTCTGGAGAGAAGAGGAGGTTGAACTTCTTTACTCCTTTCTGAGCGTATTTTAAGTAGAGATTGCGGGTGTAACCTACGGGAATTGTACTCTTGATGACCATAATGGCATCAGGATTAACCTCCAACACCAAGTCGATAACTTCCTCCACATGAGTAGTGTCGAAGTAGTTCTTAACTGGGTCGTAGTTGGTAGGAGCGGCGATAACCACAAAGTCGGCATCTGCATAAGCTGACTTGCCATCGAGTGTGGCTACAAGGTTTAATGGTTTTTCAGCCAAATACTTCTCGATATAATCGTCCTGGATGGGAGAAATCTTATTGTTAAGTTTTTCCACCTTTTCGGGGATTACATCTACTGCTGTTACATGATGATGTTGTGATAGCAATGTAGCTATACTCAGTCCTACGTAGCCAGTACCGGCTACAGCTACTTTAATGTCTTTAAAATCACGCATATTTTAGAATTTTGAATGTTAAATATTGAGCTTTGTAATCGGCTTTGCCGCTTGCCAGAGCAAGAATGTTGAGTTATTCTCGGCTAACGCTTGCGATTATGAATTGGTCAATTATGAATTGATTGTCTTTGAATACGGATTGATCTGATTCTGCTGATTTACAGGCTCAAAGCGAAGCATCTGAATAATCAGATAAATCTGTATTTATTTTTTTGAATACAGATTTTTCTGATTTTACTGATTTACTGGCTCAAAGCGAAGCGTCTGTTTAATCGGAATAATCCGTATTCATTTATTATTGAAGTTAGTGCTCAATTTAGGGCATACCCCTTTGTATAGGCACTTTTGCAAGTGCCTATATATTGAGATGTTAAAAATTTCACTTGTTTATTAAGTATTACATACTTTTTCTCGCCATGGCAAAGTTCAAGCAAGCTTGCTTTGCTCATGACTTATCGAAAAAGTTTCATACTTTTTCTCGCCATGGCAAAGTTCAGGCAAGCTTGCTTTGCTCATGACTTATCGAAAAAGTTCCAAATCTTCACTGCTGTACATAATTCAATGTTTAAAATTCAACAGCGAAGTTACTTCTTTCTAATTTAAGCCCTAATTTAAGGGCTGATCTGATTTTAAGTTCTAATTTGCGTGTTCACGACTTTGCCATTGTTTTATCTTTAAAATGAGCCCAATACACTAAGTATTACGTTCTTACGATTAGTAGAATTACATTCTTCAAGAGGTACACCTAAAGTATCAGCCACCTCTTTTGCATATATTATTTCTTTTTCTTGAAATTCAGTTATAAGCTCCAATGAATAATTGTGTGAGTCTCGTTGATTTAATCTCTGACATATAACATTGGGGTCTTCTTTCAATACAACAATCATTGAAGGAGACATAGTTTCAAATACTTCGATAGGAACACGCTCTATACCGCCGTGTTCTGTCAACAAGCAAAAATGTCCATCCAAAATATAGTTTTTATCTTGATCTATAAAGTAAGGAAGATTTCGTAATAATTTATTTTGTGTTTCGCCAACATTTTCAACTTCCTTATGAGCAGAATTCTCCCACTTAATTATATCACTACAAGATAAACTATCTATCTGTGAATTTTTACTTTTTATCATTGAGGCAAACGTTGATTTCCCAACGCCATGCACACCTCCTACAAATATAATTTTTCCCGTTTTATGCATGAGATACTTGCTTTTTGTTTTTTTATAGAATATAGATAACAGCCTCACTGTGAGCATATCTCCATTGGCATTATAATTTTCCAAGAGTCCATATTTATCCATCAATGGCAGCATTTTCTTCCTTCCATAATTGCTTATGCCATTAATTGCGATCATATAAAGTTCAGCATTGCTTAGTTGAGATTGTAAAAAATCTGCATATTTTTTAGAATCCGACAATTGTGAGTCGTCTATATACTTAAGTATATGGTACAGATGGCGAAAATAATGTCCTAAGTTAGAAACATTTGGCAGGAAAAAATCTATATAGAGACCATTAACTTTATTTTTCAACATCACCTTATTATCTTCGGTAACTTAATCTTGAATATAGTTTAACTCAGAAAGTGCATCTTCAAGTTGCGATTTAAGGCCTTGAAGATACAAAATACCTTCATAAGTTTCGTCACCGATAATTCCTTTCAACTGACTTCTAATAATCTGCTGTTGCTCTAACAAGCTAAAGAAAGTTGTTTCAAACTGTTGACGTTTCATTGCTTCATCTTGTTTTCTTGCAAATTTCACTTGGGATGTATATGTGATATAAACAAGATAAATGCCTATAGCTCCAACTATAGTACCAATAGTACCACCAATATAGTCTCCAAAAATACCAAAGTCACTAGACGATTCTGCAAAACCAAATCTGCGCAATGTTATACAATAGACTATTATTGGGCTAATAGCTAATAGCACCACAAACAACAAAACAATAGACTTAAAAATCGCTTTCATCTATATACCTATAAGATTGAGGTGCTTTAACACCAGGATATTTAGCAATTATATCAATCGGTTCTTTATAAGGGCGGAAAGAATCTATGACTATGGCATATGCTTTATCTTTATTCATATAGTATCTCATAAAACTATCTTCTGTCATACCCGACTGTGCATGGGTTTTCTGCCAAATTTTATATGGAGTATCAGATAGAATTCTCTTAAACTTGATTTCACCAACCAATTTCTTTACATTACCAGATGAATAAACGACAATAGTATCTATATCTCTCCTCTTAAATTCTTTTTTGCGAAATTCATATCGTTTCTCCCCAGAAATGATTTTTTCTACATACTGAGGTTTAATCGATAATAAAATTTTCATTGACATTTCCTTTTTTTAATATATAATCAAATTGATTATCTGTGAGTTGAAAGAATCCCCAATATAAGGTTGGAGATATTCCTGCTTCGTCTAATAACATACCCCTCGTTATTCTCTTGGCTAATGCTATATTATAAATCATCTTAATGACAACTAAATTATCGTTCTGATACCATTTTCGCAAATCATACTCTTTAAAGATACTATAATATTTGCAATATTCAAGATACTCTTCAATAGATAAAAAGTCACATTTGGTTCTCACCTCTTCTACTTGACAAATTGATGTGACAACACTACGAAAACGGGCAGACCCCATGCCATCATTGGTCCTGTATATTGCAATGAGATCTCCTTTTTTTAAAGTAGCTGTCTTAGGCATGAAACAGACATATACCTTATGAATGCTATTAGAGAAAGAAACATCCTTCACCAAATCTTCTGTATTTCTTACCTCATTCTTCAATATGGAATCAGAGAACAACGGAGTATGGAACTTTGGATATATGGATAGCAAGAACTTTCGTTTATGCTTCGGTTGGATAAGAGGGTAGTCATATACTATATTCCCCGTGCAAACAGAAAAATCCTTTAGCAAGACCTGTTCTTCCTGCTTTGTACCATAATCTTTAAAACCATACCTTTTGAGTAAATCTATAAGACGATTATGTTTGGGAAATATGGTAACATAAGCTTCCTCAAAACCCTCATAGATTGCACGATCCATTATCTTTTTGATAAATTTCTCGCCTAAGCGAGTATTATGTGCATCTATTTTAAAAGTGCCTACCTTCAAACGTCTCTTAGGTTTCATTACAGGAGTTATATTGTTGTCAACTTCTTGACTTTCGTCTTTAGTGTATAGGAATCCCTGCAAATGACCTTCTTCATCATATTGGACAATTGCCTCCTCTCCTTGTACACTTTTTCTCCCAAACCATTCTTCAAATTCCGGATAGTCTTCTTTTAAACTATCAAAAAAAGGATCGTCAATATTTATGAACGAAAACTTTTTGTATTCAATTAAATTTGCCATAATAATTATGTAAGTAAATGGTTAGTGTTCAATTTAGGGCATACCCCTTTGTATAGGCACTTTTGCAAGTGCCTATATATTGAGATGTTAAAAATTTCACTTGTTTATTAAGTATTACATACTTTTTCTCGCCATGGCAAA
>ENA-OPWL01000471-OPWL01000471.1-human-gut-metagenome-genome-assembly--contig:-NODE-471-length-20875-cov-12.334054_pt1 | contig 20875 bp, 16 predicted proteins | sample MGYA00241508_ERZ502008 | MGnify/ENA primary metagenome ERZ502008 (study PRJEB25962, sample SAMEA2043046) | human gut metagenome | biome: human gut; feature: human-associated habitat; material: faeces... | reverse complement strand
AGCTCGGTTTCAAGAACGTAATGATGGCTATGCCTACTACTATCGACAAGACTGGTGTTCACTTCACAGAGCCTCAGGGTACTGAGGAGGAGATGGCATCTCTCGCTAAGTCTTACGAGCACCTCTGCAAGATGCGTGACGAGATCGTTGAGCTCGGCATCGTTCCTGCTGTAGATGAGTGGACAAAGATGAACCCAAACTTGTAATTCTCTCGTAGAAGAACAATTTGAAATGAAATAGAAAGGCTGTTCTGTGATTTTCACGAACAGCCTTTTTTGATTTCAGTAATTAAGATACATCTTTCTGTAAACTAGATTATCCATCTTTGGCATTATTTTTGTAACTTTGCAAACGAAATCAAACAATTAGACAATTAATAGAAATGGAACTGATCAAGAACAAGACTTTCGGTGGTGAGCGTCCTCTCTTTGGCGCACACGACGTTCGTTTGGAAGATATTACAATTACCGATGGAGAATCGGGCATCAAGTGCTGCAAGAACTTGGAATGCCACAACTCCAAATTCTACGGCAAGTACCCTTGGTGGCACGTGGATGGCTCTGTCATCACCAACTGCTACTTCGCTCCGGAGAGTCGTTCTGCCATCTGGTATAGCGACAACATGGTGATGAAAGACTGTACGATAGACGGTCCGAAGTTCTTCAGAGAGATGAAGAACCTAGAACTGGAGCGCGTGAACATCACGGATGCCGACGAGACCTTCTGGAAGGTGGATGGACTGAAGTTGAAGGATGTGAAGCTGCACGATGGCACCTATCCATTCATGTTCTCCAAGAATATCTACGTGGATGGCTTGGAGAGCGACTCGAAGTACGTTTTCCAATACTGCGAGAACGTGGAGGTACACCATGCCAAGATTACGACCAAGGACAGCTTCTGGGAGTGCGAGAACGTGACGGTGTATGACTCTGAGCTGAACGGAGAATACCTCGCTTGGCACAGCAAGAACATCAAGTTGGTGCGCTGCCATATCAGTGGCGAGCAACCGCTCTGCTACATGGACCACGTCACCTTGGTGGATTGCACCTTCGACAAGGAGTGCGACCGTGCCTTCGAGGATTGCTCCAACATCGATGCTCACATCAAGGGAGCCATCACCAACATCAAGAATCCTATCTCAGGACGCATCGAGGCTGACGAGGTGGGAAGCATCACCTACACAGAGTTCGCCAAGGCTCCAGCAGGAGCTTGCGAAATCATCGATCATTCAAAAGAATAAATCACAACGACAAAGGGAACCGAGATTTCTCCTGCATGGACTAGAAATCTCGATTCCCTATTCATATTTATAACAGTAAATTGTATCTAAAAGAGATAAGAATATGAAGTATAATTTTGACGAAATCATAGAACGCCGTGGCACCAATTCCTACAAGTGGGACTTGATGAAGGAAGACGAAGTCATCCCTATGTGGGTAGCCGACATGGACTTCCCTACCGCCCCTACCATCATCGAGGCACTACAGAAGCGAGTGGCACACGGCATCTTTGGCTATACCCTCGTACCCGACTCTTACTACGAGGCTATCATCAACTGGTTCTCTCGCCGCCATCAGTGGAACATAGAGAGAGACTGGATTCTCTACACCTCAGGAGTCGTTCCTGCGCTCTCTTGCACGCTGAAGGCGATCACCATGCCGGGCGAGAAGGTATTGGTTCAGACACCAGTGTATAACTGTTTCTTCTCCAGCATCAAGAACAATGGATGCGAAGTGGTGGAAAACGAGCTGAGACGTGTGGGCAACTGCACTTATGAGATCGACTTCGAGGATTTCGAGCGCAAGTGCGCCGACGAGAAGACCACCGCCTTCATCCTCTGCAACCCTCACAACCCTGCCGGAAGAGTATGGAAGAAGGAGGAACTGGAGCGCATGAACGACATCTGCATGAAGCACGGCGTGAAAGTCATCGCCGACGAGATACACTGCGAGCTAGTGATGCCGGGCTACCATTACACCCCATTCGCCAGCATCAGCGAGGCTTGCCGTGACAACAGCGTGACGCTCAACTCGCCTACCAAGGCATTCAACATCGCCGGTCTTCAGATAGCCAACATCATCTGCCCTGACGCCGCCTTGCGCCGCCGTATCGACCGCGCCATCAACATCAATGAGGTTTGCGATGTCAATCCGTTCGGTGTCATTGCACTCCAGGCCGCCTACAACGAGGGAGAGGAGTGGCTCGACGAGCTGAACCAATATCTCTGGGAGAACTATCAGGCTCTGAAGGATTTCTTCACCACAGAGCTTCCTCAGGTGCGTGTCACCCGATTGGAAGGCACCTACTTGGTATGGCTCGACATCCTGGGCATAGAATTGTCATCCGACGAGGCATACGAGCAGTTGATGCAAGATGGCAAGGTGTTCGTCAACAGCGGTACGCTATACGGCAGAAAGGCTGGTCAAGGCTTCCTCCGTGTCAACATCGCTTGTCCTCGCAAGACCTTGATGCAAGGTTTGGCTCGCATCGGAAGAGTCTTGAGCCAATACATCGAGGACGAAGACACGGGCTGTCCAATGTAAAGTGAGAAAAAAATGAAGCCTATTGCGATTTTATCAGAAAATATATAAAGTATCACCAAAAGCATAAACAAAATGGAAAATGAAGTTTTGAAAGCCATCAAGGAGCGCAGAAGCATCCGCCGCTACAAGGCTGACCAAATCACCGATGAGGAGTTGAAGACCGTCTTGGAAGCCGGTACTTGGGCTGCCACAGGTCATGGTTCACAAGAACCATTCATCATAGCCGTACAGAACCCTGAGACTTGCGCACAGCTACGCCAAATGAATGCCAAGGCAATGGGCGTGGAGAGCGACCCATATTATGGCGCACCAACCATCGTCATCGTCTTGGCACGTGAGGACGACCCTAACAACGTGAAGGATGGAAGTCTCATCCTCGGCAACATGATGCTAGCCGCCCACTCCATCGGGCTCTCTTCTTGCTGGATCAATCGTGAGGACATTATGTTTGCCACCGAAAAGGGCAAGAAGTTGATGAAAGACTGGAATCTCCCAGAAGGATTGATGGGCGTAGGAGCCTTGTCGCTCGGTTATGCTTCCGCACATCCACACACCGTGAAGCCACGCAAGGAAGACTACTATCGCATCATCAAGTAAAAACGCGACATTTTGCAATGACAGTTATGACAATTACAGTTATGACAGTTTTCAAAAACGATTTTTTACAACTCTACATGAAATGTATATTATATATTATATATATATATATAATAATAATATAAAATATATCCTTATAAATCGGAAGCAGGAAAAAGTGGGGTATTCTAGAAAAAACTGTCATAACTGTAATTGTCATAACTGTCATTTGACTCGCAAAACTATGCCTTATAAAACAAAACTCGTAGTTTTCCAAACAAGAAAACTACGAGTTAGTTTATTTAACTAAAATCAGTGTATCTATTAAAAGATTTTCACACTTAAGTGCAAAGCGATTTTTGGCGTTCTGTCAAATAATGACTAACTTTGCAGGCAGATTACCTCAGCCAACCAGATTACTCACATCAGTCAACCAGAACCATTGACACCAGTCAGCCTAGAAATTCACCTTTGCCATCACCTTATTAGTAGCACCCGACAAACTAGCCACAAAAGCTCCAGCCTTTTCGCCCGAAGACTTCAAGAATGATACAGAATCAGAAACAGCGGATTCATTCTCAGACCTAGACACTGCAAAACGCAGCATCAAGACCTCAAAGTCCTCATAGCCATTGATTTCAAAACCGCCACCCGACTTCAACAAGCCTTGTGCCTCCTGGAACTTCTTATTGTTAGGACCGAAGATGACCGGCATATTCCAAACCGCAGCTTCCAGGGTATTGTGAATGCCGACACCGAAGCCACCACCCACATAAGCCACATCACCATAGCCATACATGCTGCTCAACAAGCCGAAGCAATCGATAATCAGCACATCTGCCTTTGCAGCCTCCTCGGGAGTCGCCTGGGTATAGCGTACCACCTTACGACCTTGAATCTTGGAGAGAATCTGCTTCAAGTGATCCTCGCCAATAACATGAGGCGCAATGATGACACGCCAATCCTTGTGCGCATTGAAGAAGCGAATAAAGATATCCTCATCCGGCGGCCAACTGCTGCCAGCCACGAATACCTTGTAATCCTTCTCTCTTGCCTTGTCCTCAGCAGAAGCATCGCTTGCCTTGCTCTCAGCAGGCACACATCCCTTACGGAAAGCCTCGCAGATAGGCAGATACTTGGCAGCCTCCTTGATTTGGAGCACACGGTCGAAGCGAGTATCGCCCACTACATCCACATCGGTGATGCCAATGCCCTCCAAGAGTCGCTTGCTCTCCTCATTCTGCACGAAGAATCGGGTGAAGCACTTCAGCACCCCGGCATAGCTCTTGCCATACCACTTGAAGAAGACCTGATCCTCACGAAAGATACTGCTCACGCTATAGGTAGGAATGTTGCGATACTTGAGGATATGCAAGAAGTTAGACCAAAACTCATACTTGATGAAGAAAGTCATCACAGGGCGAACCAAGCGCAGGAATCGAATCGCATTGAGTCGAGTGTCTATCGGCATATAACAGATGATGTCAGCCCCCTCATAGTTCTTGCGCACCTCATAGCCTGAAGGCGAGAAGAAGGTAAGCAGAATCTTGTACTGAGGATGCTCCTTGCGGATGCGCTCCATCAAAGGGCGACCTTGCTCAAACTCACCGAGAGAAGCGGCATGAAACCAAATGTACTTGGCATCAGGATCCACCTTCTGTTTCAGCAACTTGAAAGCCTCTCGCTCGCCCTTCCACATCTTGCGCACCTTCTCGCTGAACAAGCTGGCTATTGCTATGCCCCAAAGGACGAAATAGATGACAATATTATATATCATGATTAATCTTTCTTTTTGGTTGGTCTAACACAAACACTCTCTGAGGAAGGAAACGAACACCTGCCACATCCTACCCCAGAGAGTTTTTTAAGTTGATAATATTATCCTAAAACCTCGATGGCCTTGCGAAGACGTGCCAAGGTCTCCTCCTTGCCAAGAAAGGCAGAGATGTCGAACATACCAGGACCCTTGCCCTCACCTACGAGAGTCAAGCGGAAGGCATTCATCACATCACCGAGCTTATAGCCCTTGTCCTCTACCCACTTCATCACGATAGGCTCCTGACCCTCGATAGAGAAGTCCTCGATGCCTTCGAGCACCTCGGCGAGTTCGGTCATCTGCTGGGCAGAATACTCCTTCCAACGCTTCTTCACGGTCTTGGCATCGTACTCCGTAGGAGGAATGAAGAAGAAGGAGCACAATGGCCACAACTCATATACGAAGTTGACACGATCCTTCATCATGTGAACCACCTGCTTCACACGGTCCATAGACTCCTCCACGCCATTGTTTGCCACGATAGGCGCAAAGAGGTTGGCTATCTCGTCATCATTCTTCTTCAAGATGTACTCATGGTTGAACCAGATACCCTTCTTGAAGTCGAACTTGGCACCAGCCTTGGAGCAACGAGAGATGTCGAAAGCCTTCACCAACTCATCGAGCGAGAAGATTTCCTGCTCAGTACCAGGGTTCCAGCCGAGGAGCGCCAAGAAGTTGACCACAGCCTCAGGGAAGTAACCACTCTCACGATAGCCCGAAGAAACCTCGCCTGTCTTAGGGTCGTGCCACTCCAGTGGGAACACTGGGAAGCCGAGGCGGTCGCCATCACGCTTAGAGAGCTTACCCTTTCCCTCTGGCTTCAAGAGCAATGGAAGGTGTGCGAAACGAGGCATAGTGTCCTCCCATCCGAAAGCCTTATAAAGAAGTACGTGAAGTGGAGCACTAGGCAACCACTCCTCACCACGGATGACGTGAGAAATCTCCATCAAGTGGTCATCGACGATGTTTGCCAAATGATAGGTAGGCAACTCGTCAGCACTCTTGTAGAGCACCTTGTCGTCGAGGATGTCGCTCATCACCTTCACATCGCCACGAATCATATCGTTGACATGAATCTCCTGTCCTGGCTCAATCTTGAAGCGTACGGTATATTGCTTGCCATCGGCAATCAACTGCTCCACTTCTTCCTTGGAGAGAGTCAGCGAGTTGCGCATCTGCATACGAGTGTGCGCATCATATTGGAAGTTCTGGATTTCGGCACGCTTAGCCTCCAGTTCCTCAGGAGTATCGAATGCGATATAAGCCTTGCCATTGTCGAGCAACTGCTGTACATATTTCTTATAGATGTCACGACGCTCGCTCTGACGATAAGGACCATGCTCGCCGCCGAAGCTCACACCCTCGTCAAACTTGATGCCAAGCCACTTGAAAGATTCCAAGATGTACTCCTCGGCACCTGGTACAAAACGATGAGAGTCTGTATCCTCAATACGGAACACGAGCTCACCTCCATGCTGGCGAGCAAACAAATAATTATAAAGGGCGGTACGTACACCGCCAATGTGCAAAGCACCAGTTGGGCTAGGTGCAAAACGCACCCTTACTTTTCTATCTGCCATGTCTTATTTATAGCTATTTTTAAAATTTTCTGCAAATTTACATTTTTTTTTGCGATTATAATAGTTTTTTTTCGTATTTTCGCAAAGTTAAATGAAAATATTAGGAAAATGAGCATATTTAATAATCCTGAGGAGAATTATTGGCGCAACTTTTTGACTAAGACGATATTGATTTGCGTCACCGTCGCCATCATCGTTTGGTTCCTGCCTCGCAACGAGGGCAGACAATACCGCTACGACGTGGGCAAGCCATGGATGTATGGCTCCGTCATCGCCAAGTTCGACTTCCCTATCTACAAGACCGACGAGGCCATCAAGCATGAGCAAGACTCCCTGATGAACCAGTTCCAGCCTTATTATGGCGTCAACCCCACCGTAGAGAACGTGCAGGTGAGACGCTTCTTGACCGACTTCAAGAGCGGCATCCCTGGTCTCTCACCTGACTATCTGAGCATCATCGCCCACGAGTTGCACACGGTCTATCAGATGGGCATCATCAATACCACGGAGTACAACCGAATCTTCAAGGACTCGACCAGCACGATACGCATCATATCGGGCAAGAACGTGAAGAGCGTGCCCATCACAGCCTTCTACTCCACCATCGCCGCCTACGAGCATATCTTCTCCAACGAGAAGTTGGCTGCCCAGCGCACCATCCTCTCTCGCTGCAACCTCAACAACTATGTAGAGGCCAACGTGATCTACGACAAGGAGAAGAGCGAGACCGAGAAGAGCGACCTGCTGAGCAGCATACCTCTCGCCAGCGGCATGGTGATGAGCGGACAGAAAATTATCGACCGAGGCGAAATCATCAACGACTATACCTATCGTGTGCTCACTTCCTTCGACAAGGAGATGAAGCGACGCACCTCGACGGAAGAGGAAATTACCACCACCATTATCGGTCAGGTACTCTTCGTGTTCATCCTCGTGATGATGTTCACCTCCTATCTCTCCCTCTTCCGCAAGGACTACTTCGAGAAGCCTCGTAGCATCACGATGCTCTATGCGATGATCACTCTCTTCCCTATCCTGGTGTCACTGATGATGAAGCACAACTTCTTCTCGGTGTATATCATCCCATTCGCCATGGCACCTATCTTCGTCAGGGTGTTCATGGACTCCCGCACGGCTTTCATCACCCACGTCACGATGATTCTCATCTGTGCGGCAGCCGTCAAGTACCAATACGAGTTCATCATCGTACAGTTGGCTTCGGGCTTGGTGGCGATTTATTCATTGCGTGAACTGAGCAAGCGTTCGCAGATATTCATCACCGCCCTCTTGGTAGGTGTAGCGAGTGGCATGGTCTATCTCGCATTGCAGTTGATGCAAGATACCGAGGTATTCAACATCGACCCTAACATGTACACCTATTTCACCATCAATGGCATCTTCCTCTTGCTCTCCTATCCACTGATGTACCTCATCGAGAAACTCTTCGGATTCATCTCCAACGTCACCCTCTTTGAGTTGTCGAACACCAACAAGGGTTTGCTTCGCAACCTGAGTGAGATAGCCCCAGGCACCTTCCAACACTCCATCACGGTGGGCAACTTGGCGGCAGAGATAGCCAACCGCATCCATGCCAACAGTCTCTTGGTACGTACAGGAGCCTTGTATCACGACATCGGCAAGATGATGAACCCAGTCTTCTTCACGGAGAACCAAGCTGGCGTCAACCCACACGACCAGCTCACCGACCTGGAGAGTGCCCAAATCATCATCAGCCATGTGACGGAAGGACTGAAACTCGCCGAGAAAGCCAACATTCCAGGCATCATCAAGGACTTCATTTCCACGCATCATGGCATGGGAATCACGAAGTTCTTCTATATTAATTATTGTAATGCGCACCCAGACGAGCAGGTGGATAAGGAGATGTTCCAGTATCCAGGTCCTAACCCCTTCACCCGTGAGCAAGCCATCTTGATGATGGCAGACACGGTGGAGGCAGCCTCTCGCTCACTCAAGGAATATACCGAGGAGAGCATCACGGGCTTGGTCAACAAGCTCATCGATGGTCAGGTGGCTGACGGCTTCTTCAAGGAGTGTCCTATCACCTTCCGTGACATCGCCCTCGCCAAGAGCGTGCTCATCGAGCGCTTGAAGTCCATCTACCATACTCGCATCTCTTACCCTCACTTGAATACCTGATAATTTGCACAAAAGCGAAAGTCTGTGCAAGTTATCGACCTTTTTGCGTTAAAACATTTTAAATAAAGACGCAACCTCGTGGAGAAATAGAACATTATTCTTACCTTTGCGGACGTTTTTATTTAATAATTTTAAAATGAAGAAACTAAAATTAGTTTGTGTTGCCATTGCGATGGCTTGTGCAGCACCTTCTTTTGCAGGTGGTCTGCTTACCAACACAAATCAGCATGTTGCATTCAACAGAATGATGAGCCGTGAGGCTTCTATCGGTATCGATGGTGTTTATTACAACCCAGCAGGCGTTGTATTCATGGGTGACGGTCACCATCTTGCCATCAACTGGCAGTTGGCTTATCAGACTCGTATTATCAACAATGATTACTCTTTGTTTACTAATAATGTAAACAATCCTATCACCCCTCGTGATTTCAAGGGTAAGGCTTTTGCCCCAGTTATCCCTTCCTTCCAGTATGCCTACAACAAGGGCAAATGGTCGTTCCAGGCTAATTTCGCCCTCACCGGTGGTGGCGGTAAGTGTACTTTCGACGACGGACTGGGTTCTTTCGAGAAGATTGTTGCCGAGACTGCCATTGCAGCTTGCCAGTTGGCAGGTGCTGTCGACCAGGTAGCAGGTGCTTACAATGTACCAGGCATATTCTCAAGCAACCAGTGCTTCGGAACTGAAGGCAAGTACAGCTACAACAGCTATATGCACGGACGCCAGTATTACTACGGTCTCTCTGCAGGTGCTGCTTACAAGTTCAGCGACAACTTCAGTGCATTCTTGGGTGTTCGTGGTGTTTATGCCCTGACCAATTACTATGGTTATGTAGAGAACATTCAGGTAGGACAAATGCCTCTTTATAAGGTACTCAACCCAGCTAAGGAAAGCTCTGCCAATATCGAGTTGAGCTGCGACCAGAGTGGCGTAGGCTTCACTCCTATCATCGGCGTAGATTACAAGACCGGCCGTTGGAACTTCTCTGCCAAGTATGAGTTCAAGACCCGTATACGTCTGAAGAACAAGTCGGTAAATCAGATACCAAGTATCGGCAACCTGCCCGACAATCTGCGCAATGCCTACATCGCTAATGGTGTGCCAGAGGCTGCTGCAGACGCTATTCTGAGCAACCCAAAAATTCAAGGAGCCATGGTTGCTTTGAAGACTCAGTTTGACTCAAAGATAGACGGAGCCATCGGTGAATATGAGGACGGCAAGAAGATTGCTGGCGACATTCCTGCTTACTTGGCTTTGGGAGTAGGCTACAGCCCTGTAGATGCAGTAAGAGTAAACGTAGGTTTCCACTGGTTCGACGACAAGAATGCCACATCTTACAACAACCGCAACAAGGAGTTGAAGCGTGGTACCCTGGAGTATAATGCCGGTGTAGAGGTAGACGTCAACAAGAAGATCACTCTGAGTACAGGTTGGCAGAACACCAACTATGGTTTGTCTGACGAGTATATGGATGACAAGTCATTCGTTGTAAGTTCCAACTCTGTTGCCATCGGTGGTGTTTATCACATCAACAAGAAGATGGATCTCAACGTGGCTTACTTCCACACATTCTATCAGCACAAGAAGACAACAGAGCCAGTTCAGCTCACAGCCGAGAAGAGCATCAACTATAGCTCTGACTACACTCGCAACAACAATGTCTTCGCTGTAGGTCTTGACATCAACTTCTAAGCTATGACAATTACAGAAATGACAGTTTTCTTTTCGGAGAAAGACTTCAAGATAACATAACTACATTTACTACATTAAGAACAGGCTATCCCTCTCGCTAGATTGGGATAGCCTTTTTTATTTTACATCGGATCGACATCGAAGTAAATCTGCAAAGCTCCATACCTCGGATCCTTAAGCATTCGTTCCTGGGCGTAAGTCAAGTACTCTCTCACCTTCCGATAGTCGATCGTGTTCTCCAACTTGATGACAATCTTACGAATATTCATCGTCTTCACCCGAGCCACGGCAGGCTTGTCTGGTCCCAGAACTCTTTCGCCAAACCATCCCCTGAGCATCTGCCCCATTTCCATGCTAGCCTGCTGACACACCTTGTCATGCTTATGCTTGAGGAAGACATTGATGAGATGATAGAACGGCGGATAACGGAAGGCACGGCGTTCCTCCAAGAGGTCTTTGTAGAAGCCAGCGTAATCATTGTGTACCACCTGAGAGATAACCGGCAATTCGGGCGACTTCGTTTGCAATATCACCAGTCCTCGCTTGCCCTTTCTTCCCGCTCGTCCACTCACCTGCGACATCATCATAAAGGCATGCTCATAGGCACGGAAGTCGGGATAGTTGAGCATGGAGTCGGCATTCAGAATGCCCACCACTCTCACCTTATCAAAGTCCAAACCCTTGCTGATCATCTGCGTACCTATCAAGAGATTGGTCTTGCCTGTGGAGAAGTCGGTGATGAGTCGCTCGTAGGCATTGCGAGTACGGGTCGTATCCAAGTCCATTCGGGCGATGCGAGCCTCCGGGAATATCTCCGAGAGTTGGTCTTCCACCTTCTCCGTTCCCACGCCACGCCCCATCAGTTCCGTGCTTCCACAGTTTGGACACTCCGTTGGCACGGGATAGGTATAGCCGCAATAGTGACAAGTGAGGAGATTGATATTCTTATGGAGCGTCAAAGATACATCGCAGTTCTTGCATTTCGGCACCCAGCCGCACACCTTGCACTCTATCATCGGCGCAAAGCCACGGCGGTTTTGGAAGAGGATGGCTTGCTCGCCATTCTCCAAAGCTTCCCTCACGGCAGCCAAGAGTTGGGGAGAATAGGCACCCTTCATCATCTTGCGATGCTTCAAGTCCTTGACATCCACCACCTGGATTTCGGGCAGTTGGATGCCTTGGTAACGAGTTTTCATCTCGACAAGACCATACTTGCCTTGCTGGGCATTGTAGTAGCTCTCCAACGAAGGCGTGGCAGTACCTAACAGCGTTTTGGCTCCATACATGCTTGCCAACATGATGGCGGCACTGCGGGCATGATAGCGAGGCGCTGGGTCTTGCTGCTTGAAAGAAGTCTCGTGTTCCTCGTCGATGATAACGAGTCCCAAGTTTTGGAATGGCAAGAAGACGGCACTTCTTGCACCAAGAATGACATCGTAGGGATGCCCCGACATCTGCTTCTGCCATATCTCGACTCGCTCCGCATCACTATACTTCGAGTGGTAGATGCCCAGTCGGTCGCCAAAGACACGGTGCAATCGCTCCATGATCTGGACCGTGAGGGCGATTTCTGGCAAGAGATAGAGCACCTGCTTATGCTCATCGAGTGCCTGTTTGATGAGATGGATATACACCTCGGTCTTGCCACTGGAGGTAACGCCATGCAAGAGTACCACATTCTTCTTCATCATCTGCATGAGAATCTGGTTATAGGCATCCTGCTGGGACATGGAGAGTGGCTTGATTTGGTCGAAATGCGCCTCTCCAGATGTATTGAGTCGCCCAACCTCTAGTTCGTAGGTGAAAAGAAATCCCTTGTCAATAAGTGTCTTGACGATGGCGGAAGTGGAATGGCTCTCATTCATCAGTTCCTCCTTCGTCACTTTATTTTTTTTGTTCTCATCCAGTTCATCCTCCAACAATCTGTCCCAATGAGACAACTGGAGGAACGTCATAAAAGTCTTGGATTGCTTCACCACTCTCGCCATCATGCTGATAGCCACTCGAAGGGCTTGGGGATTGCGATAGGCACTCGCAAGCTCCACATAGAGTTCCATCTTCGGCTTAAACTTTTCCGTGGATTTCAAGCCAGCAGGGAAGGCGGCATTATAGACATCACCCAAGGGCGACATGTAGTACTCGCCTATCCAAGACCAGAGGCGATATTGCTGAGGCAGAAGCGTTGGCTCCTCATCGAGTACCTGTTCTATCGGCTTCACACCAAAGGCAGGCTTCACATCATGCGTCTTCACTGCCATGGCAATATACTTCTTGCTCTTGCCGAGCGGAACGAGCAATCGCTTTCCGAACACGACCTTCCCTTCCATCCCACTGGGGATAGAATAAGTAAACAAGCCTGGCAAGGGCAAGGGCAATATCACATCTACGTATCTCATATCATTTGCAAAGATAGCAATAAAAAAGCAGATACCCAATATTGGATACCTGCTTTTATATATTTTAATATGCAAAGTCGAGAACTCAGTCCATTACATCTATTCAGAGCATCTCAATCCATTAGAACCAATACCCCAAAGCGATTTGCCAACAATTGCTACGACTTCTCGCCTTGGCTAAGTACTGCAAAGCCTTTCCGTATGTAATGTCAGCTGTCTTTCCACAAGCGATATTGTAATTGGCAGACACCTGGAGATGCTTCAACAAAGTGGCACCCAAGCCTACGTTGATGCTGAAATTGGAGTCTTTGAAACTTAAAAAGTTGCGATTTTCATAATCACCATGACTTCCTGTCCCATAATTTTTATGACCTATATTAAAACCCCATTGTGGTCCAGCAAAGAAGAATACATTGGCCATACTTCCCAAGCCTACCGCATAACGCAAGTTTACAGGAACATTAATAGACTGCTGCTTTACTTTTGCAACACCTGATGACTTTTGATATACCACGTCTCCAGAAGGTGATTGTAAACTTCCATCAGTTGTTTTGTCCACGTACATAGCTTCCGTGTACTCATACTTTACATCAGCACTCTTCTGGTCATAAAGAGCTGCCGCATCCACACTAAATCCCAAAGGCAAAGAAACCTTCACCATAGGACCAATAAAGAAACCAGTCTTGTTGGAGGCATCAAAAATGTCTTTCGTGAATGTCATGTTGGTAACATTCAAGCCACCTTTGACACCAAACTTCACTTGCGCTTGCGCAGGGGTAGCAGCCCCCAAAGCGAAGACACCTAATAGAATCACAAATAACTTCTTCATATCGTATTATATTAATAGACTCATCTTTACGAAACTTATAAACTATCTCCACAAAAGCCCAACAGTTTAGTGACGTTCACGACGTACAGAAACTCTAGCGGCACTAGTAGAAGGGCTAGAACTGCGCTGACGGCGGTTCTTTACAGTGGAGCCTGAAGACTTGCCGGATGAACTGCGGCGATTTTTCTTCACACCCTTCACATTCTTCTTATCCAACTTGGCGATGCTATCCAAAGAATCCTTCTTGGCTTGATCGCCCCAAAGGTTCTTCTCAAAAGCAGCCAACTCTGTCTCAATCTTCTTCTGCTCCTTACTCATGGCTGAGTCGGAAGAACAATATTGCGCCAATGTCTTGCCCAACATATTGTTGGTCTTGTATATCTTTCCCTTGTATTGGTTTCTCAAGAAGTAATCATCAATACTCATCGTTGCTGCATTATTGAGATTGCTCGTCATAATCTGCTGCTTGGAGAGGAATGGAGCCAAGTCATCATACTTCACCCAGAAAAGCGGATACTTGTTGCCACCATCTCCGAAGTCATCATCTCTTGTCATGATAGGGCATAGTGCCAACACCTTGGTATGGAATGTAGCCGTATGCTGGTCGTAATAGGTAGTCTCCTTGATGTAGTATGACTTCACCTCCTTAGAAGGGATGTCACTATTGTCGAGGTGAGTTCTACCCTGGGCATCCTTCTCATAATAAATGTGATAGTTGTCGAGGAAGGTCTTAGGCTTTACGACATCATCGGCATTGAAACTCTCATTGCCATCCAACTTGTATTGATAGGCTTTGATACGTCCTTGCATCATCAACTTGAAGATATAGGTAAACAAGTTGACTTGGCTACCCAATGGTTCCACTGGATAATACAATGGGGCATTGGCATCCTCGTTGAGGTCTAGCTCACGATAGATGTCACGTCTCCACACGACATCCTCATCCATGGAAGCCGCTGTTGGGAACATGATTTGGGCACGAGTCGTCATGTTGTTGGCATTCGACTTATTCTGAGCCTTCCGCTGTGCCTGGCGACGAGCCTCTGGCTGAGCAAAAGCTCCTTGAACAAGCCCTACGAGCATCAAAAGTAATATGATCTTTTTCATCATTTCTTTATCTATATGATTATCTGATATAAATATCCTCTACGTTTGCTATCGTCGGCATCATCCTATCTCACGATGACCTCCATCGCAGCCTGGAGGTTGCGGGTGATACCATCTGGACCTACCGCCTTGATATGAGAGATATAGAAGCGACGATTTCTCGACAATCTGCGGAACTCCTCACGCTGGCGCTCTGAGAAGTTGGCTCCTGCCGAAGCCAGCGGAACGGCATTGCCCATATTGTCGAAGAAGACTGTCTCGAAACTCAACACCCTGAAAGGAATGTCGAGCAATCCATCGTCTATCGCAGCATGAATGCCAGTAGCACTCATCAGAGATGCCTTAGGCAAGGCTCCACCACGATAACGATTGGTACCGAGGGCGAGATAAGCCGTTGGGTCTGGCAACTTTCTCACGTGGAAGGTGAAAGGTGGCATCGTGCGAGTCTGTCCCTTGTCTCGTGCCGTCACGTGGATGGTCACATCCTTGCCCACGGCTGAAGGTACTGCCACAAAGTGTCCATTGCCCTTCGAGATAAACGAGCCACCTGTCATGGATGCAGAAACGGCATTGGCTGGCACACCAGGCACACTGATGCTGATAGGATTCCGATAACCTGCATAGAGCACGTTCATCATGTCGGCTGCCACTGTCGCCGTATTTGGTGCAGGGATAACGGTATATTTCTGTATGAAGTTGCGACGCATCACATCTCCCTTGGCATTATGCATCAAGATGTAACCGCCAAACTGATGGTCGCCCACTCCTCCGGCAGTAAAGGAATACTGTCCGTGAGGCGAGTTCACTCTCATACCATTAACGTAGATTTCTGGCTGCTGCGTGGTATCCACTGCTGCCATCACGATATTGGCATTGAATCGCTCGCCTGGATAGAGAGTTGTCTTCTCTGGGATGACGAAGGCATCGAGCTTGTTGACACGGATGTCCTTCATGTCAATATTGGATACCAATGTATGTAGCACCTCACCCTCTGCATAACGCACATCGCTCTGCAACTTCGACAGAAGCGTGATGGCTGCCGCCACTGGCATGTTCTCAAACATATACTCCTGCCAGTTCTTGCCCAGGGTCTGCACACCCTTTGGCACAACAGTAGAGAGGTTGCTTTGGATAATCTTCTTCTGATGCTCGTCGGTCACCATAGTCAAGATTCGCTCACGATAACTATTGATGGCTTGGTAGAGCTTGGCTCCCTTTCCCGTACCTGGGGCAAGCATCACGATACCGGCGGCTTCGAGGTTATCTTTGTTCTCGACGTTCTTCACGTCTCCCTTGCTACCATCCGCCTCTTTCACGATAGCTTCCTTCAACTGCTGTGCGAAGTTGTAGAGCGAGTCGCTCATATTCTTCACCATCGTTGCCTTATCAAACCATTCCTTCACCTTGGCAGGGTTCTGCTTCATCTGATCAGAGAAGTCACCATAGATGGCGGCATTCTCTGCAGAAGAGTTGGCGGTGGTACGATTGAGGCTCTCTTCCACAATAGAGAATCCATTGAGCACCTCGGTGGAGATGTTCAAAGCCAACATTGCCATCAAGACGACATACATCAAGTTGATCATCTTTTGGCGTGGTGAAACGGGTCTTTTCTTGATTGCCATTGATTTCTATTTTATTCTTTCAGTTACTCCTCTTATGCCTGAGGATTGACGGTTGGGGCTGTTGCACGCATATTCACGGTCATCGCCTCTATCATACGAGTGTAAATCTTGTTGAGTTGCTCTATCTGCTGAGCCATCTTGCGACTCTGCTCATTGATTTGGTCGATGGTGCCAATCTGCTGACTTGCACCCTTCAACTGCATTTCATATACCTTGCTGATGCCAGTGAGCGTGCGGTTCAAGTTCTCCATCTCCTCGCTGTCACGAGTCAATCGAGTGCTCTGCTCGTTCACCTTCTCCAAGGTCTCAACCAACTTCTTCAATTCATCCACATAATTGCTCTGGGCTTCTGCCATCTCTGGGGTCACATTCTGCTGACCGCCTACCCATGCAGTAGAAGCAGCAGACTGCTGAGATACTCCACCGATTGGCTGTTCTACGTGAGCATCACCTATTGGCTGTCCTACCACTACCGTACCGCCCGAAACACCACCTACGGCAGCACCCGAAACGGAAGATTCTGTAGTTATACTATTTACAACTGGCTGCTGAGCCACTGCGCCTTCCACATTCTCTTGATAGGAAATCTTTCCTGTCTCCAAGTATTCCTCGGTGATATGAGTAGGGATGTCGCGACCATCTGCAGTCTTGTCGAATGGACGGTCGAAAGCGGAGAGGAAGAACACAAACACCTCAGTTCCCATACCAGCAAACAACATGAGATTGGCTCCTGGCAAGTGGGTCAACTTAAACAAGGTACCGAGGATAACGACAGACGCACCCCAACTATATGCATAATTCAGAAATGTCTGTCCTGGCACACTGTCCATCCATTTCTGCAAGCGATAAACGATATTAAACTTACTATATTCGCCCATTGATATAATCTCCTATAATTATCTTCTTTTAGTCTAGTCGCTGACGACTACTTTCTTTTTGGTGTCTTGGCAGGTTTCTGTTTTGCGCTAGAGGTAGTAGCAAGACTACGCACGCATCTAAACCCTATATATGATCTTGGCTGGTTCTGGTATTCCCAAGAACGCCAAGCAGAACGGATGAAAGACTCTGGGTCTTTCCAAGAACCACCTCTCACACTCTTCTTCTTCAGTCGATAAGGGTCTTCCTTCGCCGCATTATATACGAGTGTAGGGTTTAAGTCGTTCATGGCATCCACACCTGCCTCCGTATATACGGTGCTCGTCCATTCCGCCACATTTCCTGCCATGTCATAGAGACCATTTGAATTAGGCGAATAGATGCCCACTCGACTTGTAATCAAGTTGCCATCCTTGGTATAGTTTCCACGGTCTGGCTTGAAGTTGGCGTAGAAACAGCCATCACCATTCTTCACATCCTTGTTCTCCCAAGGGAATTCATTCTGCTCCTTGCCACGTGCAGCATACTCCCATTCAGCCTCGGTCGGCAAGCGATAGCGCTGTACGAAACGTGCCTCAGGACCGAGTCCCTTCAAGAGATAGTCGGTACGCCATGCACAGAAGGCATTCGCTTGTTCCCAAGTGACGCCCACCACAGGATAATCATTGTAAGCAGGATTACTGAAATAACTTCTCAGATAAGTCTCATTGTCGGAATTTTTGAAGTCATTCACCCAACAAGTGGTATCGGGATATACATTTACGATATAGGTATTCAAGAAATCCCAAGGACCAGAAAGTCTGCGGTTGATGGTCTCTCTCACGATATTTCCCTCATCATCCACATAAGCGGTATCTTTGGAAATCATTACCACCTCGTCTGGGTCAACGACCACATCGGTGTTGAGATTGCGCTCCGATGGATTCAAGCGATTGCGACGAAGAGCGGCAGCTGTATAATCATAAATCTCATACTTATAGTTGAGCTGACGCCAGTCGATCAACTTTTCTCCTGTAACAGGATTTTTGGTATAAAGGCTCTCGATGGCACGCTGCTCGTCCTCATTAGGCTTCTTAGGAAGATTCTTCTTCCAGTTGACACGAGGTGGAACAGGGTCGCCATTCTTGTCTTCAGTAATCATATAGGTCTCATCGCCGCCGTAGGAAGGGTCGGCAAGGCGAGTACGCAAGATAGAGTCTCTCACGTAAGTCACGAATTGCTTATATTCAGAGTTGGTGATTTCTGTATCATCCATCCAGAAACCATCTACGGAAATCTCCTTGACCGGTGTCTTCTCACCCCACAAAGAGTCTTGTGTCTCCAAGCCCATCTTTAAGAAGCCACGATTCACCTTCACCATGCCGTATGGAGAAGGCTCTGTAAAACCTTTGCCATTGACGCCTACGACTTCGCCGCCACGACCTGCCATGGAAGAAGATTTAGCTCCAAAGCATCCGGTCAGCGCCATCAGCGCAAAGGCTGAGCAAAGCAACATGATACATTTCTTCATTTTCATATTGATATACTATAGTATTCTTACACTTTTATGTTTGTTTCTTCCTTTCTTCACCAAGTTGATGTCGGTCTGATAACCTACAAACAACTCATGACTTCCATTGCCGGGACTGATGGCGGAGGTGTACATCTCATAACTATATCCCAAGACGACTCCATGAAACACGCCTCCTAAAAGAAACGTCACGGAGTTGGTCGGACTATATGCCACACCACCATACATCATCTTCTTCTCGTGGGTATAGACAAGGCGGCAAGTCACGTCTCCTCGCCAAGTCGTTCCATCACATCTCACCAAGGTGGAAGGTTTTATAGATAAAAACGGATTTCTCAACTTAATATTGTATCCACCAGTCAAATAATACGTTGCATCTATCTGCATCTCATTCGTCTCTCCCAAGTCTATTTTCGGTGTATTGAGATGCAAGCCAGAGAGCCCCACATACCACGGTCCATGCGAATAATACAATCCAAAGCCCAAGTCTAAGCCACTGCCATCCACTTTGGAAGTGGAGAAAGCCGGGTCGTTGGACTCACCCAAATCCACCTTGCTTCCATCAAAACTCTCACTGAGAAACCCGACTTGCAGACCGGCGCTCAACATACCCTTAAACAAGCGTTTCTTGAAAGCATATTGTAAAGCAAGTTTTTGATGCGTAAACAAACCGATTTGGTCGTTCATAAACTGGATGCCCACTCCATGGTAATTCTTGATGGCATAGAAAGGCATATCTGCTGCGGCATACATGGTACGAGGATTATGCTCAAATCCCGCCATGTCGAGCGCATAGACCACATCCACATTCAGTTTGGCTTGTTTTCCCACGGAACCAGGGTTGAAAGAAGGTTCCATATCAAAGTAATGGCTAAAAGAAGGATCGTACTGAGCGTAACAAGTGGTTACACCCAATATCATCCATATAATTGCTATTTCTATTTTTTTAAACACAAACTAATAACGAGAAAAACACCATATTATTGTAGGAAGCGTCCTTATATCATCCATCAAAGACTGAGAATGAAAAAGGCTGCCCCGAGGAGCAGCCCTATCATCGACTTAGTATTCGTCGTCATTCCACAAGAAGTCATCCTTTGAAGGATAATCAGGCCAGATGTCCTCAATACTTTCATAGACATCACCTTCATCTTCTATCTCCTGCAAATTCTCCAGAACTTCCAGAGGCGCACCAGATCGAGTTGCATAGTCTATCAACTCTTCTTTTGTAGCAGGCCATGGTGCATCTTCCAGCTTAGAAGCTAATTCTAGTGTCCAATACATAGCTAATTATTTAACGGTTTATAAATTTGCGTGCAAAAGTAATACTTTTATTTGTATTTCCAAGCCTTTTGATAGTTATTTTTAATACAGAATTAAAAATTAATCTTAAAATCTTGTTTATGTTTGCTTTTATCGAAGAACACAATGCCACAGGAGTACAAATCATAGGTTACTCCGCAATGAGTATCAGAAATGATTTCGTTCCATAAATGTAGCGCATGTTGGCTGGCATGAATGTCCAAGATAAGCAACAACATCTGGTCAGAGCTATTCTCCAAGAGTTCATTTCTGATGCTTGCATCCTCCAACCAATCTTGATCCAACACTACAAGAAGACGCTGTCCTTCCTCATCATCAAAATAATAGTCGTCTATCATCCTTACCAACGTGCTGTTGCAACCAGCGTAAGCATAAGGAGCAAAGTCATAGTCACCCATCACCACATATTGAGGTTGCCAATGATTGGCAAGACGGAATACCAGTCTGCCCAGCTTTCTGAAGCTACGACTGCGCTCAGACATCTCCTCCTCAAGTGCAGTGTAAGCATAATAAGGATAATGTTCATTGATGACATAGCGCACAAAGGAATAAGCAGAAGGCGACTGAATGCCGAATCCCCTGCTATATCGACAGCGTAAGAACCATCGACAGATGGTCGTAGTATAGTACTTTAAAAAGTGAAACATAACAGTATAACGCAAATTTGCGAAACTTATTATAGATGTCCCTCAAGAACGTATCAACTGAGACTTAATAACACGAAAAGTCGTGGATAGTTACAAACTACAAAAACAAAAAAGCCCCGACTACTTACGTAATCGAGGCTTCTCTATTGAAAGGAGGCGGCTACCTACTCTCCCGCATTGCATTGCAGTACCATCGGCGC
>ENA-OPWL01000448-OPWL01000448.1-human-gut-metagenome-genome-assembly--contig:-NODE-448-length-21568-cov-17.380096_pt1 | contig 21568 bp, 22 predicted proteins | sample MGYA00241508_ERZ502008 | MGnify/ENA primary metagenome ERZ502008 (study PRJEB25962, sample SAMEA2043046) | human gut metagenome | biome: human gut; feature: human-associated habitat; material: faeces... | reverse complement strand
AGCTCGGCACACCGCCGGGAGTGCCGACGATGAAGGGTGCAACTGCAGATCCAGATAATACAGGTATTGGTTACAACAGCATCATTACAGATCTGGGTGACCACAGCGTTCCTGAAGGCTGGATACAGTATCCGAAGTTCAATGGTAAGGAATTCGATGAGGAGACGGGATTGTATTACGATGGGGCGAGGTATATGAATCCTGTGATTTCCAGTGACGTGGGAGTTGAAGTTCAATTATTCCTATGTGATATAAATGGAAATACGCTGGACTATTCGCATTGCATAAATACAGTGTTGGATATACCATACAGATTAGTGGTATAATCATTCTACGCATTTAAAGTGAGTAATGGATTGCCACTGGTAAAATTACTATTTGATATTTTTCCAAGTAAACAAACATAACAACACTCTTCGAGTGTGTAGTTGACATTTAATAACAGTAATAAAAATATGAAAAAAAGTATTATGCACAGAAATCCTATTGGACACTGGGAGCGTGTTGCAACGACGACTTTACGCTGGAAGGTAATCTTGAAACTTTTCATCAGTACATTTGCTTTTGCCAAAAATGCCCATGCATATGATGATTTACGGAATAGTTTTCTTTCTTTTTTGTATTTTTGCCTCATTTTAATAATATGTAACCACAGTGTATGAGTATGATGAAGACAGTCTTGAATACAGCTATATTTTCAGTATTATTCCTTTCTGGAGGAAACTTGTCAGCGCAGGTTTCACCAATCCGGTTAGGTGTCCGTTTAGGTTGTGGAATGTCTGTCAACACAGGAATGGATAAAATCCTTGTTCCTGAAGACTATTATTCCAATTACAATTTCAAAGACAAGTGGCAGTTTACTCCAACAGTTAGTGTATTTGCCCAGTATCATGTTGATGGTTCCATCATTGGTGTTGAAGGTGGATTTAGCTATTGGCAGAAGGCATCACAGCTTGTCTATAATGATGATAAGGAGTTAAACTATAAGGTTACACCTCGTTATAATTACATTGGTGTATCTGCTCTGCTGAAGATTTATCCTTGGCGCAAAGGCTTCAATATCTCAATTGGAGGGCGTGCGGGAGCCAATCTTAATGGCAAGGGCATATCTTACGAGAGTAATCAAGAAGACAATAAGTTTGCAAACTATCATTTTGCTACTGTAGCTGAGACGGAACGTTTGATGAAGGAGAAACTGACGGGGCAGCCAGATATTGCCGTTGGTGGTGGCTTCGGTTATGAAATTGGCAACCACTGGGCTGTGGACCTACGTTATTTTTATGGTTTGAACTCTACCATCAAGACAGAGCGTAATGACTATAACTGGGCAGAACATTCAACCCATGGACAGAACATAGAGCTTAGTATCAGCTATCTTTTTAAACTTTAACCCTTATGAGTTTATCTATGAAGGACAAGAGCAACAGAAAAAAACGTTATATTCTGGCAGGAATCTTTCTTGGCATAGCTGCTCTTTTGGGTATAGAACGCTGTGTTAATGACGAGCCAGAGTCTGAGCAGAGTATAGAACAAAAGACAGCAGACAAGGTTCCATCACTGTCTACTACACCACCAGTCTCTTTTTCTTTAGACAAGACAAATGTGCAGAAGGATTCGGGACGTTCAGATTGTGTATATAATAAGCTGGAGAATGTGTCTCGAAACGTTACACGTATTAATGCAAGGAGAAATAAAAAGTCTAGCATGCCAAGAGAAATCACTAATGGCAAACATTCCTCGTCAGAGCAGGCTATCCTTTCCCCGTCATTATCTACTGGTGTTTCATCTGTAAACGATAAAACAGGTGAATATGTTCTTGACAACTCTATGAATAGTCAGCCCTCTATCGTACAGGAGAATCCGAAAGAAACTCCATCTATGAGGACTTACTCTTTTCCTCACCATCATCTTTTTCGGATTGGACTTAGGGCAGGAGTTGGTTATTCCAGCATTTCAGGATTAAGCAGTATTATTGAGAACTATGATATACGTCCTACTTTTACAATGAATGAACGTGGTGGTGTAAATCCTCGTATTGGAGTCTTTGGCACATGGCAATATCGCAGGTTAGGTGCAGAGTTGAGCATTGATTATACTCGTCTCTCCAGCAAGCTGACGGAGTACAAGAAACCAGAAAATATAACCGAGACTACACGGTTTCATTATAATTTCATTACTCCACAAATCTTGCTTCGTTTCTATGCTTTCCCAAAGTTCTATATGGGAGCAGGAATCAGTGCTGCTATTCCGTTTGGCAGTCGTAATATCGACTTCACCAATGACCGCATTGGGGAGGTATACCGACAGCAGGCTGAACGTACTCAGGATCATCTGAGAGAATCTGTCAAAGCGCGAGTGACATTTATTCCTACCATAAAGATTGGCTATGTTGATATAAAGAACGGTCTTGAGGCAGGACTGGAATACGGTTTCGGATTTAATGATGTGCTCCGCACCAGTGCCAATGACTATGGATATCAGGAGCGTATGAACAATCTGCAGACAGTCAGTCTTACCATTGGCTACAGTCTTCCACTTGGCAAAGCTAAATAAACCGCATTTTCGAATCATATTAAAACAGTCTCTATATGAAACATAAATACCTCATAGCAGTTTTCTTCTTTATATCCACTCTTTCTGCTACAGCTCAGACCCCTGGTGGTGTAGATAAGCCAATGGTCTGGTCACACGATTCTGCCTCTGTCCGTGTCTCTGCTGGTGCTGGTCTTACCTATATCGGCGTAAGTAATGTATATGGCGAAAAGGAACAGGCAATATGGTCTCTTGGAAGCGGAAGATCTATTACCCGTATGCAGACAACCGAGCGTGCTGCTAACCTTGGTGACGGTACTTTTATGAATTATGCCAAGGAATCTCTGCCTGAAATGCGACTTTACAGCTATACGACCTCTTCCAATATGAGCAACGGTCAGACTCTGCATATCGGTCGGAACGGGAACACTAAGCTGCCTGTAAAGAACCTTGATGGCAGAACTGTTGAGTATACAGTCTTCGATCGTCGCCTTTCTGATACAGAACGTTGCCGTGTGGAAAGCTACCTCGCATTGAAATACGGCGTGAGTCTTCGCAGTAGTTACCTTAATTCAAGAAGCGAGGTTATTTGGAATGGGTATACCAACAAGGACTATAGCCACCGTATAGCTGGTCTTATCTCAGACAAAGCCTCTGCCCTGCATAAGACAAGAGCCAAGAGCTGTGAGGAAGACGGTTTCCTTACAATCAGTATGAGCAAACCTCTTGAAGATGGTGAGAGTCTTCTTTGGGGTGACAACAATGGTAAACTTTCTTTCCGTCAGAGTAAGGCTTACGGCAAGTGGCTCGGTAGAAGATGGATGGATACAGCAACACGGATTGACAAGCCCAATGTTGATGTTGTAGCTGATAGCAAGCAGCTACGCCAGATACAGCCTCTTGCAGAAGGTGAGAGCTACTATCTTGCCGTTGATCCAACAGGAACAGGTAGCTTTCCTGTCAAAACTCTAAGTTATCATAAGGCAAATACGACAGTTGGTGATAGTATTGTCTTTAAGAATATACCGTTAGGCAAACGTGACGTATTCACGCTACGAGCTGCCAAAGATATGTTTACAACAATAGAAGTAGAGCAGCCAACGGAGAAGAGCGGCAGCACAGGAACACTTTCTGTCAGAGTAACAGGTGGTATTGCCCCTTACAAGATGACTCTACAGAGAGAACACATGTCTGTTTTCAATCGTACTACAAGCGACAGCATACAGTCTGCTGATGGACTCATAGAAGGAAAATACCTTCTTACGACGACAGACCATGTGGGCAATAAGTCTGAGAATGAGTTTCAGATATCTAAGACGGGTATCACAGAAATTCCTTCCATGAATCCTTCCGATGGAAATAGTGACTTCTTTGCGAATGTAAGTGTAAGTCCTAATCCAATGGCGAATGGATATGTCGGTGTCCGGGTGGAACTGAGCGAAGCTGCTCCATTGGACATGGCTCTCTATACGGCGGGTGGAGCTCTTGTCAGTCGTCAGGCGAATATGCCAGATACATATTTCTCCACTAAAGTCTATCTTCCACAGACAGGTGTTTACTTATTGACACTGCAAAGTGGTAGCAAAGAAAAGACATTTAAACTGGTGAGAAAGTAATTCTCTTTTTATCCTTTATAAATTTTCCAACGCAAGTATATATACTGAGGACCTTTAGGTCTGAAACAAAATAGCAAGAATAATGAAGTATTCAACACATTCATTCCTCCTTCCGTTCCTGTTGCTTGCAGGAATCATACTAAACTCCTGTAATGGTGGAAGTAATCGTTCTGCTAAAGAAACTGTAAACAGTGATTCTACATGTACTAATACAGTCTCTTCTGTACAAAAAGATAGCATTTCCCGAAAGGCTACTTCCTTACGAAAACAAGTTAAGGACAGTGTACAGAACTTACCTGTGAAGAGAATCTCCGAAGAAATCGCAAGAAATCAAAAGGGGAATCGTGTAGATACTCACAAGGCGAACAGAAAGTCTGCAAGACTTTTTGCAGACTTAGGCAAACGTACCGTCAGTAAGTTCTTTACCAACTCCGACAGCGATACGCTCAATGTTGGGCGTGCCCAGCTTACCGTTCCACGTGAGGCTATGGAAAAGGGTAAAGTTCTCAGTATTACTCCTCTTAGAAAGGGTGAACTACCAACCTTGCCTACGGGTATGGTGAATGTTACAGGTGGCTGTGACACCTTAATGGCAAGAACAGATACGGTATCAGGTTATCGTTTCTTACCTCATGGTAATCACTTCGTCCATCATCTGGCAAGTATTTCTGTCCCCTACGACAGCACGTTGATACCGAAAGGCTATACCGTAGATGATATCCACACCTATTATTATGATGAACTGCACCAACGTTGGACAATGCTTCAGTCAAAAGGTATTGATGCTAAACGTGAGGTGGCAATGGCAGAGACTTCACACTTTACGGATGTCATCAACGGTATCATCAAAGTTCCTGAGAGTCCCGAAACACAGAACTATGTCCCTACAGGTATCAGTGAGCTGAAGGCTGCTGACCCAGCAGCGGGTATTCAGCAGATTGAAGCCCCATCAGCTAATCAGAATGGTACGGCGTCACTGTCCTATCCTTTCGAAGTTCCTGCAGGGCGTAATGATATTGGTGTAAGTGCCGGCTTACAGTATAGCAGCGAGGGCGGTAGTAGCTTTGTTGGCTATGGATGGAGTCTTCCTGTACAGAGTATTGACATAGAGACCCGATGGGGTGTACCACGTTTCGATGATAAGTCAGAAAGTGAGAGCTATCTTCTCATGGGACAGCAGCTCAGTGACCGACTCTATCGTAGGACTGTCTCTTTGGCAAGACAGGCAGACAAGCAGTTCTATCCAATGACTGAAGGCGGTTTCAGTAGGATTATCCGAAAGGGTAACAGCCCGAAGAACTATTACTGGGAAGTGACTGGCAAGGATGGTACAGTCTACAGTTATGGTGGTCATGGTGGTCATGTCAGTGATGCCACTTCTCTTACCGACACCAAGGGTAACCGTATCAAATGGGCACTTGACCGTGTTACCGATGTTCACGGAAACTTTGCTGCTTTCCATTACATGAAGTCTGGCAATAACCTTTATCCTGAACGCTATACATGGACAGGATTCGGGGAGACGGAAGGACTGTATAGCATTGAATTCAATATTGACTCTATAGCCACAAACCGAAAAGATGTAACGAGTAGCGGAAGACTTGGCATTATGCAAAGGGACAAAGGGCTACTCCGTAAGGTCACAGTGAAGAATAATGGTCAGCAACTCCGCAGCTATAGCTTAAACTATGAAGAAGGACCGTTTGGCAAAATGCTGCTAAAGAGCATTGATCAGAACGATAGTAGGGATGGTAAGGTTGCTACACAATCCTTTGACTATTACAATGACCTCAAAAATGGGCTTTTCTCTTCTAAGCCAGAGATATGGAAGGCCGAAGGAGAAGATTACGAAGCATTCCTCAGTCATTCGGTTCGTGGGTGTGATGACAATCTTAGTATTCTTGGTGGTGGAGCTTCGAAAAGCCGTACTACAGGTGGGGGAACAATGATAGGTGTAGGTTTCACTGGTGGAACAGTAAACGTCGGTCCATCTTTCTCTAATAGCAAAAGTTCAAATACAGGTAAAGTTGCTTTCGTAGATATTGATGGTGATGGACTGCCTGATAAGCTTTTCAAACGAGGTAACGAACTTTTCTATCGTAAAAACATGAGTGCAGATGGAAAGGATTTACTCTTTGGTAAAGCGTTACGGATACGAGGAGTAAACTCTTTCTCTGAAGGTAATAGTATCAGTCGTTCTCTTAATGCAGATGCTGCTGTTGAAGTTGGTATTACAAATAAACTTGGTGCTTCTGTTGGAATTTCTTATACACATTCAAAAGATCAGGACAAGACTACCACCTATCTTTATGATTTCAACAGTGATGGACTTACAGACATAGCAGTCAATGGTCAGGTCTACTTCAATCATATTGTAGACGGTAAACCTGTATTTAGTCCTGCAAGTAATGTGACTGCCAATCCTATTATTGGTGAAGGATCACCTATTGATAAGCATTTTATTCCAGACTATAAGGTTATCCGTGACTCTTTGGAAAAGGAATATCCACTGAATGATGCCGTCCGGATGTGGTGCGCACCTTTTGCTGGCAAGGTCAACATACAAAGTACTATAAAAAAACTTAGCAATCAAGGTGATGGCATCATCTACAGCATTCAACATGAGAGCAATGGTTTCATGGTCCGCGACTCTTTATTACAAGCTGGTAGCAAAACCAACAATCTTAATTGTGATGTAAAAGTAGGAGACAGAATTTTCTTCCGTCTTCAGTCTCGATATGATGGTGAGGACGACAGAGTTCTTTGGAATCCCATAATTACTTATATATCTTTGCCTGTTGGCAAGGATAGGTATCTGTCAGAAGACTTAAAAACATATAATAGCAAGGCTGATTATATAGAAGGTGAAAACAATGTTGCTATATTTAATCGTACTGGTAAGGTTACGCTTCACGCTCCTTATATGAAGGGGAAGACTTCTGATGATGTTACACTTATCGTCACACGCTTGGATCAACATGGTGAAACGATTGTAAAACGGCTTAAACTTCCAGCTGATAGTGTAGTCAATGGCTCCTACGATTATACTGATGACATAAATGAGAAAGATTCTATTTCATTCTTCTTTGAAATCACAACCACATCCCCAGTTGATTGGACAAAAGTACAATGGGCGGGTAGCTATAATTATGAAGATGACCAAGAAAGTGTACGTTTTGTTGCATCTCGTAGGATGTTCAACAAGCCTGTTAGTATAGCAGGGAGCAAAGTGTTGAAACAGGATGTTACCGTATTGAATAGACAATACCGTCCTAAACTTTTTATTGTTCCAACACTATCCGTTGTGCGTGAAGATAAAAAGAATGACACAGATACTGCTACAGTTTACCTCACTTTACATGATCAAAACGGACTTCCCGTATTGCACCACACGTGTCGTCTGAATACTTCCAATACGCTCAAGGTAGATACTATCATAGTTACAGACACAACACTTATCAAACGATTAAATACAGGTAAGGTGACTGCTACTTTTGCAGTAAGTAACGAATTATCTAAATCTACTCTTGCCAAAGTTAGTCTTTTACGCGATAGTCTTTCTTACCAAAGTGCCACATCTACAGTTGTTACTGCAGAACAGCGTGTTCTTGTGGATACGTTAGAGGCTTGTGTTTTCTCTGGGTATAACTCTGTTGATTATGGAAGGCTCTATCGAGGATGGGGACAATTCGCCTATAATGGCAATAAAGCCTATGCTACCCAGCCAATAGAAGTATCAGCACTGACCATTGACAGGGATAAATATAAGGATATGGCCGAGCATTATAAATCTACACACGATGGCAATCAACTTGCAAAGAGTCTTACTCCTGTCAACGAACAGCGCTTCTTTGTTATGGGATATGATGCAAACAAGAGGATGTATGTTGGTGGATCTGAGCATGTCTTTATCTCTTTAGATACAATCTGTAGTTCTCGTATCGGCGAGGATGCTATCATAATAGACAGTGTCTATTATGCTAAGAATGCAGGTGAATTGTCTGCCCCTGTGCTCATGAGTGAGTCAAAGAGTAATGGCTATGGTGTAAGCGGTGGAATCTCCTATGCAGGACTCAGTGGCAGTAAGAGTACACAGACTTCTTATAGCAAGGTAGCTCTAATGGATATCAATGGTAATGGTTACCCTGATTGGTTAGAGGAAGTGGATGGCAGTATTGTTACTCAATACACAAAAGCAACGGGTACACTTGGTGAAGATCGCATGAAATTAAATGTCAGTCGACCAAGATTCAAAGCAAGCTCTTCTACTGTCGGAGCAAATGGAAGTCTATCAAAACAAGCTTCGGCAAAGAACGCTTTAGCTATCAGTATCAATCCTAAACCACAAGACGATGAAACACCAGGCGGTAGTGATACGAAGAATTCATCCAATGGTAATGCCATCTCCAGTGTGTCAGTGAGCGCAAGTGGAGACTTTACTTCTGGTACCTCTCATACAGAAAGTGATTGGACTGACCTCAATGGCGACGGATTACCTGATATGCTCTTGGGCGACAAGGTGAAGTTTGGTCTTGGATATAACTTTACAAATGAGGAGAGTAGCGGTGTTACATCATTGGAGTCTTCTGAAAATAGCACATGGGGTGCAGGACTTGGTACATCCATTGGGGTACTTGGTAATGCTGATATTTCTTTCGGTGTCAACGGAACAAAGACGACAACAAAATATAATGTATCTTTTATAGATATTAATGGCGATGGCTTACCTGATATGGTAACTCGTAGTGGTGGAAAGTTCACTATAATGTTGAATACGGGTTCTGGTTTTATTCCTTATTCCGAAGAACAACAAGGTTGTTTCAATGAGTCATTGGCAACGTCCGTTTCTCAATATGGTAATTTTGCTGTTTCCATTCCAATACATATTCTGTTTTTAAAACTAAGGTTTACAACTAAGGTTACCAAATCTTGGTCAAGTGGCGTTAGTTTTACAAGCGCAGCCTTGAGAGATATTGATGGTGACGGACGTCCCGACCTTATCATATCTGACGGGGCAAAGCAGCTTATCGTCCACCGTAACCTTACGGGCAGAACGAACATGCTGCGCTCTGTGACTCTTCCTTTTGGTGGACATATCCATATCGGGTATGAGCAGACAACTCCAAGTTACGACTTGCCGGGACGTCGCTGGGTGATGTCATCGGTTGAGACGACAGGTGGATACAAGGAGAACGGAGCAGTACGAAGCAAGAACACCTTCGAATATAGCGGTGGCTATCGTGACCGTCGTGAGCGTGACTTCTATGGTTTCAAGCAGGTACGTACTAATCAGATAGATACAGAGAATGGTGACAGACTCTATCGTTACTCCGTACAGAGCTATGGCAGGAACAGGGATTACTATACGCATGGGCTTGTTACGAGTGAATATCTCTATACCGCTGATGGAAAGAAACTTCAGGGATCTCTATATGACTACGACCTGAAGACACTCGCCGTTGGTCATAACACGGCTGACGCTGTTGTCTTCCCTGCCCTAAAGACGCTTGTTCAGAGTAACTTTGATGAAGCCAGTGGGGACAGTCTTTCGGTTGCTGTCAGCAATACTTACGATGACTATGGTAACCTACAGGGATATAAGGAAACGACAACGGGCTATAGCTTAGAGGCAAACATCAATTATCATAAGATAGCCGATAAGTATATCGTTGGTGTTCCGAGCCATATCACTGTCAGCAGTGGCGGTAAGACTTACCGTGAACGCTCAACGAAGGTGGACGGCAACGGTGAGATAACGGAGATCATGCTCCATAACGGAGACAAGCCGTCTGTCTATAACATGACTTACGATGGCTATGGTAACATCACACGCATGACGAAGCCGGAGAACTACAATCATCAGCGTATGTTCTATGCTTATACCTATGATGACCTCTATCATAGTCTTGTGACAAGTGTCAAGGATGCATACGGCTATAGCTCCAGCACGGCTTATGATGGTCTTTGGAATGCTCCGTCTGTAACGACTGACCTCAACGGGCAAAAGATGGAATACACCTACGATGCACTGGGCAGACAGCAGACAATCCGTGCTCCGTATGAGATAGAGAGCGGTCAGCCGTTTACTATCCGCTTTGAGTACTTCCCTGCAGAACGTAAGGCACATACCATCCATTATTCTAAGGACGGAAACATTGACACCTATACATTCGCCGACTCACTGATGCGTGCAGTCCAGACGAAGCAGACGGGTGTGGTGTGGTCTGGTGAAAGCAATCAGAAAGTCTCCATCGTCAGTGGAAGGGCTGTCATCGATGCCTTCGGACGTAACATTACAGCTTATTACCCAATGACGGAAAGCTATGGTAACATCGGCACTTACAACCATGCTACGGGTGACCTGCAGGCAAAAACGGAGTATGATGCACACGACCGTACCACGAGTGTTACGCTTGCTGACGGAAGTGTGACACGTACGGCTTACTCTATCGGCAGTCATGACGGTGAACCGATGCTCCAGACAACAGTCACGGATGCACTGGGACGACATGCGGAGAGCTATACGGATGCCAAGGGACGCAACCGGGAGACGGTGCAGCATGCCCGTGGTGAGGATATCACGGTGAAGTACAGCTATGACCCTGTCGGACAGGTGATGACGGTTCAGCATCCTAACGGCAAGGAGACGAAGTATGTCTACGACCTGCTCGGTCGCAAACTGATGGTGAATCATCCTGATGCTGGTGAAACGAATATGACCTATGATGCGGCAGGTAACCTCCTGACGAAGCTCACGGCAGAGCTTAGGAAGTCGATATCTGACAAGGGTTACATCTCTTACACCTACGACTTCGAGCGACTCCATGAGGTACTTTATCCAGAAAACCTCTTTAATCGTGTTACTTATACCTATGGTAAGGCTGGCGATAAGTATAACCGTGCCGGTCGTCTTGCCCTCGTTGAGGATGCGAGTGGCGGTGAAGCCTACTACTACGGTCGACAGGGTGAGGTGACGAAGACAGTCCGTACAGTCATGGCGAGTGTGGCGGATATCAGGACTTATGTCTATGGTGCTACCTATGATAGCTGGAACCGTGTGCAGACGATGACTTATCCTGATGGTGAAGTGGTGACTTATCACTACAATGCGGCTGGACAGGTAGAGAGCATGACGAGCAATAAACAGGGACGTCGGAGCGTTATTGTTGACAGGATAGGTTACGACAAGGAGGGTCATACGGTCTATACGAAGCTCGGTAATGGCACGGAGACTACCTATACCTACGACAAGCAGCGTGAACGTCTGCAGGTGATGAACCTTACAGCGGACGGTCAGACAGTGATGGAGAACAGGTACCAGTATGATGCTGTGGATAATATCCTCGGTATTACGAATGCTGCCAACCCGACATCGCTGACGAAACTCAACAAGGCGAAGCTGGGAGGAAGGAGTTCGCATACGTATGAATATGACGAGCTGAACCGCCTTGTTCATGCAAACGGTAAGGCAAAAAGTGCAAGTTACGATATGGTAATGTCGTTCGGACGGATGAGTGAACCACTCACTAAGGTACAGAAGGTGGACTCAACGACAACTGCCAAGTCTTATGAAATAATAAGCAGGATGATGTCCCAAGATCCTTATGGAAACAAAGACCATGCTGATTTGAAAGACAACAACCAATCAAACATTGGAGTTGTCAATTATCTAAACACTATGAAGGAAATGGGACTTACCCCTCAAAAAAAAACAAGTAAAAGAATAAAATGATAAATCTCAATTCGCACATTTTACAGTCTACTATAGTTGGGAAGACTATAGGAATATGTCTTGTGTTTTGCTTTGCTTCATGTAGCCAGCAAAATGAAAAGATATTTATGGGAAAAGTTAAAAATCAAATTAAAGTAGAATATTCCGGGAATTCAATTATAATAAGATCTTTAGATGAAAAAGGGAAAGAAGAGAAAGCTGTCAACAGAACCAAATTGACAAGAAAAGCCAATGCATACTATGATGAAGAACATCATATCATTTTGTCTCTCAAGGATACTACCTATAGTTATAGAAGTTCTCCTTTTGATGAAAAAACGGTTTTTATCAAGAAGGAGACTGAGAACCTTTTTTCATCAATGAGAATGAAAAAAGTAAAAGAATCTCTCGAAAGATATGAGCTTATTGAGGCAATATACTATACATCAGATTTTCAAATCAAATCTTTTGTGGAATATCAAAATGTTGTATTTGAGTGTAAATGAAGAATGATAGATTCTCATGTATATACACAGAGGATAGACATGAAGAGTTACGGTACGATGGAGGGTGTGTATATCAATGGTGCGCCACAAGGCATCACCTTCCACGAGACGGACAACTTCACACTTTATCCTGCAAGTATCCTCTCTGTAAACAAGAATCGCTTTACGAAGCATTACTTTATCGGTGATAAGCGCATAGCATCAAGGATAGGAACGGGTCTGTTCAATAACGTCTATGGGCGTAACGGCTCATACGTAACAGCTGGTCAGCAGGACTATGCTGAACGTATGAATCAGATTCAGAAGCTATGATTATAGTGACAAAGGGATCTGGCTACAACCTTCTAATTCAGATGGAACTGTAGATAGATGGTTAGATAATAAATATAACTTAATGAATACATTACAACATGAGTATTTCCATAAACTTGATGATCAAAGAAACACTTATAAAAATCATCTTTTACAAGCATCAGTTGATGAGAGAGCCAGTCGTACCAGGACCTTTGCTCATACATCTGACAAATGGAAGCTTAACGTAGCTGCAGAGTTCTCAGAGTATGTAATGAATGCTTATTATCAACCTAACGAGAATACAAAGGCTGATGTAATGAACCTAATAGATAAATTTAATCGAAATAATACTGGAAATATCTTTTTGAAGTTTAATCCGGATGCCAGAACTATGGATATAAAAATTAATAATTTAGAAAAGACCATTAAATATGTACCAAGTATAGATAAGTTTAACTTTATTGTATCAAACAACAAAAAATGAAAAAGAAAATTATAATTATTTGTTTGTTATCTATCTTAGCTTTTTTCATTGGCAAAACAGCTTATGATAGCTTTATGCTTAATTCATACTACAGTCATGGAGATGAACTAATCGCTAAGATAGAAAAATACAATATGGAACGACATACCTATCCTCTATCCTTAGACTCGATAGGAATAAAGGGATATGATTTGGGTGGAGGTCTCATATATAAGAATCTTTCTTTTAGATACTCCTGTGTAGGAATCGGCGATTTCCGTTTATCTTTCTATTATGGTTCATCATTCTATACCTATTCTCCATTATTAAGAAAATGGAGTAAAGACTTAGACTTAGATACCTTAAATATTATTAGAAAGAGTCTTTTCTTGGAGATAAGTAAAATGGAAAAGCAAAAGAAAATGAGACAGGTGTTAAGAATAATACCCCAGAATAAGTTAAAGCAATTTAAGGAGTTTAGCGTATCTGATACAGATTCTATCTATTTTGTACAAAACTATTATACAAATAATGATATAGCAGAAGAAGGCTTTGTAAAAAGAGACAAGGGGACTTTTTGCAGAATAGGAAGATGGAAATTCTATGCTAAAGATGGGAGATGCATTATGGTATCGTATGAAAATAAAAATATTGAAAAAGGATATGTTATAAAGGAAGGTTTTCCACGTAATAATGTTGATTATGTTAGTGAGTAATCGATAAAAAGATAGAGTTATGGAGTGATGTTACTGTAGCTCTCTAAACACTTGACGAGCAATAAACAGGGACGTCAGAGCGTTATAGTTGACAGGATAGGTTACGACAAGGAGGGTCATACGGTCTATACGAAACTCGGTAATGGCACGGAGACTAACTTTTACAAAACCCGCAGCACATTTATTGTCACTTGTCTCTGGTGTGAAAGAAGAAAGTATACAGAATATGTATGTCTATGAAAGAGGAATGTCACACCCTTATCCCTGGTATTCGAATGACTCTTATGGAGGGATAACTCTTCCTCATGGAAATACGTATGAAACAATTTATACCAACAATTTATTTGATGATGACGATCTTGGAAAAAATATTTATGATTGGCTCCTTATTGCAAGTCATGAGGTCGGGCATATTAATCATATTAATGCAAGTAACAAAACTGCTGATGCGTCTTATCAGAATCAGATAAAGGCTTCAAAATTGGCACATGGGAGATTTAGCCCACAACCCAAGGCCCAACTTCGGTTACAAACGTATATATCAACTTTTATTGGGTCATACATCAAGTCTGGAGGACATGATGATTCTCCTCTAGAGCGTCAAGCAGAACAAGGAGCCGTGACCTTTGACAATTTCTATGAATTTATGAATTTGAAGTATGGAAAGAATGCATTAGAAAAGTTATTTAATTCTAAAGCTACAGACAAAGAAAAAGTAGCAAAGATAGATTCTTACTGGAAAGAATATATTAATAATAAGAAAAGCAAATGAAAGTACAGTTTATGATTAAATTTATGCTGATAGCCATATCTATCCTACTTTATGGGTGTAAGAATAATGAGATAAGGTTTGATTTTAAGACTAATAGTATTAAGACAATAAACAATAATGGGCTATATTCATTAATTATATCTAGCAAAGAAAGTCTTGAAGATTATTATTATATATATTTAGAGAAAGGACAAAAAGCACAAGACAGCATCTCTTTGGTTCATACAGGGAATAAGTATATTATTGAAGATTGGTGGGGAAAGCATATTTATAAGATAATTCTCCATCCTTACAGAACATATAAAATATCTAATATATCTAATGGCGACTGTGAACCTGGTCGAATTTCTTTCAGAACAGATTCTTTAGGACGACCTATTATGTCTTCATATGGAGAAAAATCAGGGAATAGTTATATCAAGTAAGTTAACAAAATTAATCAACTAAGTAGGCCGTAAGAATTAATTTATACTAAGCTACATGGGTAAAACTGTTATTGGTTATACAGATTTTTGGCAAAAGAATATTGGAAGCCCATTAAATAAGGCTTTTGAGTCCGGGCCCATGTCAAAGACTTCTCAAACGTTTAAATGGACTGAAAAAGTAAAATTATGAGATTTTTTTATAACTTCTTTATATTATATTCTTTTCTAACTATATCCTGTACGCATTCTATCAACCGAGAAGACGTCTGTGGGCAATGGTTTTATAAATCAACGAAAATTTATTTGTATCAAGATGGTACAGCTTATATTACGAACATACGTGGAAGTTTTCCTGTATCTGATGATATTCCAGACACATTTGCCTGTAAGTGGAAAATAGAAGATAAAAAAATCACTATTATTGGCATGTATATGTTTGAGATTTATGTTAAAGATAAAAATGAATTATATTTGTATAAGGGAGATCCCGATGATTTAGACACTTTTTCCTTTAAACGAATACAAAATAAAGAATAAATGGCCAAACTTTCGCAAGTGAATAAATCCCCCCGATTTATTCACTTGCGAAAGTTTGGCCATTTATATTAATACTGTTTAAATTCTCCTAGGTTCAATCCTATATATAAACCAACCTACAAAAAGATAAAAAATGAAAATGCTCCAAATCGCCACATTGCTAGTTTTATTATTAATGTTAAACTGCACTTCTACAAAATGGCGTGGATCCGTTGGCGGAGAAGTATACAACTACTGGTGGATATGTCTATACACTTGATAATCCCATTAGGATGATTGATCTGGATGGACGAAAGTGGGATGAGTCTTCTGTAACACAAAAGAACGGGAATGTTACTATTAATCTCACCTTAACAGTTGCCATTTTAAATTCAAGTAATAAAAAATTTGATTTGAAAAAACTAGGAAATGTTTTGTCCAGCCACTTACAAAGTTCTTATGGAATTTCATATGTAGAAGGTATGAATTACGAGACAGAGAACACCTATTAAATATACTCCCTGCTTCACAACTTCGAGGTGTTTATGGAAAAGTAAATAAAATAGGTGGATCAGTAGTATTTCTTAATGAACGATATGTAAATAATATAATTAATGGTAAAGACAGAAATACATTGCCTCATGAATTTGGCCATTCTTTAAGTTTATTGCATGTTGATGGAGCTGATGCTTGGTTTCTAGGACTTTTTGGACGAAGCCAATACTATGATAGTTACAAACAAGAAAGAAATAGATATAATGTTATGTTTAGTGGAGCTAATAGTAAATATACAGATGATTACAAATCTACTGATATTAATCCAGAGCAGATTAGCATAATTCTTGAAAATTTTAGAAATAATAAAGTAAACAGATAAGAAATTATGAAACAGGTTGTATTTATTATTGCCCTATATGTTTTGATAAATATTCTATCATTATTATTCTATATATTTTCTTTTTCTAGTGATGGAAAAATAGATATTGGTTTACCTTTTATTTTTATCCATTTAACGAGTGCAAAATATGATTCCTCTTTTCCATACAATAAGTTACTTATAGAGCCTTTTTTATGGGATGTTGTTTTTTTATTTACGATAGTCTGTTTATATTCGTGCTGTCTAAAATTTATCAAAAGGATTCGTGATCGAGAGGAGCTTAAGAATAAAAAATAGGGGAAAAACTAAGATCTAATCTCCTCCAACCACTCCTTAACACTAAAGCAAGGACACTCTTTTCTTACACCAGAAAGATCCCTGTGCCCGAGAATCGTGGCATCAAGGAAGCAGTTAATACATACATAGTTCTTTCAGCAGTTGATGTCATCATCATCAGTTCCCCTTACCCCTGGCAGGAACTGACGCAAAAAGCGCTGGCGATGGCTGTCAAAACAGTGATTGCAAAATTGATAATCTTCTTCAATGTTTCCTTTTTCATAATCCAAATGTTTTATTCAATTAATATTTTATGTAAGCAAGTAAAAGAGCAAGGGTAGGGACGAATCCCTAACCCTTTATTCTAAAGCTCATTATCCTCTCCGCTGCCTCCATTCTCAGATCCAGTGCCCTGAGAGGTGCCGCCACTCTCCTGGGTATTACCGCCAGAAGGCTTGTTGACACCCGAACCGCCGGCATCACCGTTCACAGAACCGCCTCCAGCGTTCTCACCATTCGAACTATCATCACCCAATATGGCACTTGCTCTCTTGATGGTAGCATCGAGTTTCAGGCGGTCGCTCATCAGCACACCAGTTGCTCTGGCTCTCAACTTCACACTCTCAATGTTCTTAGCCACAGAGAAATCCTTTTCTGATGCAGCACCACATTTGTTCTTGATGCCGATGGAGAAGATGGCCAGGTTGTCGATTTTCACGGCGATACCCTGCAGGGTCAACTCTCGGATACAGCTCACGAGGTCGGTCAGCATACCCTTGATGGCACCAGCTGAAAACGGCGTGTTGTGACTCGCCATGTGCTCGGAAAGACCATCCATACCGATAGTCTGGTTAATCACTGGGAATGCATAGTACTTACCAAATGCATTCGGCATCTTCTCATTCTTGTTCTTCTTCAAATTGATCAGAATCATTTTCTATTAATTTAATTTTAGTAACCAGATGCAATGAGGGCTACCGCGGATTCACCATCTGTTGCATCGCCAACCGTTCTGATTGACAATGCAAAGGTACGAAATAAAAAATCCCCAATGTCGTTTAATGTCACTTAATGTCGTTTAATGTCATTTAATGTCACGATAAAGTTGATTTTTTTTCAAAATTACGGTTCTCCGAGGTGTTTCTTTTTATCCAACGTGTCAATCGACGCAGCTCAGAAACAAGTCATTTTCGACCTGCAAACAAGTTATTTCCGATCTACAAACAAGTCATTTCCAATTCGTAAATAAGTCATTTCCGACCTCTAAATAAGTTATTTGCGATCCTCCTCTTTTGAACGTGCATCCGCCATAGAAAAGAGCGCATCGGTATTGATCTCAGCACCCTCTTTCTCTATGACCCACCAGCCGTTTCCCTTGCTTCTGTGAGCTTTAGGGAAACCAAGTCTTGACATGGTGTAGCCGATACTCTGAGGAGTCATGTTCTGGCGCATTGCAGGATTGGTACAGATACGCTCCATGATCTCCGCATTGTATCGGAACTTCAGTCTGGTGCCATATTGCTCAGCTTTCTTTATGTCCGGCACGGTGTAGAAACGCTTCACCTGTTCCTCAGACAAGTTGACAACCATGAAGTATCTGTTGTGCACCTTCATTTTCTCTATGTCCTCGTTGGTCAACCAATATACCCAGTCGTTCTTCAAACCCTTTTTGCGGTTCTCCACCACCTTCTGACCGAGCGCCACAGCCTGAGCATAGATTTTGTCGTACTCAAGAGGATTCTCTATCGGACTGACGATGCACTTCACCTGCCAAGGAGAGTAGCGGCGGTTCTCCTCATCCGGGATAATCTGTATCGAATTGCTCGTGGCAGCCAATGAACTCCTGTGTCTCAGCTCTGAACGGTACTTGTCGTAAGGACGGCGTATAGAGAATTTCTGCTTGGTCATGTTGCTCTTGAAGGCACTCAGGTTCTTGCCGAAGATGGCCTCCAACTCGTCCAGACAGATCAGTGCCATGCTGAAGAACGCCTCGAGGAAATCCTTGTCCATGTAGTTGGCAGAAGAATCGTTGAGGAAGTACGCTCTGAGAACTGGCGGCAGCAGATAGTTGAAGAAAGTGGTCTTGTAGATACCACCTTTGCCCACTAAGATGAGGATGGTCTGGTTTATCACAGTAGGATTCACCCAACCCACAACCATGCCGACAAACCATTTCTTGAAGAAATAGCGGAACTGCTCCTGGTCGTGGAAGTAACCCGGTAACTCTTCGATGGTGATGCGGTCAGCCAGTTCGCCGATGTAGTCATGCTCACCGTCCCAAGGTGCCAAGCCTTTCAGGTACTCTTCCAACGGATCAAAATCCATGCTGAAATCACTGTCGATGATAGCCTCCAACTTTTTCATAGAAACTTCCATGTTAGATTCGTTCATCTCCACCCAGATAGAGTTCTTGATGGTATCCTCCAAGTTGGTCCACTTCTTGTATTTGGCGTTTTCTATGAGGAGATTGCGGATTTCAATCTTGGATGTCATCTTGTTGCGGCGGAATTCCAGACGGGAGAGCAGCCACTGCTTGATGAAACGGATGGTAGGGCGGGCTGGCAGATCCTGATCCTTGGTATAGAAAGTCCAGGAACCGAAGCGGCTGGTGCCATGCTTATAGCAGGAGTTGATCACGCTGATGGCTGGGGCATAGTCGCCGCAGAAATGCTCCTGGGCATAGACTATCACCTCCTCCTTCTGGATGCCGTAGAGATTGCAGGTCCAGGCAAATCGGTTGACGTAATCATTGTGACTGCCACTTTCAAATGTCAATCCCCACTGCTTCATGAGATTCTCTACATGAGGAGCCACCAAGGCCATGGTAGGTTTTTGGCAGATGCTCGATGCTTTCTTTCTGCCGCCACCCGGTTTTCTGGTTCTCTTGACAGCAGCGGCGTCGTGAGGTGGAGTAGGCTTTGTGTTCTTCAGTTCAAAGTTGTGGATATCCCCGTCAGAGATACAGATGGGAGCAGCATCCCAGTTGAAGAACGCCTTCTCATCATGAGCCAACCCCGAAAGGCGGGTGAAGTCAGTACACTTCCTGTCAGCCTCCTTCCCCAAGAGCATCTCGTAGAAGTTGATAGCCTTGTTAAGAGACAAGTCGTAGAGGTCGATCATCGACAGCTTGCAGTCATCCGGTCTTTTGTATTTGAAGAAGATGCGCAAACCATGACCGCTGATGGTGCGGTAGATGCAGCAGGAGTAGCTGGCAAGAGAAGCTTTACTGAAGACCGCCTCCAATTCCAGCTCATCCAGCCCATCGATGTCAATGAGTCCCAAGCCAGTAGCCCCCTTGATGTTGTCAATCTCTCTGCCTTTGCCGTCAAATTCCACGGCGATGGAGATACCCGGAGTCAGCGCTTTCAGTTCATCCGCACATTTCTTTCCGATAGCCAAGCGCTTTCTGTAGGCCTCGGTAAAGCCCTTGATAGAAGTATCCAGGGTGATGTAAGACTCGATCTGAGGAAGATCATTGATCGGACAGCTCATTTTAGAGTTGAGCGACTGAAAAAATGATGGACGATGAAGGGCGTCCATTCCCTTTTGATTAACTTTCATTTTGTAGGTTTTAATTATTTTGTTAAAATTTTGCACCTTCTTTCTAAGTGCCATTAGAGTGAACCTTAGGTGAAGGTTTGGTGAATAGTGAGGCTTTTACCCTACTTTTTATACGAAATAAGGTATAAATAAGGGTATTATAACTATCTGATTATCATTTCTTTATATCTTTATATACGCGCTGTCTATATATATTTAAAAAGAAAGGGTTCACCACTTGCCCGAAAAAGTGAACCCTGTAAAAAAGTGTTCACTCCTCTAAAAGGCATTTTTTTGAGGGTGGAGACCTGCCGTTTATGGTTATTGTTTTTGTATTCATTTTTTATTTTAATTTTAAAAACGTGCAGCAAAAGTAGGTAGAAATGATTTTTTTGGCGAGAAAAATGTACGACCGTACAATAAATGGCCATTTTTTAAGTTTTTATTAAAAGCAAGTTGCTTTTTTTAAAACTTAATAACAATTCCATGATACAAACCAAAAACAGAATAAAAGAGAAGTTAGCATCACATGTGAAAAGCGCCCACAATATTGATATGAGCACTTTAGTTATTGGTTATTCCGAACTCATTCATCATCTTTTTAATCCAGCGACGGGAGAATCCTATACGATGACAGAGTTGGGTGCCCAATTTGGCATAGATCGCACCACGATCAATCATCTCAGTGGGCGAAGAGGCATTCTGACCTTTGCAGAGTTCTTCTATCTGCTCTATATCATATTGTATTTTGAGAAGCCAGAAAATCGCCTGCCCAAAATCGTCAGCATTTTGAATAATATCTTTAAAGTCCTTCAGGAAGCGTCAGGTATCATACTCTTTCCAGAAGGCTTTCGTTTTGCGTTTTTTAAGGAGTGGAGTCAAGATATAGCAAAAGATACTGTAAAGACATAAAACGCACAATCATCGCAATAATACTATTGATTTTACGTTCTTTTCAAAGAAAGGGTGTGTGTGATAGTAGTTTAAAGGCTAAAAGCACTACCTTTGGATGCTGTTAAATATGGTAATGTTCAAAGTCACAATTTGTGATTTTGGAAAAATGAATATAAATATGACAGATAAAAAAAAAGGAGAGCAGCGAACTGTGTATATCACATAGGTGCATCCCTTAAGGACTTAGGCAAAAAGTGTTTTGGTTTCTCCAAGATGGCAACAAAATAGTTCAAAGAGCGAATCGCCCCACTTTGGGGCTATATTTAGGCTACAGGAGGCATTTTCACGTTGCATAAACAACTCGTTCGCCAACTGGTTGTCAGAGTTAGTTAACGCCGAGGATTGCATAAAGGCTTTCCAAGGCATATGT
>ENA-OPWL01000436-OPWL01000436.1-human-gut-metagenome-genome-assembly--contig:-NODE-436-length-21912-cov-13.207943_pt1 | contig 21912 bp, 15 predicted proteins | sample MGYA00241508_ERZ502008 | MGnify/ENA primary metagenome ERZ502008 (study PRJEB25962, sample SAMEA2043046) | human gut metagenome | biome: human gut; feature: human-associated habitat; material: faeces... | reverse complement strand
AAACTTGAGCGATATTTTTTTGATGTATATATACTAGCATCGCGGATACGTTTACCTTCGGAGCGGTGATTTTACTGATATCGTGCTTCATATTCTTCTTGTCGTTTAAAGATTAAACTCTTGATAATGAGCCTTTTAGAGGGAAGTGGGTTTTGCTTAATCTTCCAATTCCAGTTCTTCCAATTATTTTTTTAGGGTTGCCATTCCCTTTCTTATATATATAACTACTTAATAATCAGTTAATTATATAGTCTTTAGAAAGGGATTTTGTATGAAAGTACACTTATTGGAATTTGGAAGAACTGGAATATTGGAAGATTTACGATTCACCCAATGGAGGAGTAATGTAATTCAAGTTTATTACCAGCCCACCCACTTCACCTCTCCGAGGCCCTTGTCCGCGCAGCACTTTAGTGCCATGCGAATCTCGTTTCTCACGCCCTCGGCATACATGTCGCTGTTGAGCAGATACACCGGTTGTAGTTCTTTGAAGTTGAATCTAATGTGTCCGTCTCTCGGTCGATAGGTTAGGGTGATGTATTGTCCGTCGAAGATTCTCATGTTGCGCCTTGTGTAGGCTCTGCACGGTCGTTCCACAAATTGAGCGTGGTAATCGTCGTCGAGCGTCAGAGTGCCGTAATAAGGCTTGTTCTCGTCCACAAGGTCGTCGGTCTGCAGATACGCCTGCAAGTCGATGCACAGCAAAATGTCCCTTTTCATGCCTGGCCTCCTTTCTGTGCGAGGTTGGGCTTGTAAGTCAGCAGCTTGCGACGGCCGTTGGCGAGGGGTGAGTCACTTGAGAGCATCTCGGCGAGAATGTCTCCGATGGGGCGAGGCTCGTTGCATGTTGTTGAGCCAGCCTGAAAGTTGGGATTCAATACCTTTTTCATAGTTTATATCGGTATTAAAATGTCCTCTCTGGTACGACAGCAATCGAAGAGGAATCCATGCTGTATTTTATAGTACCATCATTCCCCGTCTTGTGATTTCGAACTCACTCATCGGGTAGTCTGTTGTTTTACTAAGACAATGCAAATTTCGCTGTTTTTTCGTTGGTAGCCAAGGAATAAATTAGATTACGTATTGCCGTGAAAATACTGGTTTTCAATGTGTTGCGATTCTGCTTTTGCGATAAAAAGTAGATTGAAAAAGCCGAAATTAGATTGGAAAAAGGCAAAAAGTAGATTGAACACTCTGTCCCAATCTACTTTTTATGCAAAATCAATCTACTTTCCTTGAAAACTCCACCAAACCATACTTATGTAAACTAAAAAAGTGTATCAGCTATAGTCGGCCGATACACTTTTTGTATATTTCAGATAAAAACCCTAAAAACAAATTTACTTTTTTCAGGCTATGTTTCCCATCAAATCCTCGTCGTTGCTGTCGGTAAACAGTACGATAATGTTGGAAAGGAAGCGCTTTACAGCTGGATCTTCCTTGTCGTAACTCTGTCTATGGTTGTTCACGGCAGCATATTTCACTACCTTATGCTCGCCTTTGTAATGGCTGCTGAAATACTCAAGAGCTTTTTTCACATTGTTGGGCAACGCCCATTGACAGAATATATACTCGTACATTCCCATGTCCTTATGTTTGAAGTCGGGTGGCAAGAGTTCGTCAAAATGACTTATCACATACTTAATCTTCTTTACGGTTTTGGGATTGTTGCCCCACAGAGCCTTCTCTTCCAGAGTGATGTCAGCGGTATCCGTGAAGCATTCTATAATGCAGAAGTGCTCCATTTCGGCATGATTGTGCTTATGAAATTCACCTTGTGCGAATCCTTCTTCTGAGGCATAGTTTAGGTAACTCTGATATGCAGGTGTTATCTCTCTAAGGCTGTTAACCGTGTCTTCGGTTATAAGCATTATTTCATTCTTAAGACGCTTGTATGCCTTGTTTCTATATGAGTCCAGAGAGCATTTGCTTCTTATTGGGTCGTTACGAATCTCCATCTCTTCCTTCAGAATCTCCGTGCACAGGTTCATGCATTCTTCTTCTGCCCTGAAGAACTTTATAAGCTCGGAAAACAAGCCTTGCACAACAGACGGATAGGTGGACAAGTCGAACAGATTCAACTCGTAGACATTCTTGCCCAATAACGACCCTTCGATTGCCGACTTCTGTTGTATGCCAAAAGTTGCACATTCGGCAGGCGTGGGATGCTTCCTTGGGCAGAATTTCCTGAATATGGTTTTCAAGGGCGACATATGGCTGCGCATATGTCGGAGAATCTCACTTACGGAATTGTAATAAAAATTGTGGTCGGTGGCAAAATCACTATTAAAAACCTCTTCGTATTTATGAAGTCGCACGAGTTCCTTATCCATTTTCTCACGAGCCTGAGAAATGTATTCTGCCAGACGTTCAATCTCGACAAGGTCCATGTGCTTCATTTTAAGGGCACTCAACAGGCGGTCGGCTCCTTCAAGTTCAAAATTTGAGACAATGTCTTTCACCTGAAGCAGTCGGTCGAGCGTTGGTTCAATATCGGTTTTGTAGTAAGCCTTAAGGCACTTTTGTTGAAGGGTTTCTGTCATTTGATGTTTTTAGTTATTGGAGATAAGACAATTTGAAAAACACCTATAGGGTGTTAGAAAATACAAATTTACTACTTTTATTTTGTTCGGTTGTCATGACGAGCAAATAAAATACAGAAAATTTTTGCGTCCTAAAGATTGTTAATTAAGATGTGAATGTAATAAGGAGGAAGAAGGGGATAGATATGAAGCATCGGCAGACAGAAATTAAGAAATGTGTGGTGTTGGCTCTGTGCGAATAGACGTAAAATGTTGATGATAGACATTATTCTGCAAGGTAAAGACTGCGGATTATGCTTTGGATTTGGAGCGTGCGAATGAGGCTTGTAGGAGGTACGGTTCGGAGACCGTACCACGCAATAGCTGTATTTAATGGTTTGCTTATTAATGTAGGCTTTGTGAGATTACATTATTAATGTAGGCTTTGTGCAATTTCGTTTATTTCTTCTGCCGTAAGCCCCGTATATCTTTGTATTTTTTCTGTAGAGTCGCCATCGCTTAGCATGAGCTTTGCAAACTCAATGTTCTTCTGTCGCTCAGCCTCAGCCTTTCCTTTTTCCATACCTTTTTCCATTCCCTGCGCCATACCTTTTTCCATTCCCTGCGCCATACCTTTTTCCATTCCCTGCGCCATTCCCTGCGCCATTCCTTCCTCTAATCCTTGCTTTCGTCCGTCTTCCAAGCCTGTCTTTATGGCGTATTTGTATGTGGCGTAGGCGTCGCGCATAATTCTGATGCTATCCTCGTATTTGTCCATGTCTTTTTTGCTGAGAGTTCTAAGGTCAGAAATCTCAGCCAATTTCTTAAATACTGCGTTTTTAGCCAGGAATGGCATTCTTTCAAATGTATTCATATTCTTTAAAACAAATATCCAACGTTCAAAATCGTTTTCACACTCTGTCTCTGTCTTCTCAAAGAACGGCAGCATTAGATACACCATGCGTATCTTGTCAGACACCATCTTTCCATTGTCTTTATCTGCGAGTATCATGTCCGTTCGTAATTTGCCCAATGGCAGCAACGGGTCGACGAAGTTCATGAAGCATATTGTGTAAACAGGGCGTATATTATAGTCCCATTCGCCTTTTATGCCTTGGTTTACTATCACGCGTGAGGTATAATACAAAGCCCGGTCAATGAAGTGTTCTTGTCCTCGGTTTTGCATTTCCACGATAATCTCTTTGCCCTCGTCCGTTGTGCAATAGATATCGAATATCACCTCTCTTGAATCTTTCGACAGTCCGATTTGTTCTTTGTTGCCGAACGCCAGCGACTTAATTACGAATTCGCCTGCAAACAGGTCGTTCAAGAAACAAATCAGCAAGTCTTTAGAAATTTCGCGACCAAAGATATGTTTAAATCCCCAATCAGAGAAAGGATTGATGAATTGTGCCATATTTCTATTGTTTTGATTTACTGCAAAAATACGATTTTGTTGTGAGAAATACAAGAATAGAGCGCTATTTATTTATTATTTATGTGTTTTTGTAAAATGATTACAAAAAGGCTGACACCTTTGATTAAGTGTCAGCCCTAATTTTATGTTGTTTGCAAAGTTTTACTGTCCTGCAATTTTTCTTTTTATTTTCTGAACTTTATTGTCTTTGTGCCAGACTTCAGTACGAACACTCCTTGAGGCAACGTCGAGAGCAGGCGTGGCCATAGGTCGGAAGTCACGGTTGTTGTGGTGACTAGTACTCCGTTGAGACCATACACCTTTAACGTTTCACCTATCTCAAACACCTGGTCGGATGTGCTGACAGAGCCAATGCCTGTGAAGCCTTCGGGACCAACCGTAAAGTCGGCTATATCTTTCTCGTCAGGCGTAACTACGAAGGTATAGTATCGTCCATTGTAGTCTTCCTCACTGAAGAAGAGCATTCCGTCATACTTGGCGTTCTTCGAGAGCATCGGAGTAAGCGTGATGGTTTGTGTTACGTTATGCTGCAATATCACATGCTTTACCGAGTCTGCTACAATCTCGCCCTTTTCCTTGTCGTAGAATATGGCCTTCACGACAGCTTCTCTGCTTATTTCTTTTCCGTCTTCACGTGCGTATGGGGAGTGATACTTCAGATCGAACTGCAGATTGGCTGTATAGTGCGTGTCGTCTGCGTATGCTGCCTTGGCGGGAGCGTTGCTTGATGCCATCTTGCATGAGATGAGCTGCATAGTAGGTGTGTCCAAGTTGTTATTCAGCTCGTATCTCCAACAAGAAAGCTTGTCGTAAAAGTCGCGTGGCATCAGTCCGGCACGTTCGCCGTCAGGTGTCACATAGCGGCACTTGAACTCATAGTTGCCCGTAAGCGGGTACAGGCGATTGGTGTATGGAATAGTTGTGCCTTCTGTCCAGTTTTCTTTTACGGTCATTAGTCGCTCCTCCTTGGTGTCCTGGTTTACTGCGTATATGCGTAGAGTCACCGGACTCGTGTTTTTGTTAGCGTATTTCAGGTTTGGTATAAAGCCGTCCAAACAATATCTGTTTTCAAGCGTTTTACAATACAGCTCATCATTATCCCGCATAGGAGAGGCTTTTACATACGCCAGATCTGTGCCGTCAAGGATAGGATAGTCGGGCTTCTCCGCCACATCTATATAAATGTCCTTACCCATCACCACCTTGGTCTGTCCCTCAGGCACCAACACTTGATAACGTCCGGCAGGCATGGTGAAGTTATTGTCAACGTTCTTCGGCTCAAACTTGAAGGCTTTTGTGGCTGTGTAGTTGTTGTAGACGAAATTGAACGATACAGAGCTTGATCCGCTGGTGCCGTAAAGTTTGCCAGTATCCACATTACGGAACTGCAGGTAGGTGTTCTGTGAAGCACCCGATGCCTTTACGTTCAGATAGAAGCGTGTACCAGCGTATATTTCGCTGGCAGGCGTAACATCTTCGATGGTGAGAGTCTTCACAAGGTCTTCTCCCTCCAAACCACGTATTATCATGCCCGTTCCTTCATTCACGATTTCGAGGGTAGGTATGAGTTGCTTCGGCATAGGGCAGAGTTGTGGCTTGTTGTCCTTGTCATAATAAGCCATGCGCAGTTCGTATACGCCGTCAGCCACACCTTGCGGCACCTTTTTGAAGCTATTTGAAAGATTGTAGCGCGTGATGTCTGGCCATCCCTTAATGTCCAGTTGGTAAACTCCGGAAGTGAGATTTGTCACTATATGACCGTTATTGGCAAGAACGGTTATAATGTTTCTTTTCTTCGAGTCGTACGTATTGGTGACCATGAAGTAATACATGTTGCTTTTCGACGTCACAATACTCTCGCTTGCTCTTGCCGGTGCTGCCTTAGCATTGTGTTGTGGTGCCTTTACGGCATCGCCACGCGAAGCAGCCCAGTCGCACACGTGGAACGGCTGATAACACGCCTCCTGCCAGTCGGTGGTTCGCGGCTGTATGCCGATAATCATGGAGTGCTGGCAGCGATAGCCTTGTTCGTAATTGAATGTTCCGCCCGGGTTGAGTATCGCCACGTCGTAATATCCGTCGGCAACGCCGCCCCATCCCCAGTTGACGTGTACATAGTTCTTCTCGTCAATGCCGTCAATGACGAAGGCGTGGTTTCTCGCGGGTTTGACAATGTAGCCGCCGCTCACGTCGCTCGCAGAATAGATGATGGGGCGTCCTGCCTCCATTTCATCCTGTATCATGCTCATCCATTTGTCCGTGGAGATGTAGTAATCGGAACTGCGTACCATGTCGACATAATAATGCAGGTCGCGTTCCACATACATACATTCATAATTGTAGTATCGGTTGAGGGCAACGAATGGAAGGTAAGCGCTGGTTTCGTCATAACCGAATTTTGCCTTGCTGGCTACAGCAGCCTCAAATATCAGCTTGCCCACGGCATCCTTCTGTGTCTTAGTAGCGTTTACGCCATCGTAGGTGTTGAGCATGTTGTTCCAGTCGTAGGTGGTAGTAGAGTAGTCGATGTTGTATTCGGTCTCTGACTCTACGTCGGCATACTCCAGCTTGCCGTCACCCTTACGGTCCTGATGATAGTAATTGAGCACCTGAGCCAATGCTACGGGCACACAACCTGCCACTACCGTCTTCGTGCCGTTGGACGGGCATTTGCTGTTGTATGGCGCGCCTTGATTCCATTGTGTCTTTAGCATAGGTGCCACAGGAGCCACCGTCTTGCCCTCCCAATGCGGTTCGGTAGTGGCGTCTGTGGCTGTCATGGCTTCACGGTATTGTGCAAGCCACACCTTCATGGCGTCAGGCATGTTGGTTGGGTCGATAGAACCCTTGTCTGAATAGCCCGCCACCAGCGTGTTGCCGTTGCCGGCACACACCACACAGTAGCCACCCTCCTCGGCGTTGAAAGCATACACGCCGCCATTGTCGGCGGCCGTTCCGCCTTTACCCTTTACCTTTGCAATGGATTTGCCGATGTTAACTGTGGAGAGATTCACAGTCCCACCTCTTTTCTGGGTCATGAAGCTCAACGCCGTCTCCTTGGCTTCGTCAGCGGTTTGTGCCGAGACCTGAGACGGCAAGACGAATGATGCCAACATAATTGTTGACAAGAGTAAATTGTCTGTCTTCTTCATTTGAGCATTAAAATTTCTGATTTTTTATCTGTATGTCATAATAGTTGTCGCCGCATACGGTTCTGTGCTTTATGATGCTGAACTCATGAATGTTCGAAGGCACATTCTGTATTGTTATTAATGCCTTCATAGGAATGTCGGGCTGAAGCGTAACGCCGTCCCAGTTGTCTATGCTTTTGCCGCCTATTGTCATCGTGTGCTTGTAGGAGTTGCCCTCGCTGTCGTATACTGCATGTCCGCTGCCGTCGCTGGCTGCCAGCTTGAACGCGTCGGTTCCAATGTTCTTCACCGTGGCGTCTACGATTACATTCTTGCCGGTCTTGTCGCGGTAAACCCTGTTGAGGTTGTACTGGAGAATGGGCAGCGACACGAATATGTTGTCGGCATTGGTGTTGCTTGGCATCTTGATGGCGTTGGAGCCTATTGTGTAGCTGAACTTCTGGTTGTTCTTGCCGTCCTCCACAATGCCACCGAAGCGCACACTCTTGATGAAGCGGCAGCTTGTGCTCACCTTCTTTATCGAGATGAATCCCTTGACGGGCACACCAGCGGGCAACGTCTTGAACAGCTCGCCGCCCCAACCGTCTTCGCCTCCAACATTGAAGCTGATAGCGTGGATGTTGTTGTTGTCGTCGGTGGCATAGGCATCGTTTATTTCGCCCCAGAATGGGCGGAATGTGATGTCGCTTGTCGAGGTGTTGGCTACTAAGAACCGCAGCAACACCTCGTCGCCCCAGTACTCGCACGATGTCACCTTGAAGGTGACATGTGGAATGTTGCCATTGGCGTCGCTGCTTGACGAGTTGCTGTTGTTGGATGTTTTAGTCGATTCGGTGGTTGCGTCAAGCAAAGCTCCCGCTACCTTGCCGAGTTTCTTGAAGAATTGGGCGTTGGCGTTCTGCACGCTGAGTGACGACAGCACCAGGGCCATGCCGATGATAGTTTTTGCTTTCATATTTTTATAGGTTTCTTCTTGTTACTATTTAGCATTGATTGTGTAAGTCTCGAACGTGTCGTAGTCGTTGAAGTCGTTGAAGTCGAATTTTACGCCTTTCGCGCCTTTCTGCAGCTGTTGGTACTTTGCCCATCCACTCTCGTTGAACACTTGGTTACCGAAGCTTATCGTCACCTTGCCGCCCTCGAACGAGGCTATGGCGTTCTGCGACTCTGGGTCATACGACCATTCAGCTGCGTCTTTTAGCTTCTCCACAGCGTCTCTTACGAATGTATGCGTGTTTGCTACTTTGCCGCCGAGCTTTATCGGCAGTTTCTCTACCTCAATGCTCTTTATCTTTCCCTTGCCGTCGCCGATGGCGGTGAAGAGGGTGGTGTGCATTTTGTCGCTGAACTCGCAAACGGTCATGTCCGACTGGTTAACCGGTATCTCTTCCTTGTAGCAGTATATGTAGCACGAGTCGGGCATTTCGCTTATCTTCGCACCAATCTTTACAGGACCAACACCTTCTGTCGTTGCGCGTTTGTCGGTATAGTCGAAGTATGTGTTGTAGTCGACAAGCTCAATAGAGGCGATGCTGTCGAGCGACATGAGATAATGCATCTGCTTGTCGTACTTGTCGTTGTCTTCAATAGTCTCTTCAAGTGAGCATGCGTTGTACTCTCCGATTGTGAATTGCAAGTTCTGGTATGAGTGGAAATGCGCCATACCTTTATTTGTTACAGTTCCATCGGCAGCCTTGCCGAGATAATACAATTCAGGAGTGACCTGTGAATTGTCGTTACGTTTGAGCTTTACGGTTATATAGCCGCCCATGGCGTCGGCTGTGTCAACCCTTGCGGTAATGTTCAAGTCGCCGAATTTCATTCCTGTCTTGTCTTCAAGCGGGAAGTCCTTGCCCGACTCAAGTCGTGCCATGTCGTCAACCAATGCCTTGCGCGTGTCGTCGCCTATCTTGTCGTGTATGCGCTTCTGCATCTTTTCGTATTCCTTCAGAAAGTCGTCGCTTGACACGTTGATGGCGTGCTTGTCGCGGGCTTTTTCCATTAGTTTCTTCATGTTGTCGGCCTCCGAATGGTATGCTTCGTAGCACTTGGCGCGTGCCTCCGGTATGCTTCCCAACACGCCGTTGCCCGTGAAACTGTAGCCGTCTACGCTGTTGCCGCATGAGCACATAATTGCCGTTGTGGCTATAAGCGCCGATATCATGCACTTCGTTCTTTTGTTCATATGCAATGTTTTATTGGTTTAATAATATACTATTGTGCGGGTCTCTGTCCACGGGTCGCGTCCGGTGGCGCCGTGGCACGTGCGCTTGGTCCAGTTGCCTTGCTCGTCTATCTTGGTGTAGTCGTAGGTTACGTTTTCCTCGTAGGTTATCGGTTCATCGGCTCCCATTTCGCTTATCTCGCCCTTGCAGTAGCGCGAGCTTACGAAGCCTTTGTCGTTGTACTTGTATGTGTAGTTGTCGGTTCCAGAGTCAGCATCGCTCATCGACGACTTCTTCACACGGCCGTCAGCATCGTAGCTGAACAAATAGCTTGTGAGTTCGTTCTCGCCGAGCGCGTATCTCTCTATCAGTCCTTGCTTGTTGCGCGAGATGTTCTCCTTGCGACCGTTGATGGTCGTCAGGTTGCCCTGCTCGTCAAAGGCGTAGGTTATGGTCTCACCGTTGGCTTCGGCGTTCTTCCACTTGCAGGTCTTCACGTTGCCCACAAGCTGGAATGTCGGGCGGTCGCCGGGCTTGTTGGCTTCGGTTTTGGGCTGCTGTTCTAGCTGTGCCGTAGCTGTGGGGTTGGTGGCAGTTGTGTCAGCCTGCTCAACGTTGGGTGTAGGTTGTTCCTTTGTGCCATTCTTGCACGATAGTGTTGTAAATGTTATGGCAGCGAAAGTAGCTACCATAATCGAATAGAAAGGTTTTCTCATAGTTTTATGGGTTTAGTTATTTTACTGCAATGTTGTAGAATGCAACCTCGTGGTCGCCAAATGGATAGTTGTTGGCGATACAGCTCAGTTCGAAACAGAATGTCTTGGCATTGGGCTTTACATTCTCAATGCGGACGGTGTACTGCTGTGTTGCCGACTGGCGCAGCTTGGTGGCAATGCCTGTCTGGAAGTTGGAGCCATTGAGAGATATTCCCATATAGTTGTATTCCTCGTTGGTGTTGTCTTTTGCGTCGTCGGTGGTTAGTTGGAAGTCGTACAGGTCTTTGCCGGTGTTGTTTGTCACGGTGAATATGATTTCGGCAACATTCTTTCCGTTTACGGTCTTCTTTGTGGCGCTCTTGAGCGTGTATTCAAGTCCGAGATCGTTAGTGCAAATGCCGTTACTCAGAATGCGGTTGTCGGCAATTTTAATGTTGTCAATCTCTCCGCGTCCGTCGAAGTCGAGAGTCTGGCATGAGCAGTTGAATATAAGGTTGAGTCGGTTGGCTTTGGTAGATGTGTTGAAGTCTTCGATGAGGAACGATCCCGTAATGGTTTCGCCCTTGCTCATCGGGGTGCGCACGCTTGTCTGCCAATTTTCGCCGAGCGAGAGTTCCGAATAGTATTTCTCTCCGGTGTTGTCCTCACACATGTCCCATACGCTGCCGCCGTTGAGCTGTACTTGCTGCAAGTCTTTTCCAGATATGTTCTTCATCGTGAAGTCTACCTTGAGATTATCGCCTACGCGCTCGCAATTGGTTATGCTCATCTTGAAGTAGGTAGAGAATGTTGGTTCTTTGTCTTCGTTTTCTTCTTCGCACGATGCAAACGCGAGGACAGTACAAAGCATTAAGAACAGATACTTTAAAATTTTCATATACATAATTTTTTTGTGGCACGCACGGTTGTGTCTGTTTTTTAGCGTGTTGTGCCTGGTTAGTAAAAAAGTGTATTGGCAAGGTCAACAGGATTATGTATACAAAAAAGGCGTGTAACCGTTCCTCAGCTTGTTTAATAATAGGTTACCGCCAAGTGACCTGAACGCATAACAAGCGAGGAACAGTCCACGCCTTAAGAGCGTGAACCTTCCTACTGCTTGTTCTCATGCGTTGAATTTTTTGGCGGTATTCATTATTAGAGAACAAGAGCATTAAAGCTCAATATCAAAGTATAGAACGGAAACGTTTTCATTAGTGATTGCGAGGAATTGCGTCTTCCCCGATTAAATCCCATTGACAGGTTGCAATTCTCATAATTGCAAAACCTTTAGCGTTTCATTCTTGTGTTTCTATCTGTTTCTTCTGTAAATTTTAAAAGTTAGACAATATAATTCTTGCAATTAAAAAATAGGCTCTGCCCGTTAGTTGTAAATTACCTTGCAAAAATAACAATTATTTAAGAACTGAAGAAACAATATCGAAAAATTTTTATATGAAAATAATGCAACCCCTATATTTTAGGAGGCTAAAATGCTAACCGTACCACGCAAATGGCTATAGTATTGATAATGTATAGCTTACGTGGTACGGTTCGGAGACCGTACCTTCTACAGTTTCGTGGATAATTCGTGCTGTTATAGCGTGAAGTCGAATGCCAGTCCACCACCCTCGTTGTTCTTCACGCTTATGCTGCCTCCATGCAGAATGACGGCATTTTTGACGATAGCGAGTCCCAGTCCTGTGCCACCCATTTTTCTTGATCGTCCCTTGTCTACGCGGTAGAAGCGCTCGAAGAGGCGTGGCAGATGTTCGGCGGGCACGCCCACGCCGTTGTCGCAGAACGAGAAGTGCCACTTGGGCAAGTAGTTCGCGTCGTCGTCGGTTTCGTGGCGGTTGATTGGGGTGGCAGCGAGTGTGATGGTGGTTCCCTCGCCAGCGTAGGCGATGGCGTTGTCGGTTAGGTTGCGAAATACGCTGTACAGCAGACTGGGGTTGCCCTTCACTACGATTCCTTGTGGCAGATTGTTGACAACAGCCATGTGCTTCTGTTGCAGCTGCAGGGCCGTTTCCTTCTGTATGTTGGCCACGATGTCCGAGATGTTCACCTGCTCGTTGCCCATCATCTCGGGCGCGTCGTCCATGCGGTTTAGGGTTGAGATGTCTTGCAGCAACGACGTTAGGCGCTGGCTTTGGGCGTAGCATCGCTTAAGGAACATGTCGCGTGCCGTGTCGCTGGTGTTGGGATTGTCAAGAATGGTTTCCAGATAGCCCTGAATGCTTGCCACAGGCGTCTTGAGCTCGTGTGCAATGTTCTGCGTCAGTTGGCGTTTAAGCACGTCCTGCTCGCGTCGTGTGGTCTGCAATCGCTTGTAAATCTTGATTATGCGTTCGGCAATTTCGCCCAGTTCGTCGGCAGGAAAGCCAACAAGGTCCTCTGTGTCGAGCGATTCGCCGTGGTCGGCGCGTGTGGCAAATGTGCGCAGCCTCTGAATGTTGTCGTCCAGTCGGCGTGTAAAGCGGTACAGTATGACGGTAAGCAGCAATATGGTGCCGAATGCAAACCAAATGTAGTGTTGGTCGGCCTGTAGCGACTTGGCAAGGTCGCTGGTGTAGGGCAGGGCCGTGCGAATGATGAGCGAGTCGTTGGCAAAGTATGTGGCCGAGTAGAAGAAGTCGCCGTTGACGGTCTTGCTGTTGCGCTCCACGGTAGAGCCCACGCCCTTGCTCAAGGCGGCTGCCACCTCGGGTCGCGAGGCATGGTTGGCAACATGTCCGTATTGCTTAAGGCTACTGTCGTACATCACATGTCCGCTGGGCGATATAAGCGTAACGCGCAGATGGGGCATGTTGTGCGACTTGACGTAAGCGTCGAGCGCCTGTTCCGAGTAGTCGGGAAAGAGGTGCAGATATTCCTCCATGCGCGTGTTGTAGTCTTGCAGCTTAAGATTTAGGGTGTCCACCTTATACTGTTTCTCCCTGGTTTGCTGAAACACGATGAATGCCACGGCAAAGACCAGGAACACGGACAGCACGCTGAGATAGAGCTTGGTTCCAACGGATATTCGCATAGTTTTTCGGTTTGTTTTTTATTGTTTTAGCGCCCTTTTCTTATTATTTAGCGCCCTTTTCTATTGTTTTTAGCGCCCTTTTCTATTGTTTTTAGCGCCTTTTTTTTATTGTTTTTAGCGCCTTTTTTTTATTGTTTTAAGCATCAAAGTAGTAGCCAAATCCCAGGCGCGTTACGATGCACTTGGCAAATGGGCCAATCTTCTTTCTAAGGCGCGTGATGTTTACGTCCACGGTTCGGTCGAGCACCAGCACGTCCTTAGGCCATATGCGCTCAATAAGCTCCTGTCGTGAGAATACGCGTCCACGCTCGCTAAGCAGTAGGTTAAGCAGCTCAAACTCGGTCTTGGTGAAAGGCACGTCCTCGCCCTCGATGCTTACCGTCTTCTTGTCGAGGTTCATAATGATGCCCTGGTACGACAGCACCTGTGGCTCGCCCTCGTCGGCGCTGGTGGCTGTGCGTCGCAGTACGGCGCGCACCCTAACCATAACCTCGCGCAGGGAGAAAGGCTTTGATATGTAGTCGTCGGCACCCAGGTTGAATCCGGTAACGGTGTCGTTCTCGGTGTCGCGTGCTGTTAGGAATATGATGGGCACGTTGGCAGTTGTGGGTTTTTCCTTCAGCTTGCGCGCCATGGCAAATCCTGACATCCCGCCCATCATCACGTCGAGCAGCAAGAGCGAGAACGAGGCTATGTCCATCTGCAACGCCTCCTCGGCCGACGAGGCTGTAGCCACCTCGTAGCCTTCGGTTTCAAGATTGAACTTAAGGATTTCGAGCAAGTCCTGTTCGTCGTCCACAACAAGTATTCTCTGGTTCTGTTTCATCTTATATTTAATAATGTATATAGTTTTCAGCCGTGTAATTGTAAAGAAATTGTATCTTTTCTTTGATTACGTTGCAAAGATACACATTCTGCTCATCATACATATTGCACAGGCGTTACAATTTTGTTACATCAAAATATCTATCTTTATTTTTTGTGCTTTCAACCATTTGCATTAACTTTGCATATTGCATCTGCCTTGCCGCCATAAAATGAATGGTAGGGGCAGGCAAATCTCAAATATAGTTTCATGAACAACGACAAATTAGGACTCTTAGACAACATACAGTATCCAAGCGACTTGCGTCGTCTGGACGTGGCTCAGTTGCCCAGGTTGTGCGCCGAGCTGCGCCGCGACATTGTTGAGGAACTGGCCGAAAATCCAGGTCATCTCGCATCGTCGCTGGGCGTGGTGGAACTGACGGTTGCCCTGCACTACGTGTTCAATACCCCCAACGACCGCATAGTGTGGGATGTGGGCCATCAGGCCTACGGCCACAAGATACTGACGGGCCGCAAGGACAACTTTCACACCAATCGCAAGCTGCATGGCGTAAGGCCGTTCCCCTCGCCTGAGGAGAGCCCCTACGACACCTTTACGTGCGGACACGCGTCCAACTCCATCTCGGCGGCTTTGGGCATGGCTGTGGCGGCTCGCAAGACGGGACACGCCAACCGACATGTGGTGGCTGTGATAGGCGATGGAGCCATGTCGGGCGGACTGGCCTTCGAGGGACTGAACAACGTGTCGTCATCGCCCAACGACCTGCTTATCGTGCTGAACGACAACGATATGAGCATAGACCGTGCCGTGGGAGGTATGGAGAAGTATCTGCTGAACCTTGACACTAATGCCACGTACAATCGGCTGCGCGACCGTGCCTCGCAATGGCTGCGCTCTAAGGGCTACCTGAACGACGACCGACGCAAGGGAATAATACGGCTGAACAACGCCCTGAAGTCGGCGCTGGCTCATCAGCAGAACATTTTTGAGGGCATGAACATACGCTACTTCGGACCGTTCAACGGCAACGATGTGGGCGAGGTGGTGCGCATACTTGAACAGCTTAAGGACATGCGCGGACCAAAGCTGCTGCATCTGCACACCGTTAAGGGCAAGGGCTACAAGCCTGCCGAGGAGCATGCCACCATATGGCACGCGCCTGGCAAATTTGACCCCGACACGGGCGAGCGTATCAACGAGGGCGAGCCTTTTCCGCTGAAATACCAGGAGGTGTTCGGCAAGACGTTGCTGGAACTGGCAAAGAGCAACCCCAACATCGTGGGCGTTACGCCAGCCATGCCCACAGGATGCTCTATGGACATAATGATGAAGGAAATGCCCGACAGGGTGTTCGATGTGGGTATTGCCGAGGGACATGCAGCCACATTCTCGTGTGGTATGGCCAAGGACGGACTGATGCCCTTCTGCAACATCTACAGCGCATTTGCTCAGCGCGCCTACGACAATATAATACACGACGCGGCAATACTGAACCTGCCCGTTGTGTTCTGCCTCGACCGTGCCGGACTGGTGGGCGAGGACGGACCTACGCATCATGGCGTGTTCGACATAGCGGCATTAAGACCTGTGCCCAACCTTACCCTGTGCTCGCCTATGGACGAGCGCGAACTGCGCAGAATGATGTATACAGCCCAACTGCCAGGCAAGGGAACCGTCGTTATACGCTATCCGCGTGGAAAAGGCGTGTGCGGCGAAGACTGGCAATGCCCGCTTGAGGAAATACCTGTGGGCAAGGCACGCTGCATAAGTCAGGGCAAGGACGTGGCTGTGCTGAGCTACGGACCTATTGGCAACGACGTGCAGAAGGCTGTAAACGAGCTTAAGGAAGAGGGGTGCCCGCTGAGCGTGGCCCACTATGACATGCGGTTCTGCAAGCCTCTGGACACGGAGTTGCTGGAGGATGTTTCTGCCCGTTTCAAACGTGTGGTTACGGTGGAGGACGCACAGCGTGCAGGAGGCTTCGGATCGGCCGTGCTGGAGTGGATGAGCGACAACAACAAGGATGTGAAGGTGCAGCGAATAGGTCTGCCTGACCACTTTGTGGAGCATGGAACCGTAAACGAGCTGAAGGTTATTGCAGGCATCGACAACGACACGATAAAGAAGGTAATTAGAGAGGGATAACGTAAGCTGTTAAGGAGCAATCTGCTACCATCGGGAACGAAAAGCTCCTTAACTTCTGAACTTTCTAAAAATCAATATAGATCAACATGAAGATAATAATAGCTGGCGCCTATGCCATCGGAACCCACCTTGCACGACTGCTGTCGCGCGAGCACGACGACATCGTTGTGATTGAGCCCAACGAGGAACGTTTGGCAGGTATTGGCCAGGATGTGGACATCCTGACAATGGAGGCATCGCCTACAAGCATAAAGGCACTAAAACAGGCTGGCGCCGAGGATGCCGACCTGTTTATCGGCGTAACGCCAAACGAGTGCCAGAACATGACGGCGTGCACACTTGCAAAGGCTCTTGGAACCAAGAAGACCGTGGCTAAGGTGGACAATTCGGAATACATAGCCCCCGAGCTGCAGGAGTTTTTCTCAGAGTTGGGCGTAAGCTCTATCATCTATCCGGAGATGTTGGCCGCCATCGACATCAACAACGGACTTAAGATGTCGTGGGTTAGGCAGCGTTGGGACGTACACGATGGAGCCCTTGTTATGCTGGGCGTAAAGTTGCGCGAGACGTGCACAATACTCGACCGCCCGTTACGCGAGCTCTGCGGTCCTGATGATCCTTACCACATTGTGGCCATAAAGCGCCAAGGCGACACCATTATCCCAGGCGGTAACGACTGTCTGCAGATGTACGACATGGCCTACTTTATGACTACCAAGCAATATATTCCATACATCCGAAAGATTGTGGGCAAGGAGCATTATGTGGACGTGAAGAACGTGATGATAATGGGAGGCGGAGCCACAGCCGTGCGCACCGTAAAGACTATGCCAAGCTACATGGACGTGAAGATTATAGAGACCGACGACCAGCGTTGCGAGCGACTTAACTCTATACTTGAGAACGACAAGGCGCTTATAATCAACGGCGACGGACGCGACCTGTCCTTGCTCGTAGAGGAGGGTATAAAGAACACACAGGCATTTGTGGCGCTAACAGGAAATGCCGAGACCAATATCCTTGCATGCCTCACAGCCAAGCGCATGGGCGTGCGCAAGACGGTGGCCATGGTGGAGAACATCGACTACGTGAGCATGGCCGAGAGTCTGGACATAGGCACCATAATCAACAAAAAGTCGATTGCGGCAAGCCACATCTACCAAATGATGCTTGATGCCAATGTGCACAACGTGCGATTCCTTATGACAGCCAATGCCGATGTGGCGGAGTTTATTCCGTCGGAAGGTTCGAAGGTGACGCGCAAACCGGTTAAGGACCTTGGACTGCCTAAGGGAATGACCATCGGCGGACTGGTGCGCGACGGTCAGGGACTGCTTGTGTCGGGCAACACGATGATACGTCCGGGTGATTCGGTTATGGTGTTCTGCCACAACCTAAACATGAAGAAGATAGAAAAGTTCTTCCTATGATAAATCTCAAACTGATATACAAGATTATTGGCTCGCTGCTCTTCATAGAGGCAATGATGCTGTTGGTGTGCCTTGGCGTGTCGGTTTACTACCACGAGGACGACCTCCTGGCGTTTGTCTGCTCCATAGCCATATCTGCTGGAACAGCATTGGTGTTGCGACTGTTTGCACGCAACTGCGACAACAACCTCTCGCGCCGCGACGCATATCTTGTGGTTACGCTTACGTGGGTGGTTTTCTCGCTCTTCGGCACGTTGCCCTTCCTTATAGGCGGCTATCTGCACTCGTTTACCGACGCCTTCTTCGAGACGATGTCGGGATTCACCACTACCGGAGCCTCCATTATCGACGATGTGGACGCTCTGCCACACGGCATTCTGTTTTGGCGCTCGTTTACCCAGTGGATAGGCGGTCTTGGTATCGTGTTCTTCACGATAGCCCTGTTGCCTTCGTTGGTGGGAGGTAGCGTAAAGGTGTTTGCAGCCGAGGCTACGGGCCCTATAAAGACCAAACTTCACCCCCGACTCAGTACCAATGCCAAGTGGATATGGGTGGTATACTTATGTATCACGTTGCTGTGTATTGTTTCGCTGAAGTTAGCCGGAATGGATTTCTTTAGCAGCGTGAACTACAGCTTCACTACAGCCGCTACGGGTGGATTTGCCACACATAGCGACTACAGCTACCTTACCCCCGTGGTGCAGTATATCGTAACCTTCTTCTGCTTTGTATCGGGTGTCAACTTCACCATGCTTTACATCACGGCGTCGAAGCGCAAGATAAGCACCCTGTTCAATAGTGCCGAATGCAAGTTCTACTTCTTTGTAGTAGTGGCCTTCACACTATTCATAGCCTTCGAGTTGATGTGGAAGAACGGCTACGCGCTTGAGCCTGCGTTGCGCAGCAGCGTGTTTCAGGTGGTGTCGTTCATTACCACAACAGGTCTGCTTTCCGACGACCCTGCAGTATGGCCGCACGTTACGTGGGTAGTGCTTGCCGTATGTATGTTCTTTGGAGCGTGCTCTGGCTCAACCAGTGGTGGCTTTAAGTGCATTCGTTGCGTTATGCTATTGAAGATAATAAAAAACGAGTTTCGACAGATGTTGCACCCCAATGCTGTGTTGCCCATGCGTGTGGACGGTACAAATGTACCATCGTCTAAGCGTGTAACGCTGCTCGCCTTCTTGTCCATATACCTTATATTATGTTTGTTTTGCTCGTTCTCGATGATAGCAATGGGCATCGACAATACTAATGCCATTACCATAACACTTAGTTCGCTTGGCAATGTGGGCCCTACACTCGGTACCGAGATTGGTCCTACTATGTCGTGGAGCGAGCTACCAGTAGCAGCCAAGTGGATTTGTTCGGTGCTGATGCTCATAGGCCGTCTTGAGATATTCAGCGTCTTAGTGATATTCACACCGCAGTTCTGGAAGGAGAATTAACCTTTCAGAACGTGTTAGAACGAAACTACTAATGTAGAAACGTATTAGTAATATATACTAATATATATAAATATATGGAACTAATTAAATTTAATGCCCTTCTAAAGTCAACCCTTTGGGGTGGCGAGAAGATTGTCTCATTCAAGCACCTTAGCACCGAGCAGCATAATGTAGGCGAGAACTGGGAAATTTCAGGTGTTCCCGACAATGAGACAGTCGTAGCCAATGGAGTTTATGTAGGGAAAAAACTAAATGATATTGTAGCTATTTTGAAGGAGAAACTTGTAGGAAAGGACAACTACGAGCGCTTTGGCAACGAGTTTCCGTTGCTCGTCAAGTTTATTGACGCTCGTCAGGACCTGTCCATACAGGTACATCCAACCGACGAGATAGCCAAGCGTCATGGCAAAGAACGTGGCAAGACAGAGATGTGGTATCTGCTCGACAGCGACAAGGATGCCACTCTGCTGTGCGGACTGAAGAAACAGATTACGCCGTCGCAGTATGCCGAAATGGTGGCAAACGACACTATTGTGGATGCCATTGCCCGCTATAATGTTAAGGAGGGCGATTGCTTCTTTATACCTGCAGGACGCATACATGCCATTGGTCCAGGCTCTTTCCTTGTAGAGATACAGCAGACGTCGGACGTTACTTATCGCATTTACGACTATAAGCGTATTGATAAGCACGGCAACTATCGTGAGCTGCATACCAAGCAGGCTGCCGAGTGCATCGACTATAATGTTTCTTCGAGCTATCGCATAGAGTATACACCTGCCAAAAATCAGGGGGTAAGTTTGGTGCAATGCCCATACTTCTGCACCGCCGTGTACGACCTTAACGAGCCAATGACGCTCGACTACTCCGAGCTTGACAGCTTTGTTGTCCTCATCGGACTGAAGGGCGAGGCAAAGATTACCGACAACGAGGGCAACATCATCAGATTCCAGGCTGGCGAGAGCATCCTTGTGCCGGCTACAACAAAGACGCTTAAGGTTGAGGGAACAATAAAGTTCCTAGTAACATACGTTTAGATTCAAATAAAAAAAAACATTTGGATGTTCAATTATTGGCGAACATCCAAATGTTTTTTATGTTGCATATTGCCCCAATCCCTATTGGGAGGAGGGGCTTTCTTTCTTTTTTAATCGTCCTGACCAAACAACGGATCTTCTGGCATAACCATCAAAGGCTTCTGGTCGAATTCCTTGAGCAACGTTTCCGGCACATACTTCTTGTCTACAACAAGGCGGAACATGTATTCGTTGAACCAGCGGTTGGTCATTATAAGACAGCCGTTGACGCCATTGTTGGCACCCCAGCTGTTTTCAACCTTCCACTTAATGGGGTTGCCGTCCTTGTCGAGGTCTACAGCCGTTAGGGTCATGGCGTGTGTAGAGCCACTGTCGAAGGTGGCGATGCGCTCAGCCTTGTTCATCTTGTTGAACGAGGTAGAGAAAAGCGAGCCATAGTCGAAATTCTCTGTGTCGAGATAACCTGAGGCACGGTCGAGCTGCTTGCCAACATCGTACGACGAGTACATCTTCTTGCCGTCCTTAAGCGAGGCAATAGCAAGCTTGGCAATATCCTCAACCGGCAGGTTAAGATACTTCCAGTTCTGTCCGTCGTAAACGTGGCGGTCGTACTCCACCTCATAAGTCTTGTGGTAAGGGCGGCGTGGGTCGTTCATCACCATGATGAATGTTCCCTCCAACGGATGGCCCACTACCTCGTCGTAGAACGACTTAGGAGTGAAGCGGCGTGGTTCGCCCACAGCCTTGCCGTCCTTGTTGCGGAACTGGTAGGTGAACTCCTTTACTGGCTCGCCCATTGTGATAGACAGCATGTGGTAAACGGTGCCCAGCATCTCGGTCTTGCGCTGGTTGATAGCCGCGGCCTTCTTGCCGTCGGCCACCATCTTGCGTAGCTCCAAGCCAAACTCGCGCAGCTTTGTAGAGATGAGCGACGAAATCTTTGATGTGTTCTCGGCCGAGAAAGTCTCTGGCTGAACCGACATAGGCACCAAGCCATACTTAGGAGCAAGGTCGGCAGCGCCGCAGAATGTGCCGCCGTCGTTAAGCGGATTCTTGAAGAAGAACTGTACACGCTGATCGTCGATAGGCTTCTTAGCATTGTCTATCACGCCCTGAAGCATAAGGTTGGCCTTCTCGAGTTGGTCGAAGAAGAAGAGGTAAACGTGCGAGAAGTCTACCACTACCGAGTCGCCATGGTTGCGTGCAAAATCTGAGCGCAACACGTTGAAGCTTGAGAACATCCAGCAGCGTCCCGAGCTTTTCTGGTTGTGTATCGACTGCTTGGCAGTTTCCACGCTGAAGTGGTCGTTGGTGTAGCGGTTGTTGCCAAAGTTCTTTGCCAAGTCGTCAATCTTGTTGGATGCAAGAGCATTGAAGAGAGCCTTGTCGGCAGTAGTTGTTGCCTTCTGTGTCTTCTCAATATTCTGCAACATCTCGGCAGAGATGCCTCCCTGCTTGTTTTGTGCGCCGGCTGTTGTGGCAAGCGCCAGGCATAAGCCTAAAGCCAATGTCTTTGTATTCATCTTTTTAAATTAGTTTGTTTTACTTGTTTTCAACCTACAAAAATAGGTATTAATCCCGATAAAGCCAAATCTTTTGCTTAATATTTAGAAAGATAGAACTATAATGTACTTTATTGTACTAAGAATTGAAATAAATTGTTTAATTTTGCAAATTATTATTAGTATTCACTAACATTTATTTCTTAAATACACAACAATGAAGACCAACAAACTCACCATTTTGGTAGTTTTGCTTGTTGCCGTTCTTTTCTCGGCAAAGGCTAAGGCACAAACCAATGCGCAAGTTTTGTACGATTTCGGCTCAGACCGCAAGTTTGTCACCCTCACACTTGAGATGTTCAAGCAAGACAAGTGGGGTAGCACCTATTTCTTTGTAGACCACGACTTCAACTACGACAAGATGGATGCCAGCAGTCCAAACGTGGCACAGGGCGGTACCTATACCGAGATTTCACGTGCATTGAACTTCTGGCAGAACAGCCCAATGAAGAACTGGAGCC
>ENA-OPWL01000433-OPWL01000433.1-human-gut-metagenome-genome-assembly--contig:-NODE-433-length-22015-cov-5.894581_pt1 | contig 22015 bp, 28 predicted proteins | sample MGYA00241508_ERZ502008 | MGnify/ENA primary metagenome ERZ502008 (study PRJEB25962, sample SAMEA2043046) | human gut metagenome | biome: human gut; feature: human-associated habitat; material: faeces... | reverse complement strand
AGAAAATAAAATAGATTTTTTCTCATTTAACTATTGACATTTATTAGCTGGACTTTATTAGTACTGCTTACGCTGATGTAACCATAATTAGGCTTGCTTTGTTTGAGGTTGGTTTATGTTTGATTCGTTGTCAAATTTATGGTAACCCTTGTATAGATACGATGTTACTTACGATAAAAAACAGTTTATAAAAGCATGTTCAGATGTAATTTGTGCTGGCGCTGGTGAAGAGTGATGAGGTTGTCGAGGGTGGAAAAATATCTTGCAATTCTATTCTGTTCATCAATATTTGCAGGTATTACAACTCCCAATTTTTCGATTTCACTTGTATTGATGACTGCCTGTGTACTACCAGCCGAAAGCGATTTGATATGTTTCTGGCACTCTGGACTATTGATACAATTTGTCAGAAACTTATAATTACATTTCTTGAAATCTGGTCTGATTATAACAATGTTTAAACAGTTTGCTTCTTCAGAATTCTCGTAATTTACAGCTTTTCCGCTATCTCCGTGTCTAGCAATAAGGATGTCACCTGCTTTTAATTGTGATTTTTGGTTGTGTTGATGAAATTCGTTTGTTACATATTTCAAATCATCTCTATTTAAAGATAATCCGTTAAGATTCCCTGTTCTATACATAGGAATTCCTGATTCATCTGTATAGAATTTCTCACATGTTCCGACAAATCCTACGCATATTTTTTCCGCCACTTCGTTCAACTTACGCTGTTCCCAAACTTTTGGTTTTATTCACCATATCACAATGGACTTACGCTAATAACGAGTGATGCCACTTTTCATCACTTATAATATAAAAGACGTGAGTCAAATTGTCCCACGCCTAAAATTAATTAAAAGCACGGATGAATGCTCTTAAAAGTAATCAAATTTTTTTCAGATTTTATATTCCATCTCTCACCATCATAAGTGCAAATCCAAGCAGATTCTGTCCTCTCCACTTTTCCATTTCCAGTCTTTTAGGATCTGTCATTGACAATCCAATTCCCCAAATGCAGTCCCTCACAGCACCTTCCGCTAAAACCGCATCTCCTGTAGCTTTTAGTTTGGATTTCAATTCAGAGTTTTGAAATTTTGCACAAAGGCCCTTGTAAACAACAATCTGTCGCTTTCCATTCCAGATTGTTTCATTATAATTTGAAACCTTTCTTCCCAAAGCCTTAATTTGTGCAACATCTGTAGTTTCAAGAATCTTCTCCACTATTTTTGTATCACCAAAACAATTTGCTTTTTGATACATCATGTACTGTTCCATTGATGAAAATCTTATTCCATCACATTCAAACTCACTTAAATACCAGTTACTAAGATATCCATTTTCCTCATTTGGATTATGAAAACAAACTATATTCATTTATACTTTACCTACCTTTTTTACCGCCAAATCAAGCTCTAAATCATGAAGTCCACAATAAGCCTTCCTCAGAAAATCGACCGGTACTTTATTTATTACCTCTGCGCTTGGAATATCATAATACCACTGATAATAAGCATAAAATTCTCCAATCCAATCAGGCATAAATCCTTCGATTGCTTTCCCCTTCTTTAACTTATATTTTTCTGTGTCTGAAAAGTATTTCCACAGTTCTTTTGCATCCATAGTATTAACATAAGCCATCGCATCATCAATGTTTTTTCTGGTTTTACTTTTCATATACGTATTTATAAAATCTTCTGTATCACTATCAGGATAAGACTGTGCCACAAAATCAAATAATTTTCCCTGATTTTCCACCACGTCACCCAGATACGCTTCTGAATATGCGCCCATTTTCTCACCTCTAAAACAATGTACTAAAAACATTCGTAACCTTATTTGCATCTGAATCTACTAAATTACGCATTTTTTTTCTTGCTTCAATATCTCTTTGATTATACTTATTGTTAAATTCATTGTATTCAACTTGAAGTAAATCACTTTCTATCTCACGTAAATTTGCATATGCTTTTTCTGTCTTAATACAATACTGAATCCCCAATCCGCCTAAAGAAAGCAATTCCTCAAGAATATCTATATCAATATTATCTCTGACAAATTCTTTTGCAATATAGAAATATGATGCATTTGCGCGCCATCCCTTTATCACATCATATGCATCGGTATCAATACCATATTTATCAATAAACTTTGCTGAAAGCATCCTATAACGCTTGGAATCCGCCGCATCGCGATGCTTCATAAGCTCTGCAAGCCACGATAAAACATCTTTCTCCTGAAAATCAAAAATTTTTAGATTCCTTGTATTTAACTCATACTTATGAACCCATCCATTCTGTTCATTAGGTCTGCAAACCGCCCATTCTTTTGCTAAATCTATGTTTTCTGTCAGATAAAATCCACGACCATAATCATGTTTATCATCTCCACCACCAAATACCGGTGTTACTATTTTGTTAGGAGAACCATGATATAAAATTATTGTATCCATTTTAATTCCCTGTGACATTCTTACCCCTCCCTTCCTTCAAGATATCTCATAACTCTAATATCAAATGATTATATAAACATATTTTGTAACATATATTTTTTCATTTTCTTAAGTTCATCGCACTTACGTTGGTGAAGAGTGATGAGGTGGTCGAGGTTGGAGAAATGCTCTCCTATTTTTGCTTGTTCATCAAATGATGGTACTTCAAAAGTAAGATTTTCAAGTACACCTTGACTAATGTTTTTATTCGCACTGTTGGTTGCTTGAGCCATTATTTGATTTCGTACTTTTTGAGTTCCAAATATATATTTTTTAAAATCATTATTTAGTCCATATTCATCCCTAAAACGAATAATAAATCCTGAATAAGTTGTATTTTCAAGGGTTTCTGGCACCAATGCTGCCTCACCAACTCCTTCCAGTTTTACTGAGGAACGAACAAATAATACATCTCCTTTTAGCAATGAATATTCTAACAATTGTTTTTCTGTAGCATCAGCTAATTCCAATTTGTTAACATCAATTACATTGTTTCCAAAGATATTTTGTAAGTTAATAAAGGGAAAACCATGTCCCATAGCCTCTTTAGAAAAGTTCATTCCGTTCTTCAATGAACCAAGTTCCCCCAACTTACGCTGTTCCCAATCGTAAGTAAATCCATCAAATCTAATTTCTGGAACTTTTGCTCCATTTCGAGGAAACATTTTTTGAAGCATATATTTTTTCAATTTTTTTGTCTGTTCACACTTTCGCTGGTGAAGAGTGATGAGGTGGTCGAGTTTGCAAAAATAGCTCGCAATCACTTTCTGTTCTTCATATTTTGGAATATCAACTACAAATTCCTGCATATCAGATGCAAGGATATGTTTTATGGTATTACCAGTAGTAATGTTCTCAATTTGCTTTTTGGCTTTATCAGTCTGATATTCATAATTCAAAAAGTAAGGTTCAATTTCTTCTTTGGGATTTCTGAACATGATTAAGGCATGAGCCGCTGTATTGTCCAATTCTTCAGGGATTACAGCTGCATGTCCAACATGCCCTGACTGAACCATAACCATATCTCCGGTATGTAGCCATTTATCTTTTTGCTTTTCATAAAATTCATCATTTATGAAAATTTCAGCGTTATGGTTTATCTGTCCGTCTTTTACATTGTTAGATTCCAAATAAAAATGTCCATGTTCTGCATAGTACGGAGTAGCTGTTCCTACGAATGCATTTCCAATCGAACCATATATCTCCCCCAGCTTACGCTGTTCCCAATCCTTAGTAAACCCTTTAAATCTAATCTTTGGATTTTCCATACAAATCACCCCTCAATCATATCAATATAACGATTCAACGATGCCATTATATTTTCATCGGACGATGTCAGGTCTTTTAACAAATTCACAAACTCACCTTCGACCTTTCCTATCTCGTCATCTGTTTTTTGCATATCCTCGAGCAGACCATTTATATCGACTTCCTCTTCCTTTTCAAAATTGTCTACATATCGCGGTATGTTTAGGTTGAAATCATTCTTTTCAATATCCTCAAAGCTTGCTAGATAGGATTCTTTGTCTACAGTTTCCCTTCTGTTATACAAATCCATAACTTCATCAATATGCTCGTCTGACATTTCGTTTTGTTTTTTGCCCTTAATGAACTTCTTTGACGCATCAATAAACAGTACATCTCTGCCATCTCTATGCTTTTTAAGTACAACAATGCATGTAGGAATAGACGTATTATAAAATAAATTAGCCGGCAATCCTATAACCGCATATATGTTTCCTGAACGAAGGAGCTTTTCTCTTATTTTTCCCTCTGCTGCACCTCTGAAAAGCACTCCATGTGGCAAAACGATGGCCATTGTTCCATTGCTTTTCAGATGATAAAGTCCATGAAGTAAAAATGCATAATCAGCCTTTGATTTTGGCGCCAAAACACCATATTCTGAAAATCTTTCGTCCTGTAAAAATCCTGATGCAGCGCTCCATTTTGCAGAATACGGCGGATTCATAAGTACCATGTGAAAGTCAGTTTCCTCACCAGTTGGCCAGTCTGCATCAAGAGTATCTCCATGATGCAGATTCTGATTCTCCGCAGCTACATCATGCAGGAACATATTCATCCTCGCCAGATTATATGTAGACATGTTCAGTTCCTGTCCATAATACTTTATATAGTTTGTATCACCTTTATAGTATCTCTTTGCGTTAAGAAGCAGCGAACCTGAGCCCATACATGGATCATAGATTGACAAACCTTTCACATTCTCCTGTCCTGTTATTGCTATTCTAGTAAGAATTTTTGATACTGCCTGTGGTGTATAGAATTCTCCCGCCTTCTTACCGGTCTCTGACGCAAACTGTCCTATCAGATATTCATATGCATCTCCAAGTATTTCACCATCGGAATTGAGCAAATCCGCCTGGTCTATTACCTTTATCAGTTCTGCAATTGTATCACTTTGTTTCTGGTCTCCCGCTCCAAGCCTGCTTGAATACAAATCAATGTCAGAAAACAAATCCACAAATAACTCTCCGCTCTGCTCAATATTATTGAACGCTTTCTGTAATTGCTCACGATTAAAGCAATTATTCCTTGCATCCTCTGCAAAACATGTATATGTAAGCTCAGGCTCAATTACATATTTACGATCCTGCTTTAATTCATCAAGCAAATCATTAGCATATTCACCCTTCAACTCATTTTTATATGCCTCGAGTGCCACCTTGAGCGATTCCGGTTTCTCATCATTTATCAAATCATATACTCTTATCAAAAATGAATCTGATAGGTATTTATAGAATACAATTCCCAAAAGATAATTCTTATATTCATTCGCGTCCATTTTAGAACGAAGTACATCAGCGCCACTCCAAAGTACACTGATTAAATCCTTACTATTTTCCTGTTCCGCCATTAATTGCTTCCTCCGAAATTCTATAATCTTTTGCTTTAATATTACACTCCACTTACCTCTTCCGCAAGCTTCCTAACCTTACCTGCATCCGCACACTGATAGCAGTTTTTCATCGCTTCATCATACGAAAAATCCACTGCATTGCCCGCTGCTGTCACATCACACTTCCATGAGCCACACGAGCTGTGTACCTGTGTAATACCTGTGTATTCGATAAGTGCTCTCGCATTGGTATCATTCACGCCGCTTCCTGCCAGAATCGTAATATCTTTTCCATATTGATTTTGAAGATGCTTAAGCTGTTTTCTGCCATCCCATACATTTACTGCTCCACCGCTTGTGAGGATACGATCTGCGCCAAGCCTAATAAGCTTCTCCGCTGCACTGTCGTGATTATCTATGCAGTCAAAGGCGCGGTGAAACACAGCTTCCCTGCCATACTTATGAATGAGCTCTATCATTTCCTTCGTGCGCTTTTTGTCAAGCATTTTTTCCTCTGTCAGAAATCCAAACGCAATACCGTCTGCTCCATGCTCTAAAAGAATTTTGGCATCCATAAGCATAGTTTCGTATTCTTCATCCGAATAGCAAAATCCGCCGCCCCTCGGACGAACCATTGCCACTACCGGTATATTGCAGTTCTCCTTTGCATATATTAAATTGGCAAGTGTAGGTGTCAGCCCTCCCATATATAGTGCACTGTTCAGTTCAACCCTGTCTGCACCATTTTCATATGCTGTTTTCACATCCGAAAAGCTGCCACAGCAGATTTCAAGCATCGGTTTCATCATACTTTCCCACTCTTTCCGCTAAAATAAGGCTTAACCTTCACACAATACATGTGTGACCGACAATAATTACATAAAACAGTTTTAAGATAATCAATATTCATTGACCACAATCTCGAATACTCCGTCCTCATTAATTTTTAACCTCAATGACTTAACATATTTATTGTAAAAATCCTTCATTTCTCGCTCTGTCGATGTAATTTTAGTCCTCTCGTATATCTTTCTTGTCATCTCCCAGCCATTTTTTCCGACAATATCATTTGTCAGATTTTTCAATTCACTTATCATGACTTTTTTCTTTAAATCACTTGCATTTCCTGTATAGAAATCGTCTATTGAACAATGAAATATACATCGTTTTGTAAGTGCATCCTTGATCGACTGTCCGCACTTGCTATATTCGTACATCACGAGGAAATGAGCATCCTTTACCGATGAAATAAGTCCCCAGTAATCCGAATCACTTGAGCACAAAATAAACGAGTCTATGTTGTCCTTATAATACGCCTCACACACTCCCGCAGTCATCTTTATATCAACAAGCGACTTTCGGTCTGTCACACGTTCCACCTCCTCGTGGAATACAGGGATATGTATGAATTTTTCCAGCCAGTCCCATCCACAGGATGTATGATAATCATCATAAAGTATAATTTTTTCTATTTTGGACATTTGCTCAGAATTTAAGTTTTTTAATACTCCATACAGCTTGTATACATCAGAATTTTCACAATCCACAACTATCACAACACGCATGCTTTCACGGATAAACTCATATATATTTTCCTTTGTATCTTCCACTGCATCCCTGTATTTTGAACCGTCGTTGAAATAATCACCATGCTGTCTGTATATTGTCTTTAAAATCCTTCCGTCAGAATTGAGCAAATTTCCCCTGCCATCCGGGCGCCAGTGAATGTACATCCCGTATGGATACTCTTTTCTGTGCTCTTTATAGACAGTAAACTCTGCCTTTAGCTTCTTTGGCTTTTCATAATCCGCTATGACAAACAAATCCCTGATATACTCCCATTTTACCCAGTCTGGGAAAAGCTTTTTGCATGCATCCACATGCTCATTTATCAGCTTGTTAATATGTACGCAATACTTGTCAGCCGATGAATTATACAATATAATATGCACTTCCCAGCTCTCAAGCTTATTTATATTCTCTGCATCAAACCACTCCATCCTGTTTATATTACCCAGATTATATTTTATTTCATTGTCTGTTTTTTTATAGTTGCGCAGCAGACTTGTACGTGCCTTACACAGATATCTGAGTATCCTCGCATTTGTACTTTCTCTTAAGCTGTTTAAAAGCTCCACATACTCATCACTGCACATATGATCAAGTATCTCATTTCTGACACCTATAAGATACGACAGAATCGTCACAAGCTCATATTTCTGTACTGTTTTATATTCCTTTTCCTCTGTAAATTCAGAATCCAACGCATATGCTTCTTCATCTGTTTCTTGTATCACATCATTAACTTCATCAATATCTGATTTATTTATTTCAATATCTGCCAACTCTATTCCCCCTTCATTTTCAAGATATATTAAAATTATATCATATGTTGCACTCTTTGTATTGTTAACATTTACTTAAAATCCGGATTATTTGCCATTTTCTCATACTCATGCTACAATACCTTTATCCGGATTAATGGTGATTATTATCAGACACTTTTTAGTAGACAGCGAAAATGTCAACGACAACTGGCTGATGCTGTTTGATATGGCAGATGAGGATGATGAAATCGTAGTTTTTTACACAAAAAAATCACCTCACATGTCATACATGTCAGTCATCAGACTTATTGAAAACAATAAAATAAATATACGATTTGAGGAATGCTATGAGGGCACAAACGCCCTTGATTTTCAGCTCGTATCCTATATGGGGTATCTGATGGGATGCGGCGGTGCCTGCAGTGAAAACGAATGTGATGCTGCGTCAGCCGAGACCGGTGCTGATGAGTACATCATAATGAGCAACGACACAGGCTATGACCCTGCTGTAAGGTTCTGGAAAGATAAGGGATTTGCTGTACGCAGATTCAATGTAAATTTCTGCAAACAGGCTGTCCAGCGAAGAAAAAACATCAAGTATCAGGTAGTAGCAGATATTCCATCCAGGGAAGATAACGCCAATACCAATATCAATATCAATACCGATACTGATACCGATGCTATCACCGCAAAGTCTTACAATCTGAATGAACTTATTGATGGCAATCATAGCAGCTATACAGACAGTGAACCGTTAGGTGATGAGCTTGCAACTAACGATGACTTACCGTCAAGTGATAAGCTTATGACTAATGATGACTTACCATTCACTGACGAACAGACACCTCATAACGGTTCTGGTAACAGCTCAAATAAAAACGAAGCAGCTGAGGCTAAGGCCTCAATGGACACCATTGATACATCAGATATTTCTGAAGTATCGGCAGTATCCGAAGACTTCGACCATTTTGAGGTAGATTCTTTCCTAAACTGCATGGGAAAAGACAATCTGCTCAAGCTTCATGAGACGCTGGTTCATGTTTATGGTATGAAACAGGGTCAGACAATTTATAAAACCATAAAAGACAAATCCTACTCTTTTACGCCTGAAAAGCTCACGCGTAAAAAGAAGGTAGAGCGTTTTACAGGTATAATTTTCGCACACAGTGATATTAATGATCCCGGAAATTTTGTTGATTTTCTTGAAAAAAACAAGAATAAAACAAAGAATCTCAATGGCATAAGATCTGCCATCACAAAGAGCTACGGTGAGACAGATGGTCTGAAATATTACAGCCTTTTCAAGCCCTATTTCAAAATTATATCTGCACTGAAATAACGCCCTTTATTTTACAACAGAAAGGTAATCCGGATAAAACAATTGAGGCACGGAATTAATACTCCGTGCCTCAATTATGTTATTTATTTGATATCTTAAACCATGTCGATAATTTCTTTCAAACTTCTTGGCTCATAGTCAATCCACGGCTTCATGCAGCCTACATTGTATGCCTGTATTGGCTTATCACCTACATGCCTGCAATTATTCGCTTCCATACCAGTCAGACACTTTTGAAAATATACATCCTCTGCACTGTTGTGGGTGTGACCGTATAACAGGATCGTACCTTTATTCATGCCTTTCCATGAAAATATAGGATAGTGACACAGCACAAGGTCATAATTCTTACCACCGTATGAGTCATGTATCTCTCTGTAATCGCATATATCATAAAAAAGCTGCTTATATCTGTAATCAGACACATCATCATGGTTGCCTTTAACAAGGATTTTTTTACCTTTTAATGTAGCAACAAGTGCTATGAAAACAATGCGTTCTAAATCTTTAACGAAACAATATTCAGTTTTTTCGGATATCCTTACGTAGAGATGTAATTAGATATACTTATTAAAGCATCAATATCCAATCAAAAAAAGCTTTCCCTCCATTCTCATAATTCCCTCTATTACCATTATTGATTGATTCTTGTGCTATTTTTTTAGCCTCCTCAATGTTATTCATATTAATGTAGGCTAAACACTTTAGTACTTCCTCATCCATACCATCTTCATAATCAATAATATACTCATCAATATCATACTTTTCCATAAAATTATGACTACACTCATCTACTAATCCCAAAAGGTATTCCGCTTGCTCATCATATTTATCTGTAAGGTCTACTTCCCCCTTTTTTAATAAAATCGAAGGAGCCTTAAAAGCACCACTTGCCCTTAATGAATTACTCTTTTTGCTATTAGTTGGCATTTGCATAACCTTCCAAAAAATGTCATCATAATTATAATTTTTAATATAGATTCTATAAACTAATTTCTGCGAATTTACAACAAGAAAATCACAATGAATAAATGCATTATCCTTTACACTATAAATGATATTTGTTTTTGTTTTATATCCTCTTCTATCTGAAGATATATATTGCATTAATTAATTGCTTTTGTTGGTTTTTATCTAGCTTCATCTGCTCCCTCCTGCGAAACACAATATTGTATCTTTACACCAAGTTCAGCAACTTGATTTTGAACTGACTGTAAAAACTTTTCTGCATTAGCGGTTAAATTATATAAGAAATGAATTTCTATAATTCCATATGTTATATTTTCTCCTTTGTAGATATCTTCATACTGCTTCTGTTCAAGAAAGGTGATATATACATTAATCTTTTCTTGCAACATTACTAAATGCTGATATTCATCTCTCCAGTCCATATGGTCAGCTATCAGTAAAATTATTCCATTATTATCATCCGTTAACGCTATGCCATCTACTGTTTTATTATCAACTATCGACATAATACCTCCTACTCTGGTCGAATTATTGTTACTTTTGTACCTGGCGGAATCTGGTATCCTCCAGAGAATATACCTTTTCCTTTTCCAACAACAGTTGCTCCACTTTCAAAAATCTCAGGAAATGCAATTTTTTGATTACTTGTTAGCGGTGCTGTCAATGATGATTTATATTCATTTATTACAACATTTCCATTTGCCCTATTCTGAGCTAATACATCAGCCTTACTACCACTCTGGTCTCTATATTCCCTGTTACACTCTCAACAACATTACCTTTCACACCTTTGTTTGACCAGCCCAATTTTGCATCTGCCATATTCAGTCCTTTTGCTGATCCCGTCGATGCCAGTATTCCGGCTATCATTCCAAGTGTTTGGTTGTTTGTTTTATCATATACCAGGTTAGATGCTCCATATCCTGCCAGAGTTGATACACCTTCTTTTCCAAGCATAACAGTCCCTGATCTGTATTCATAAGGATTATTATACTCATTTTTGTCTCTTACTCACAAAAATCCGACAAACGACACGATTTTCGTGACGGATGACATATAATTCCACTTAACAGGTACAATAAACGCACCCTTAGCAACATTATGTGCTTGGAGTGCGTTATGTCAGCATATTTATTTTGCAATCTTCGTTCGTATACACAACTTGGCAAAATTTCGCTAGTGTCTATTAATTAACATCATGAATTCTTAATTACTTCGAAACCGCCATGATGATTAATTAATAGACGTGCAGGAGTTGTAGGCTGTTTGGAGTCCGAAAGTATAACCATAATTGAATTAATCTCTTTCATAAAATGATTTGTGTTCTTTAATTACATTCTTTCCAAAATCAGAATTCACTGAAACTATATCTAACATCTTATCTTTTAGAAATCTACTGCAGAAATTTCCAATTCTTGGATATAGAATATTAGGATCTTCTTTTGAATCCAATATTAGTAAATAGCTTCCCTCTTCGCCTCTTACCATCCATAATAAGAATGCCTTATCAACGCTTTTTTCCTTATCAAAATATATACATAGATTATTAATCAATTCAGTTGGATATTCAGCTGGAATACCTATAAGCACCTGTTCTTCTTTTTTAATTATGCAATCATTTTCCAAACCATCAAGCATTGGAAGCGTAATCACAATATTTGCACCAAAAGGATTTATTACAATTCCTGAATATACATCTCTCGCTTCCTTCATGATGCTCTGAAAATCCTTATAACCAAAAATAACCGTTTGCTGTTCTTTGGATGAATTCCATTTATATAATTCTTTCCAGTCAGTAAATGCCATTAAAAACTTATTACCTTCTGTGTCTTCGATATGCTTTACAGATATTGAAGACCCTTCTCCCACAACTATTTCTTTACCATCTCTGGTACTATTCTGTAATTGAATATCTGCAGGACACAATAATTTAGCTTGTGCTAATTCTTCAAAAAACTTCTGTTGTGTTGCATTATTGTTACTTAATCCTTCAATTGCACTGACTAATTTAGGATTACTAATTGGTTCATTAATATTCATGTTTCCCTATCTCCTTCTGGTGATATATTCCATCAGCAAACTTACGGACAAAACCTTTTGCTGGGAAATCAGGATATTTAAATTCCCAAAGACATCCACAGCAAATACACTTGTACCATTTGTCAGCTTTCCACTCAAACCCATTACAATACGGTTTTTCTACCGGTACTTCTGAAAACCTGCCTTCTTTAACTTGTTCTTCAAAAAACATTTTAATTTCTTCATATAATTGGTACGAATTAATCACACTTCCTATTCGTTCGCTACATTCACATTTTATCATTTAAACCACCCCGCTTCCACTTTTGGAATATATACTTGATTCCCACCTCCCGGTAATACACCTATTGTATTTCCAAGACTGTCATAAATGTTCTGTGGTGCAGCGACACCTTCATAAATCGTGGTTTCTTTTGGAACAACAACTTTTGTAATATTTTCAGTTGTATTTCCCCAAGAAGGATTTAATGCCAAATCCAACTGTGATTGCAATCCTCCACCTTGAGATGTTCTTGATACATATGACCCAACTTTTCCTGCATTACCACCACTTACTCTATACATAACTGTATCCTCTGTCAATGTTGTTTTTGTAAATGTTGCACCATTAAAAGATTCTGCTACTTCTTGGCTGATTTCATTACATGGATTGATTGGTGAATACCTTACAGATTCACTACCACTCTGGTATGCTAAACACATAGGAATCAAAGCAGTCTTTTTCTATCTATTGCTTTTCTTTTATTCCTATTTCACAATTATCCTGTAATAGATAGAGGTGTGCGTCACCACTCTTGAAGCACTTGTGACTTCGTTCATTGAGACTGCTCCCTCTGCTTTGCAGGATTTTGCGTATTAGCTGGATGTTGGCCGCATATGTGCTGTACTTCGTATATCTAACCAGATTGTAACCCGCATTGAAGCGAGGATTCTACCTGTTACATACCATTTACACAAAAGGAGTTTTCTTATGTACATTATCGGAATTGATATTGGTAAAAATCATCACGAAGCTTCCATTGTTTCTCCTGAAGGGAAACAAATCGGACATTCGCTTCGGTCAGTTTACCACCATAATCTACGCCGTATTTCGGGATGGTAAGACTTATGAACCTAAGAAATTCTGTTAATATATGGTAGTGAGACTACGAATTAAGCCTGCCGGTGGGAGGCTTAGTTGTGATGCTCATTTTAAATTTTTGAACTTTATCACACCACTCATCAATTAATTGACGAAGTTCTTTTGTATCAACTTCACACCAATTCCCCATAGCATCCTCTGCCAGATTATCATATACTTTAGTCGTTTTAGGACTTATTTCCGCACAACATACATTTCCATTTACTTCTTCATATTCACTTTTCCCTGACAGTACTCTATCAAAACCTGATTTAATCCATTTTTCAAAGGGCAATACATCGCATGACATAAAAGTTGTCAACAACTGATATTTCTCATCAAATATGATACTTATATCCTCAATACCATTTTTTAATTTATATTCTTCTATTCTGTATTTCATTTCTATTCCTCCGGAAATGCTGAAATAATTTTACCACTTTGATCTAAAAACATATCTATTTTCATACCATTATTAGCTACTCCCGAATTTATAAAAAAGCCCTTATCGTTTATAGTAAAACTTTCACAGAAACACGCACCCTTTTGCAACATTCTGTTGCTAAAAGTGCGTTACATCAACATATTCATTTTGCAATATTCATTCGTATGCCTAACTCAACAAAGTTTTAGTGTCATTTATAACACCATGGATACTTAATTGCTTTTGGGCAACCATGATGGTTAATTAATAGATATGCATGGGTTGTAGTGATGCTATTAGATGTCTGAAAGTATAACCATAATTAAAATTATTCCATATTATATTTTTCTAAATCCTGTGCAAATGTATTGTTTTCGATAAGAGCATTAACAACTTCACTCTTTTTCGATATTACTAATATTAATGAACCATCCCAAACCACAATTTCTGAAACTGCTAATGGATGTTGCAATGCTATTGGATTTTCCCAAAATCCTTTATATCCATCAGCATACGGATAATCATATTTTAATACTTCTTCAAGTCTTATTTCTTTAGGGAAAGCAGAGAAGACCCCCCATATCCATTGGAACTCCTCTTTAGCTAGTAAATCTAACAAGCTTCTTCCTTCAATCCAACAGTATTCATTATCCAAAATTTTTACTATCTCTTCGTCACTTGGATAACATTCAATATTTGTAATAAGCCAATTATAGTTGTCCACATCTCCAATAATATTGCAAATATCTTTTATAGAAATCTCATCATTTTTTATTATACAACCTTTCATCTCTTCTCCTTAATTTCTTTTTGGTTTTCCATTGTTATATTCCCATGTATGTTCATGTGGGACTTCTGGATGTTCTTTGGGATTTCCATGGTCACTCATATCAACATCTCTATATGCTTTACCCTCAGAATCATACCATCGTCTAGTTTTTATATTTCCCTCTGCGTCTAATATGTCCACCGATGTATTCACTTCACCATATGGTCCTGGATTTTTATTGACTGAAGTATGCTTTAAGGACGGTGTAATATCTATTTCATTTCCTAAAGTAGATATAATAGTCTTTTTACCACTCTCAACAACCTTCCCAGCATCTTCCGCTGCACTCTCGGCTCCCTTGGCTGCTCCCTCGAGCCCTTTTCCGGCTTTCCCCACATCTTCCGCTAAATTTCCAGCTCCCTCGGTTACTCCATCAATCCCTTTTGGAGCTTTCGCCAGCTTGTTCGCCTCTGCTTCAATTCCATTCAGCCCCTTTGCAGTTACTCCACTTGCAACCATACCGGCAACCATTCCTGCTGTATCATTTCCTGTCACATCTGTGGTTATCTTCTGCGCACCGGCTCCGGCTCCCATTGAGATGCCTTCTTTGGCGACTATTGTTGCTGTGCTTTTGAATGTCAGATTTCCCGCTGTGGATGCCTGTCCGATTGGAATCATTGCGGATGCCGCAAATGCAAAGGCATTTTCTGTCAGATAATATGCGTCCTCGTTTCCCTGAAACAGGTCATCCTTTATGCCGTTTACTGCCGTGCTGTCAATGTCACCTGTGCTTCCATAATAAATATCCTGAGTGCCCTCTATGGCATCTGCAGCTCCGAATACTGCTGTTCCGCTTCCTACTGCTACTGCAACGTCAGCTACTATTGGTATTGCAGCACCTCCTGTCAGCACTATGCATGCTGCCCCCGTCGCAATTAGTACTGCTCCTCCAACTATCCTCCAGATTCCCTGTGTCTTTCTCTTTTCGGCTTCATCCTTTATCTTCTGTTCTGTCTCATAGATTTCATCGTATGCTTCTTTATTCTTCTCATGCAGGTCTCCAAATATTTTAATGCCCGTGTTCAGGGCATCTGCGTCTTTGCCTTTGATAAAACTGCCTGTTTTATAGCTCTCAATCGCACACTGGCTAATGCCTATTTTTGAAAGACATGACTGCAGATTTTCCAGAAGCAGCTCTACTGAATTTTCAAGCCGTACCACATTTTCCCTCTCGTAGCTGTTTACATTTGAGACAAGCTTTATAAGGTCGCTGTCCATCTGCTCATGGATATCAAATACTCCGTTACTGTCCGGCATGCCCACATCAGATATGTCCGATACTTCTGAAAGTACACTTCTTATTTTGCCCGTATACTCATCAGTATCCTCATAGTTTGATGCCAGTTTTTTCCTGAGAAGATACAGAGCTAATGATAAGCAATCAGCTTTATGATGAAGAATCTCAATTTCAGTGGGGAAAAATCGAACAAAATATTATATAAATTTATAGGGCTGTGCTACAACTGGCACAAGCCTATATTTGTTATAACTCTTTAATATATATGCTAGGAACAGTATCCGCCAACCATACCTTTTCATTTCCATAATAAAACGATATTCCATCATTCCATGCTCTCAATGAATCAATACGCAAAATATATGGTTTATCATCATGTCTCTTTCCTACATTTTGGGCGGTTTCAACATCTTGTGAAAGATGAACATACTGTCTACTCTGCGGAGATAAACCATTCTTCATGATTGATTCCATGAATCTCCTAGCAGTTCCATGATACAAAATCTCTGGTGGTTTACTTTGAATTTTAGAAATTTTCATAGGAATTGAATGACCATAAAATGCTCGAATTCTACTTCCAACAATTTCATGTCTTTTTTTCTCTGATATATCAATCATTTGTTGTATATCTTCTTGAGTAATACTCTTCCAATCATTCTTTCTATGCAATGCATCCAGTAACTGTTCAATAGGAACCCAGCCTTCTTCATCCATTTCCAACTCATATTCCCATGGAGCATGACGAAGTGCATATGATATTTCTTTACTTAATTCTGTTAATCTATCCATCACATTCATCCTTATTAATCATTTCTTCAACAGCATCCCTGAACCAATCCCAAAAGCATTCATATTCTTTTCTTTGTTCATAACCAGCACTAGCAAAATCATGAATAATTTGCACTCTATTTTCTTTTCCAACTTCAAAACAAGCTATATCATCTCCATCATCTCTCCTTGCAAAAGGAATCAACTTTCTTTGAGGGTATCTATCTTTCAATCCCTTAATTCTAATTTCAACCTGCTCCTTGTTCATCAAATACCATAAATCTAAATCCACTAAATTCAAATCTACAATTTTTATAAATTCTTCTGGATAACTATAATTCTCATATATTTCTTTTGCATTAAATATTTCCATAATACTAAACTCCTATCCTACTTTATTGTTTCCATTTCCAATTTACCATATGGATTTCCATTTCTAAAGGATGCTTTTTGTTTGCTAACCCTTAACTCAATTGCTTCACCCCACGTCTTAGGAACACCTTTCTTTGTTGTAAATCTCTCAATATATTCACTAGGCAATGGGTCATTATATCCATGTACATTAGCTTCAACATTTATTCCTGCTTCTCTTGCCGAAACAACGCGAGTATTATCAATTGTTGTATATATTCCATCAGGCATTTCTACAACATCAATGGGGTCCCCCTGCCAACCATTTGCTTTCATACTCTGTATAATATCGCTCGAACCATTTGCAGATGACTGACTATATCTTATTTCATTAGGATTTATAGATGTACTACCACTCTCAACAATTTTCCCAACATCTTCCGCTAAATTTCCAGCTTCCTCGGTTACTCCATCAATCCCTTTTGGGGCTTTCGCCAGCTTGTTCGCCTCTGCTTCAATTCCATTCAGCCCCTTTGCAGTTACTCCACTTGCAACCATACCGGCAACCATTCCTGCTGTATCATTTCCTGTCACATCTGTGGTTATCTTCTGCGCACCGGCTCCGGCTCCCATTGAGATGCCTTCTTTGGCGACTATTGTTGCTGTGCTTTTGAATGTCAGATTTCCCGCTGTGGATGCCTGTCCGATTGGAATCATTGCGGATGCCGCAAATGCAAAGGCATTTTCTGTCAGATAATATGCGTCCTCGTTTCCCTGAAACAGGTCATCCTTTATGCCGTTTACTGCCGTGCTGTCAATGTCACCTGTGCTTCCATAATAAATATCCTGAGTGCCCTCTATGGCATCTGCAGCTCCGAATACTGCTGTTCCGCTTCCTACTGCTACTGCAACGTCAGCTACTATTGGTATTGCAGCACCTCCTGTCAGCACTATGCATGCTGCCCCCGTCGCAATTAGTACTGCTCCTCCAACTATCCTCCAGATTCCCTGTGTCTTTCTCTTTTCGGCTTCATCCTTTATCTTCTGTTCTGTCTCATAGATTTCATCGTATGCTTCTTTATTCTTCTCATGCAGGTCTCCAAATATTTTAATGCCCGTGTTCAGGGCATCTGCGTCTTTGCCTTTGATAAAACTGCCTGTTTTATAGCTCTCAATCGCACACTGGCTAATGCCTATTTTTGAAAGACATGACTGCAGATTTTCCAGAAGCAGCTCTACTGAATTTTCAAGCCGTACCACATTTTCCCTCTCGTAGCTGTTTACATTTGAGACAAGCTTTATAAGGTCGCTGTCCATCTGCTCATGGATATCAAATACTCCGTTACTGTCCGGCATGCCCACATCAGATATGTCCGATACTTCTGAAAGTGCACTTCTTATTTTGCCCATATACTCATCAGTATCCTCATAGTTTGATGCCAGCTTTTTCCTGAATTCCTGTATTGCTTCTTCATCCAGTTTGAAGTTCGTCGAGCTATCAATGGCACGGTATCCATCCTTGTATGCTGCCATATTGTCAAGCAGTGTCTGTGCAGTTACTTTAATGCCTGACAGGATTGTTATATGTGCTTCACCAAGATAACTCTTTACTGCGTCTCCGGTTTTTCCTGTAAATACTGCATTTTCCGTAAACATATTGATTCTTTCTATGCAGTTATCAATATTTTCAATTAGATTTTCAATTTTTCGCTTATATTCCCAGAACAGATCACTGAGATCCGTATAATTTATCTGAAACCCTTCCATTTTCATCTCCTCGTTTTATGGTATCACAGCTGTATCTGATAGTCCAATACCATTTTTAATATAATCTCCCTGTTTTCTGTCATTTTCATTTATTGCATTTATTATCAGTTCTATTTTTGCCAGATCATTATTTAACGTATCTCTGTAATCTTTCACAAAGGCTTTCAGCTGCCTGTATTCTTCCTGAAATTTGTCCATTGCTTCAGATCTGCTTTTGATTTCTGTCTCTGCCGCTGTGAGACTTACGGAATCAGAAGCTGTTTTTATACCGGCAGTCATAAAAGATACCTGCATATTATCAAGGCTGATTTCCATCTTCGTATTTCTCCTCTCCCTTTTATTAATTGAAAAAATTCTGTATTTTCGTGCACAGATCATCCCATGCGTTAACAAGTCCTGAAAGCACACCATATTTTTCATTCATTTTTTCTTTTAGTGTATTTATTTCCCAGTTGATGGCATCCTCCGCTGCATCTATATTTGACACATATCCGTCATATGCTGTATATAAATTTCCGCTCTCACATGAATCATAACATTCCTGTGCATTGCTGCCTGTCCACATGCACTGATAAAGATCTGAATTTATCATATTCCTCTGGTTATGCTTGATATCATCAATAGCCTCCTTGGCATCATCCAGCTTCCTGTATGCCGCCTTCAGCCTCTCTATTTTCTCATCAAGCACATCTATCTCTGACTGGCACTGTTCCTGCTGTTTTTTATTGTCAGCTTTCTTTTTCTTCAGTTTATTGTATTCTTTTCTGTCATTCTTTTTTGCCATATCAGTTCACCATGCTTCTTTTGAGTTTTCTTACATCTGCGCGCTCTATTTCTGTTTTCTCCATGGCATTAAAGATGTTGTCACACATCATTATCTCATCATCATCTACATACCCTTCAAACACAACCCTGCTGATATCTGTATGCTGAAAATACATAAGCCTGTCACCATTCATTCCCTCAGGATATGGGCAGGCAGCATAATCAAAGAACTGTTTACAGCCATTTATATTTACCTGCAGTGCTCTTGCAACAATCACAAATTTTTTTATGCCACCGCTTACTACTACAATGCTCCCAAGTGGCAGAAAATCAAATTTTTCATTCATATCTTTTCACCTCATACTTCAATAAACTTTTCATACATACAAAAAGGCTGCAGCAACCGGTATTCACCGGTTGTTGCAGCCGAACTGTCATTACTACATGTAACTGTTTTAGACTCTGGCTTTGCGACCCTATGTTTCCATAAGTGTGCCTTTATGGTTAATAATTTTATTGAATTTGCACATTTTTGTCAATATATTTTCTTTATTCATACAGATGTAATATAGCAATAAAATTGTTAGTAGCCTGTCTGTGAATGTCATAATCCATCTTGAAGTAAAACTTAATTGCAAGAAAATCTTGAAAAACGAGGGACGGGGGCTTTCATATCCGCCCTGTCTGCTGATGAAACCAGTCCTGCGCTTGCGGCTCCACGCCACGCAATCACAACCCTGTTTTGTATACAAACTTTTTGGTATGAAAATACGAACTTATGGCAAGTATAACCCTAATTAAATAACACCTTTCTCTTGAGCATAACTATTAATTGCATCCAACAAGCTATTTTTATAAATTGATAGTGAAAAGGGTATCTGTATACCACCTTCCCCATCATCATACTCAGGGAATATTATAAAATTATCCCTATCCATCTTCATAATAACATACTCATTTCCTTCAAATTCACCTTTTCTTATCTCATATAAATTAATAAAATTTATAATGCTCTCATAATACTCTTTCGAATTTATTTCTGCTTGTAAAAATTTATTTAATACGTCCATATATTTTCCCTTTCTATATACTATTTTATTGGATATGCACTTAACATACCTCCATCACTTGAAATTACAATTTTTATGTTGAGAAATAAATAAAATTATTGCAAAGCATCTCCAAATAACTTATCTACCAATAAATCAATATTATCAAATTCGTCCACTATTATTTTATATTTTGATAGTTTTCTGCAATTTCTTTCAGACTCCTTGGCTCATAGTTAATCCATGAAATCATCTGTCAATTTCATAATAACTTCGTTAACATAGTCATCCGTCAGTCCATCCATGTAACATGTCTTAACTAACTTTTCCACGATTTGCAACTGCTCATAATCCGGAAAAATCTCATCATCAAGCACGCACCAAGACTCAGCTTCATGAGCATTCAGCCAGTTTATGATGCCTTCTTTCTATATATACGAAAGTATTTTATACATAGCCAATATGAAAAAAGCTGCCAGTCAATCATATCTTCTGGCAGCTTCATGGTTATTTATTACTTGTTAATTCACAACACTCATACTCTCATCAATCCATTTCTGTATCATTTGAGCACTTACATTAAGATAGTGGCGAAACGAAGTGTAGAACGAACCCTGGGGTTCAAATCGTCCGCGGACGATTTGTAATATAGAAAGAGCAGGTATTACAACCTGCTCTTTCTATACTATATAACGTGCGTGAGAGGATTCGAACCCCCGACACCTTGGTCCGTAGCCAAGTGCTCTATCCAGCTGAGCTACACACACATATTTTATTTACTCATTCATTATAACACTCTTGTCAAGTGTTTTGAATGAATGCCGCAGACCGGAATCGAACCGGTACTGTATCACTACAACAGGATTTTAAGTCCTGCGCGTCTGCCAGTTCCGCCACTGCGGCATGAATGGGACCTACAGGGCTCGAACCTGTGACCCTCTGCTTGTAAGGCAGATGCTCTCCCAGCTGAGCTAAGATCCCATATAAAATTGTAGTAGATACTCACTACAAACGACCCAGACGGGACTCGAACCCGTGACCTCCGCCGTGACAGGGCGGCGCTCTAACCAACTGAGCCATTAGGCCTTATTCTTTTCTTTTGAGTGGACCATCGGGGACTCGAACCCAGGACCGACCGGTTATGAGCCGGTTGCTCTAACCAACTGAGCTAATGGTCCAAATATATAAGCCGATGATCGGACTCGAACCGATAACCTGCTGATTACAAATCAGCTGCTCTGCCAATTGAGCCACATCGGCGAATAAGCTCTTTTGATGCTCAGCTGAGTATCAGCTTTACAGTCAGTGACTCCAACGGGAATCGAACCCGTGTTACCGCCGTGAAAGGGCGATGTCTTAACCGCTTGACCACGGAGCCTTATATTTAAAAAAACTCCCCGAGTAGGGCTCGAACCTACAACATCACGGTTAACAGCCGTGCGCTCTACCATTGAGCTATCGAGGAATATATAGTTACTAACAACTCCGTAGTACAGAAAATGACGTAGATTGGTACGTCACTTAATTACTATATATCATAACTGTTAAAATTGCAATACTTTGTAAGTTATTTTTTGTACATTCAAAACTTCATACAGATTCCGAGTTTATTTGGTCAAGCCCTCGATCGATTAGTAACAGTCAGCTCCATGTGTTGCCACACTTCCACCTCTGCCCTATCTACC
>ENA-OPWL01000416-OPWL01000416.1-human-gut-metagenome-genome-assembly--contig:-NODE-416-length-22532-cov-20.645905_pt1 | contig 22532 bp, 19 predicted proteins | sample MGYA00241508_ERZ502008 | MGnify/ENA primary metagenome ERZ502008 (study PRJEB25962, sample SAMEA2043046) | human gut metagenome | biome: human gut; feature: human-associated habitat; material: faeces... | reverse complement strand
GCAGCAGCCTGCTCATGACGTACCAAGATGTGATCAAACATCTTCTTCTCTCCTCTCGTGTAACCATACAGTGCATCAAACACTGGCATGATGCTGCCACCTGGATAACCGAAGATGGTCTTAACCCCTTCGTTATGCAGTGAGCGCATCAAGGCTTCAGCTCCTGTTATTACTTCTTTTGCCATTTATCTAATATATAAAAATGATAAGAGAACAGGAATTTCCGTGAAAGAAATCCCAAAATTCTCTCAGAATAATTCAAACTATCTTTTTTATTTTTCAGCTTTAAAAATTAATCGATGATTCTTACACCACCCTTATCAGCCGAACTTACGCTCTGTGCGTATGCACGCAAAGCCTTGCTTACCACGCGATTACGCTTCAGAGGCTGCTGAGGGCGAGCTGCCAATTCCTCTTCAGAGAGCTTCACATTAATAGAACGGCTAGGAATATCAATGACGATGATATCACCATCCTTAATCTTACCGATGTTTCCACCAGCAGCTGCCTCTGGACTGATGTGACCAATACTTAAACCAGATGTACCACCAGAGAAACGACCATCAGTAATAAGGGCACATTCCTTTCCGAGATGACGGCTCTTGATATAAGAGGTAGGGTAAAGCATCTCCTGCATACCTGGTCCACCCTTAGGACCTTCGTGTGTGATGACCACACAATCACCAGAGTTCACCTTACCACCAAGGATACCCTCGCAGGCATCTTCCTGAGAATCGAAGCATACTGCTGGACCCTCGAAATGCCAAAGCACAGGATCCACACCAGCAGTCTTCACGACACAACCATTCTGTGCGATATTACCAAAGAGAACAGCAAGACCACCATCCTTGGTATAAGCATGTTCGAGATCACGGATACAACCATTCTCTCTATCTGTATCAAGACTTTCCCACTGTGCATCCTGACTTCCCATCTGAGTAGAGAATTTTCTGCCAGGAGCAGAATGATAGATGCGGTCTGCCTCAGGATCAATCTCAGCACCAGTGATATCATACTTCTTCATCTGTTCATCGAGTGTCTTACCATCCACGCGCTTTACAGCACCATTAATCAAACCACCCTTGTTAAGTTCGTTCAGGATACCCAAGATACCACCGGCACGGTTGCATTCCTGCACACTATACTTCTGAGTATTAGGCGCCAACTTACAGAGGCAAGGCACCTTACGGCTCAATTGGTCGATATCTTCCATCTTGAAGTCAGCACCAGCTTCCTGAGCTACAGCCAGAAGATGGAGCACGGTATTGGTACTACCACCCATAGCAATATCTAGAGTCATGGCATTGAGGAATGCATCACGGGTAGCAATATTACGTGGCAATACACTCTCATCACCATCCTCATAATAAGCATAGGCATTCTTCACAACCTGACGAGCCGCAGCCTTGAAGAGTTCTATGCGGTTCTTGTGAGTAGCGAGAATAGTACCATTGCCAGGAAGACTCAAGCCGATAGCCTCAGTAAGAGAGTTCATGGAATTGGCAGTAAACATACCAGAACAACTACCGCAACCAGGGCAAGCGCACTGCTCTATCTGCTTCATCTCCTCATCACTCACGCTGGTATCAGCACCCTTAATCATAGCTGTAATCAAGTCGGCATTCTCCCCCTTCCAGCGACCGGCTTCCATCGGACCTCCAGAACAGAATACGGTAGGGATGTTCAGACGCATAGAAGCCATCAACATACCTGGAGTAACCTTATCACAGTTAGAGATGCAAATCATAGCATCAGCCTTGTGAGCATTCACCATATATTCCACAGAATCAGCAATGATATCGCGACTTGGGAGGGAATAGAGCATTCCGTCGTGACCCATAGCGATACCGTCGTCTACAGCGATGGTATTGAATTCGGCTGCATAGCAACCCATTGCCTCAATTTCCTTCTTGACAATCTGACCAATTTCATGAAGATGAGTATGACCAGGAACAAACTGTGTAAAGCTGTTCACGATAGCAATAATTGGTTTACCAAACTGCTCGTGTTTCATACCTGCAGCTACCCAAAGAGCTCGGGCACCCGCCATTCTTCTACCTTCAGTACAGACGCTACTTCTTAATGGATGTTTCATATCTTTCTTATCTAAATTTCTATTCAATATCATAAAAAAGAGCCTTCAAAATGCTCCAGATTCTATAATTGAGTGCAAAGATACAGAGAATTTATGTAATAACCAACTAATTTCGCATAAACTTTCAAAATAACGCTATTTTTTGTTAGAAAATACAATAAATTGCTTACGATTTATTATAGAATGCGCACATTTATATAGAATTGTGCAATCAAAAATCCACGAAACACATGAAATTCTGCAATATTCATGCATTCCGTGGATACTTCTATGTTATCTGATAAAAAACTACAATTCAAAAACCTGGGCAGAACGTCCCTTTACTTCTACAACCTTGTCACCAAGGCCACTGACCTGAAGCTTGAGTGTACGTGGCAATGCATTCACCACCTTGAGCCAGGTCTTACCGGTTTTAGAATTCTTTACCACGCTGGTACCTACATAACGCTTCAAGGCTGCAGACAAATTCAGTTCAGAAACAACATAGGTATCACCTGCATGCTGACCAAACATTTTCTGCATCTTATAGCTTTCGGTAAGACGAATCTTCTCAGAGTTGTCGAAGTAAATCATATCCGGATTCCAGTTGCTATAACCGTTCTTGCAGAGCAACGGAGCATAGGAGGTCATTTCTACCACATCACCATTACGCTCTACATTGCAGAGGTGGATGCCTTCGGCTAGGGCACGGTCCAACTCATTATTGCCGTTGGCAGCATACTCGCCCAGATATACCTTCGGAGCCTTGCGGTCGTAGTTATCGTAGTAGTCCTGATGATTGATGAACCATCCCGGCTTCTCGTAGTAATGTTCATCCACCGCATCAATCCATTGCTTATTCTCCTTGGCAATCTTCCACCCCTCAATATAATCAGAAGATGGGTAATGGAATGGACCTACCGTACCTATAACTTCTATCTCAGGATGCTTCTCCTTCAAAGCTTTACATATCATCAGATAGCGCTTCTCGAAATCTGTTGAAATCAAATCCTCGTTACCGATTCCCACCATCTTCAGATTGAAAGGAGCAGGATGACCTGCATCGGCTCTCATCTTAGCCCACTTTGATGTAGCAGGGTCGCCATTCGCCCACTCCACCAAGTCGAGCACATCCTGAACATACTGCGGCATCTCCGACATTGGGATTCCTCCCTGCTGACCACAGATTCCATCAGCATTAGGCTGAGAATTCTGACAAGGTACGCCTGCAGCTAATACAGGCAGAGGCTCTGCGCCCATATCCTCGCACCACTGGAAATACTCAAAGAAGCCCAGTTTGCGAGTCTGGTGATAGTTCCAGATATTCTTAGCCGGCTTGCGGTCCTTCAGTGGTCCCACGCTCTCCTTCCAGTGATAGATGTTCTCCAAACCCTGACCATGAAGCATGCAGCCGCCCGGGAATCTTACGAAGCGAGGCTTCAAATCAGCGATTACCTCTGCCAGATCCTTGCGCAGTCCATGTCCCTTATAGGTATCCTGCGGCATGAGGCTCAGCATATCCACAGCCACTCTGTTTTTACCCTTAGGGATAACGGCAAAACGGATATCCTTGTCTAGTTCACCCTTATATTTATCAGAAATCACGAGCTGGGTCTTATATTCGTTCCATTCGCCGCCCTGCACCTTCAGTTTAGCCTGAGCCACTATCTGGTTCTCAGCATCCACCAAGGCCACGGTAAGCTGCTTTTTCTTGCCATCCATGCAGCGGGCATAGAGACTCACATCGTAGGCAGCACGCTTCACGGTGATGCCCTCCCAGCCTATATTATAAATAGGTGTCTCGCCCAGGATGGCATAATGAGGATTGTTCCGGCTCACACCATTTTCCGAAGAAACAACAGAGGTTGAAGTCAATCCCTGCCATGCCGTGATGGCATTCCAGCCTTTTCTTTCTCCGTTATACTCAAAGTCGCCATTCTGCAGCAGCTCGGCACAAAGGCCACCATCAGCAGCACGGCTGATATCCTCGAAGAATATACCGATGAGTTTGTCAGAGATGCGATGCGATTTTTGAGCCTTGATCTGAAGCTGGGCAGAAACCTCGTTGCCGGCAGCCAGTTCTACATTCTTTTCCTTCAGATAAGCCTGAAGCTCAGCTTCGTTATGAGGCAAGAGTCTGCTGTTCTCTCTGTTTTCCTCGGCTAGTGCCTTGTGCCAGGCACGGATATAGTTGAGATGGATGGCAGGAATCTCGAAATCGTTGCCTTCCACCAACTTACCGTTGATGGTAGCCGTATCACGCTGCCAGAGTATATCGTCGGCTGTGGCTTCCAGCGAATCCTCTTCAAAGGTGCGGAAATCCTTGTCGGCATGCACATATCGCTTGCCCTTGGCAGTTTTCAGATAGATATCGAAAGATCCGTCGTCCATCTGATAGGCAGCCACATCCTTGATACCCTTCTCCTTCATGATAGGATAATCCTGAGGGCGCCAGGTAACCAAATCCTCTGAATAAGCCACGGCAAACTGAGGCGAACGGGTATTCACACTCCAGAGCGCACGCCAGGTGCCATCGTTCGCCTTCATCACAAACGGGCGATACATCTTCTTCTCGCTGCCCCACGGACCGAAGTCGCTGGCACAGAGCTGACCTACATCCACCCAGCGATCATCGTCGGTGAGATAAGCCAGATGCAAGCCCTGGTCTGCCGCAGGAGAATAAACAAAGATTTGGCAAGTGGAATCCTTGCCCACGATTCTATAAGCCGGTGCATCCTTATCTATAGGCGCACTAGCCACACTCGCAGCAGCCACCTTGTTTCGGGCAGCCACCTTACTGATTTGCTTCTTTACCGGAGTCAGCGCCACAGCTTGCGTCATAGCCAGCAATGCCGCCGAGAAGAGTAGATACTTTGGTTTCATCATATTTTCTAATTTAAATTATCTGATTTGTTTTTAGATTTCTATTGTTTCACCTTAATTATATATACATATTTATATATAGAGGATATGATATATATACGATTAAATATACATAAATACATACGCTTAATAAATAAACTATGTAAATATATGAAAAAAGGCAGGTTGCTTAACAGTAGCCTACCTCCACGAATCGCATAACGGTCTTTTCTACACTTTTGGGGCAGAATAGACCTATTTATAAAACTCTTTTTTTCCGGCGGCAAGAGTATTCTTCATCAAAGAACAGATAGTCATCGGTCCTACACCTCCAGGTACAGGAGTGATGAAAGAGCACTTCTCTGCCACCTCATCAAATTTCACGTCGCCATTCAGGCGGAATCCGCTTTTCTTCGATGCATCAGGCACACGGGTGGTACCCACATCGATGACCACGGCTCCCGGCTTCACCATGTCGGCAGTAACGAAATCAGGCTTGCCGATAGCAGCAATGATGATGTCTGCTTCTCGGCATTCCTCCTTCAGATGAGCCGAATGAGAATGGCACACGGTGACAGTGGCGTCGCCATATTGCTTCTGCATCATCAACTGAGCCATTGGTTTGCCCACGATGTTGCTTCTGCCTAGGATGACACACTTCTTGCCACTTGTTTCTATCTGATAATGCTGCAGCAAAGTGAGAATGCCAAGTGGAGTAGCCGAGATAAAGCAAGGCAAACCAATAGCCATTCTTCCCACATTGACCGGATGGAAGCCATCCACATCCTTGCGGTAATCTATAGCCATCGTAACCTTCTGCTCATCAATGTGCTTAGGCAGAGGCAACTGCACGATAAAGCCATCAACGTCATCATCATGATTCAGTTTATCCACACAAGCCAGCAACTCTTCCTCGGTAACATCTTCTTCATAGCGGATAAGGGTCGACTTAAATCCACATTTTTCACACGCCAAGACCTTGTTCTTCACATAGGTCTCGCTACCTCCGTCATGGCCCACAAGAATTGCAGCCAGATGTGGCTGCTTTCCTCCGTTAGCCACAATCTGGGCTACCTCCTGGGCTATCTGTTCTTTAATGGCGGCTGCTGTCGCCTTTCCGTCTATTAGCTGCATTTGAAATTATGATTATGATTGTACTTATTCTTACATTCCTGGCATCTTAGGCATACCTGGCATACCCTTCATACGGCTCATCATCTGAGCCATCTTGTTGCCTGTCATCATCTGCATCATCTTGCGAGTCTGATCGAACTGCTTGATAAGCTTGTTCACTTCCTGGATATTAGTACCCGAACCCTTTGCAATACGCTGACGACGAGAGGTATTGAGGATAGCAGGATTGGTACGCTCCTTAGGAGTCATACTCTGAATGATAGCCTCGATGCCCTTGAATGCATCTTCAGGAATATCAACATCGCGGATAGCCTTGCCCACACCAGGAATCATGGCTGCCAAGTCCTTGATGTTACCCATCTTCTTAATCTGCTGAATCTGATTGTAGAAGTCGTTGAAATCAAACTGATTCTTGCGAATCTTCTTCTCCAACTTCTTTGCCTCCTCCAAGTCGAACTGCTCCTGCGCACGCTCTACGAGAGATACAACATCACCCATTCCGAGAATACGGTCTGCCATACGGGCTGGATGGAACACATCAATAGCCTCCATCTTCTCACCGGTACCGATAAACTTGATAGGCTTGGTAACTACGGTACGGATACTGAGGGCAGCACCTCCACGGGTATCACCATCAAGCTTGGTTAATACAACACCATTGAAATCAAGACGGTCATTAAACTCCTTGGCTGTATTGACAGCATCCTGACCCGTCATTGAGTCAACAACAAAGAGAGTTTCATCAGGATGAAGATGATTCTTGAGATTACTGATCTCATTCATCATCTGCTCATCGATGGCAAGACGACCGGCAGTATCGACGATAACCACGTCATTTCCATTGGTCTTTGCCTGCTGGATAGCATGGTCGGCAATAATACATACATCCTTATTATCAGGCTCACTATATACAGGAACACCAACCTGTTCACCCACAACATGGAGCTGCTGGATTGCAGCAGGACGATATACGTCGCAGGCTACGAGCAATGGCTTCTTACCTTTCTTTGTCTTGAGCATATTGGCAAGTTTACCACTGAATGTAGTTTTACCAGAACCCTGAAGACCGCTCATAAGGATGATGGCCGGATGACCTTCGAGCTTCAATGGAGCCTCTTCTCCACCCATGAGTTCTGCAAGTTCATCATGAACCAGCTTCACCATCAACTGACCAGGCTTCACAGCAGTCAACACATTCATACCGAGCGCCTTTTCCTTCACCTTATTAGTGAATTCCTTTGCCACTTTATAGTTAACATCGGCATCAAGGAGTGCGCGGCGCACATCCTTCATGGTCTCCGCCACGTTGATTTCGGTAATTTTACCCTCACCCTTCAGTATTTTGAAGGAACGTTCTAGTCTATCACTTAAATTTTCAAACATGTTCTTAATTGTACTTTTTTATTTCGGGCACAAAGTTACGAACTTTTTCCGAGAAAGCCAACTCAATCTCGATTATTTTTCATTTTCTTGCTCTTTTGCTTCATTTTGAACATTTGGAAGCGTTTTCTCTGATGATTCCTGCCTGGTCTCATCCTGCTTTTCCAAAGTTTCTTTCTTGTTAGCGCTCAGATTGATAGGATTATTCAGTTCATACTTCTTTCCCGTAGCTTTTTCGTAGGCATTGATGAGCGGATCCTTGTTTTCCATCTTCGAGAACACCTTCCTGGCCTCCTTCAGATGTTTCTGGTCGCGACGCCCCTGACTGTCCATCACGTTGCCCAGGTCGAAGCCTACCAGACGGGTATGTCCCAGTGCGGCATTTCTGCCTGCCTCCACAGCTTCCTGGCAGGCCTGGCTCTTCACCTTGCCGACGTTTTCCTGGTTCTTGCCCCAAACGGTTACCTCACCCAACTGCTTGGCTTCCGGTAAAAGAAACACTGTATCAGGCAATTCCTTGTATCGAATAGTTGCCTTCACATAACCAGGTTTCGAAACTGTTGCTGAATCAAACTGGTAACGCATCGTCCAATATCCCCGATAATCGGTTCTTGCCCAATGATTATTGTTTGTATGGATAAGTGCTTCACGGATAGGCACATGATCTTCTGCCGATGCGATGACACATGTCTTCTGCGCATAGGCAACCTGCCCTATCATAGCAAGTAATACTACAAAAATCAATATAATTCGTTTCATATTTATTTCCTCAGTTTTTATCTTTTCCTTGTTCGTAGCAAATATCTTTGCTATATTTTGTTCTTTTAAATACAAAAGTAATGATAAAATCTGATACTCCTTAGATTTCCTTAAGAAGTTTAAGTTCATTTAAAGGGTAAATCCCCTTTTTTTTATTTTCATAACAGATTTCTGAACATCTGAAGCTGAACTTATCGGTTTTACATCTTTGATATACAGCGCGATCAAGAAAGAATATAAAGAAATGATATATAAATAGTTACACTATATATTTAACACATATTTAACGCAGGTTTTTTCAGTATTCAGCATTCAGAGTTCAGATTTGCAAAAAACGCCCTGCGGTTACTGTCGAGGACTAAGTATGATACTTTCACCCCATAAGTATGTCACTTTCACTCCGTAAGTATGATACTTATACTTCAAAAGCAACATGGAGATAAGAAGTAATAACAAACAGGAAGCGTCCTGCTCTTTTTTCTCGGTGAACCATAATCTAAGTGTGAGAAAGTGTGAGAAAGTATGAGGAAGTATGAGAAAGTATGAGCAAGTATGAAGTAGCGTTTTCAGATTTCGTATCTTTGCAGCGTCATTCAAAGAGAATGATATTCCTATCCCAACGGGGAGGGAAGTAATGCTAGCAAATTGATGAGAACTATAAAAAATATAGGGACATCTCAGTCTCTATCAAAAGAAACAAAGGTGCCCCTATAAAATATACCAGAGTCGCCAGTCTGCAAATAAGGGATTTATTCTGCAATACCCTGCTTCTCAATACGCTTAGCCTCTTCAAGCAACTTGATGGCATCCACATACTGAGCGATACCCTGTGCCACTTCCTTGGCAGCTTTCATTGCCAGGACAACAGTCTGAGGACGGTGGACCACATCACCTCCGGCAAAAACACCGCGACGGGTTGTCATACCGAAAGGACGCTCCACCACCTTTACGTATCCCTTCTCATCTACCTCTATACCCTCGGTAGTAGACACAATACGGTTGGCAGGTCTCGAACCAATGGCCAGATAAATACGATCGAACTTTTCAACTCTTTCGCCCTCAGGAGTATTCAATACACAACTTCCAAGACGGCCATTTTTACCTTTGAGGAAAGCTTCAACGGTGGTCTTCCACTCAAATTTCACCCCTTCCTTGAGCGCTTCCTCATACTCACTCTTGATGGCAGGCATCTCTTCCTGCGTCTTACGATAAAGCACGGTTACATCAGCACCGAGACGAATGGCAGTACGAGCAGCATCCATAGCCACATTACCACCACCAATCACACCAACCCTCTCTCCATCACGCAAAGGCACCATATCACGAGTCAAAGCTCCTTCATTATAGGCATTTACATTATGCAGGAAGTATGTGCTCTGGCTTACGCCGTGAAGGTTTGAACCAGGAGTAGAATCCATATTTTGAGGTACACTGGTACCTGTTCCCATAAAGATGGCATCATAGCCTGCACGGAAAAGACTGTCTATCGTAACATTGTTCTCACCTACCATACAGTTGGTGATAAACTGAACACCCAATGCCTCAATCTTACTGATCTCATCACGTACAACGCTCTTAGGCAAACGATACTCAGGAATACCATACATCAAGACTCCTCCCGGCTCTGCCTGTCCCTCAAAAATAGTAACATTAAAACCCTGACGAGCCAAATCGCCCGCAACAGTCAAACCTGCAGGACCAGAACCAATGACAGCTATACGACCACGGGTCTTCTGTGGCAAGCGTTCACGGGAAAGTTTCATCTTCGTATCAAAATCAGCAACAAACTGTTCCAGTTTTCCAATCTGTACAGGCTTGCCCTTCTTTCCAAGCACACAATGACCTTGACACTGCTTCTCATGAGGGCATACTCGTCCACAGATAGCAGGCAAATTAGTTTTTGCATTGAGGATACTCATTGCTGCACCCATGTTACCCATAGAGAGCTCATGCACAAAGTCAGGAATGTCGTTTTCTATTGGACATCCCTTCTTACACTGCGGAATCTTGCAGTGTAGACAACGTTTTGCTTCCTCTATCGCCTCACGGGTAGAGAACCCCTCGTTTACAACCTGAAAAGCGGCAGAGGTATCAACCTGAGCTTGCTGCTCATCCATATCTATTCCTTTCTGACTTGTCTGTTCGTCCATTACTACTCTTCTTTAATGTTTTACAATCTTTTTTTTTAAAAAAGAGAGTCCAATATTCCCATACAAGACTCCCTATAAGACTTATTATAATTAACTATTATGATTTCTTGATTTCAATATCTTCCTTCACATGATTTCTAATCTTTGTGAGGAATACCTTCATGCGTTTGGCATCCTTATGATCGATGATATCAATCAATTCAGCGAGCTCCTCGCGAATCTGTGCTACCTGACCACTAGTATATGGGTTGAAGAGAATTTCCTGCAACAGATAATCATCCTCGTTCAATACCCCTTTGGCAATCTGCATGTGACGCTTGAAGGTTGTACCAGGTGCATCCTGATGTTTCATAACCGCAGCAAATGCGAAAGTACTTACAAAAGGAATACTCAACGAATAAGCCACCGTCTGGTCATGCTCATCAAAAGAATATTCATGAAGACTCAATCCCAACTTCTGATACAGATCCTTAAAGAAGATTTTACCCATATAGTCACCCTCTTTGATAATAACAGCATTCTCTTCAGAAAGCTGATTCAAATTGGCGAAAGTAGGACCAAACATCGGGTGCGTACTCACAAATCGGAAACCACTCTTTTCATAGAATTCCTGCAAACCAGTCTTTACAGATGCAATATCCGAAATGATACAGTCGTGAGAGAGATGTGGCAACACCTCTTCAAAGGCAGAAAGAGTGTATCTTACCGTCACAGCATTGATGACAAGCTCAGGACGGAACATCTCTATCTCCTCCATTTTAGTAAAGCGGTAGCAGTTATATGTGAAACGCAGACGCTTGGCATCCTTCTCGAAAACTGCCACCTCGTGATCGAAGCTGAGCAGGTCGATGAAGAAACTTCCCATCTTTCCTGCTCCCATGATTAATATTCTCATATTTTTCAAGTGAAGAGTGAAGAGTGATGAACAAAGAATTCTACAGTATCATTTGTTTAAACGAAAAACTACAGCAAAGAACCCAAGCCCTCAAAGCATTTGGATTCTCCACTCTTCGTTCTTCACTCTTCACTTAATTTAATTCTGATTCAATATTTCCAACTGCTGGCGAACACTCTCTTCATGAATGTGCTCAAAAATCTGAGCAGCAAACTCAGGGCTCATGCCACAGAGCGAAGCCTGAGCACCACGCTTGTCAAGAATCTCGTTATAACGGTTGGTCTGAACGATAGTCATATTATGCTCCTTCTTGTAAGTACCAATCTCACGGCATACACGCATACGCTTAGCCAAGAGATCCATCAGCTGATTGTCGAGTTCATCAATCTGACCACGCAACTGATGCAGACCTTCTGTTGAATAATGCTCATCACGTACTACGAGAAGACTCAGGATGTAATCCAGAATTTCTGGAGTAACCTGCTGCTTAGCATCGCTCCAGGCATCATCAGGACTGCAATGGCTCTCTACGATAAGACCATCAAAACCTAAGTCCATAGCCTGCTGGCAAAGAGGAGCTATCAAATCGCGACGACCACCGATATGGCTAGGATCACAAATGATAGGCAACTGAGGCAGGCGACGGTGCAATTCTATTGGAATCTGCCACATTGGAAGATTACGATAAATTTTCTTATCGAAACTTGAAAAACCACGGTGGATAGCACCAAGCTTCTTGATGCCAGCCTGATTAATACGCTGGAGAGCACCAATCCAAAGTTCGAGGTCTGGATTAACAGGATTCTTTACCAATACCGGTACATCCACGCCCTTCAAGCTATCAGCAAGAGCCTGCATAGCAAATGGGTTGGCAGATGTACGTGCACCTACCCAGAGAATATCGATTCCATATTTCAAGGCGAGCTCTACATGCTCAGGAGTAGCCACCTCGGTAGCAGTGAGCATACCAGTCTCTTCCTTTACCTGCTTCATCCAAGGTAAAGCAACCTCGCCATTTCCCTCGAAACCTCCTGGTTTGGTACGTGGCTTCCAAACACCTGCGCGGAACATGTGGCAACCCTTAGCTGCCAACTGTTTTGCGGTAGTCATCACTTGCTCTTCTGTCTCTGCAGAGCATGGACCTGCAATGATACAAGGGCGTTCCTGGTCACTAGGAAAATTCAATGGTTCTAATTCTAATTCCATAGTCGTATATTTTTATGTTCTTATGATTCAAATACTTTTTTTATTCTTTCCAATGCCTCCTTCATTTTCTCATCCTTGGCACAGAGGCTGATACGGATATATCGCTTGCCATTACTTCCGAAGATAAATCCAGGTGTGATAAACACACGAGCCTCATGGAGTATCTTCTCAGTGAGATCTTCTACCTCTGTGTACTTCTCGGGTATCTTACCCCAGAGGAACATTCCCACCTGATTAGGATCAAACTTGCAATCGAGCACCTTCATGATTTCTTCTGCAATATCACGGCGACGGCGATAATTAGCAATATTATTCTCACGATGCCACTCATCAGTATTATTGAGCATAGCTTCAGCTGCAGCAAGTTGGATACCACGGAAGGATCCGTTATCGATATTGCTCTTCACTTTCAGAATCCAAGAAATAAATGTCTTATTGCTTGAAATCATCGCCACACGCCAACCTGGCATATTATGACTCTTACTCAAGGAATTAAACTCGATGCAACAGTCCTTGGCTCCCGGCACCTGCATGATGCTCATTGGGTGCTCGTTGAGGATGAGCGAATATGGGTTGTCGTTCACCACCACGATGTTGTGCTTCTGGGCAAATGCCACCAGCTTTTCGTAGGTTTCGCGCTTTGCCACACCGCCTGTCGGCATGTTAGGATAGTTGGTCCACATCAATTTTACGTGGCTCAGGTCCATCTTCTCCAGGGCATCGAAATCGGGCTGCCATCCGTTATCCTCTCTCAAATCGTAGTAGGTAATCTTGGTACCCAGAATCTTGTTGATGGCGGTGTAGGTAGGGTATCCCGGGTTCGGGATAAGCACCTCATCGCCAGGGTTGCAGAAGGCGAGCGTTACGTGCAGAATGCCTTCCTTGCTACCTATGAGGGGCTGGATTTCTGTAGCCCAGTCGAGGTCTACATCGTACCAGCGCTTATAGAAACCAGCCATTGCTTTGCGCAACTCTGGTATGCCCACCGTAGGCTGATATCCGTGTGCGTTTGGATTGTTGGCTACCTCGCAGAGCTTGTCAATGGTCTGCTTAGAAGGCGGCATGTCTGGACTTCCGATGGCCAGACTGATGATGTCTTTGCCCTCGGCATTAAGCTTAGCCACTTCCTTCAGCTTGCGGCTGAAGTAGTATTCCTGTATTTCCGTTACTCTATTGGCTGGTTGTATCATAATTCTTATTTTTAACTATTAACTGTTAACTATCAACTATTCCTTCTCCTCATATTCTCCCAACACCTTTATTTTCTTCACAAGCGGCGTAATGGCGTCGATGCTCTGGCGGTATCGGGTCAGGTTGTCGAAGGTGAGGTCTACGTAGAAGAGGTATTCCCACTCATGTCCGATGTTTGGCAGCGACTGGATCTTGGTGAGATTGATGTCGTAGAAACTCAGGATGGTGAGCACCTTGGAGAGCGATCCCTTATCGTGAGCCAGACTGAAGACGATGCTCGCCTTGTTGGCCTTTTCGATGGGACGGAGCAGGGCTGCCTTCTGCGGATTGCAGACCACGAGGAATCGGGTGTAGTTGTGCGGATTGTCGTGGATGTCTTCCTGCAGCACCTTCATGCCGTACATGTGGGCGGCGTAAGAAGAGCAGATGGCTGCCCATCCCCTTACCTTGTGCTGGGCGATATAGGCTGCCGAGCCTGCGGTATCTTCTGCCTCCACCGCCTTGAGGTCGGGATGGTTGGCTAGGAACTTGCCGCACTGCATGAGGGCTACCGGATGGGAGTGAACCTCCTGCAGGGTGCTCCAGTCGTCTTCTGGCAGACAGCAGATGCTGTGCTCTATATGGAGCTTGTGTTCGCCTACCACGGTGGTTCCGCTCTGCCGGAGCAGTTCGTAATTGTGGAGCAGGCTGCCCGCAATGGTGTTTTCTATGGCGCAGATGCCTACTACAGTAGGATCGCGCTTGATGTTTTCGAACACCTCTTCGAAGGTAGCACAACAGATGATTTCAATCTGTTCGCCCTCGAAATACTGGTGGGCGGTAATGTCGTGGAAAGATCCCAGCTCTCCTTGAATTGCTATTCTCTTCATGTTTCTTTTATCTTGTATAATGTTACGAAAAACGGTCCTACTCAATAAGAGCGGGACCGTTTCGATGATTTCAAGAATCTAATATCCTAAGTTGAAATTTACACGCAACTTCCCGCTTTACAATTATTTGCAAAGTAAAAGTAATAGCTAAAAAAGAATGCGTTAAACTTCTTCATTGTCTTTACATTTTATATGTTACTCACTTTTGTTCTTTCCGAGCCCTTTCTCCTTTTTATATAAGGAGCTTGTCTGTGCTCAGATTCCCGAGTCCTTTCCTACACCTCTTTTATATAAGGAGCAGGGAGTGCTCAGATTCCCGAGTCTCGACTTGCTAAAATCTCAACTCGTTTGCAAAAGTAACATTTTTCTTTGATACTACCAAACAATTTGATATATTTTTCTTCATTTTCCTTATATTTTATGCTAAAAAACATATTTTCGCCCGACTTTTATCATCAGAATACGGAAAAATGCAGAAAAATGTACTCAAAAGCCAGGCGCTAGGGAGAGACGCAACGCCGGAATCCGTGAGGCAAGCCCCTTCCTTTATCTGCAATGTTCTCTGCCTTCAGCCTTGAATTCTCCTGTCAGCTCCCCTACTTTCTCCGGGTTCAGTTCCAGGTAGCGCTTCATGTCCTTTCCGGCACCGTCCTTGTCGCCCATCTGCATCAGCAGATTGCCGCGCTTCAGGAGATTCGCGCTCAGAGAGGCTTTTACAGACGAGTGTTCCGCAGAATCCTTCTGTTCTGCCAATTCTTTCTCCTGCTCTACAATCTGCTGCGTCAGCGTAGCAAGCAACAGAACAGGGTTTATCTGGTTCAAATCCATAACCTTATATTTTTACGAAAAGTTATTCTATTGTATATCAATGAGTTAACACACTTGACGCCCTAAAACAGGGCGTCAAAGTATGAGCCGCTCCTTATTATAATAAGGTGAATTTACTTGATGACCCCGATAATCTCAGTCACACTCTTGCATCCGTGAGCATCAAGCCACTCGTTGATTCCATCCTTCACCTTCTTCGTAACCGCAGGATCAATGAAGTTGGCTGTACCAATCTCAATGGCTGTAGCACCGCACATCAGGAACTCAATGGCATCCTTGGCAGAAGAAATGCCGCCCAGACCAACAACCGGAATGTTTACGGCATGAGCCACATCCCAAACCATGCGCAGGGCAACAGGCTTAACGCAAGGACCACTCAAACCACCCGTACGGATGCTCAAGAGAGGCTGGCGTTTCTCAATGTCCACCGCCATACCCATCAGCGTGTTGATGAGCGAAACAGAATCGGCACCCTCAGTTTCCACGGCACGGGCGATGTCGGCAATGCTGGTAACATTAGGCGAAAGCTTCACGATGAGGGTCTTCTTATAAACCTTTCTCACCGCCTTCACCACGCTGGCTGCCCCCTCGCAGGTTACACCGAAGGCCATACCGCCATCCTTCACGTTAGGACAGGAGATGTTCAGCTCTATGGCCGGAATCTTATCCAGCTCGTTGATGCGCGCCGCACACTCGGCATAACTCTCAGGCGAATGTCCGCTCACGTTGACAATCATATTGGTATCAATGTCCTTGATCTGAGGATAAATGTGAGAGCAGAAATACTCCACACCCTTGTTCTGCAAACCTACGCAGTTGAGCATGCCCTGAGGCGTTTCAGCCATACGCGGATAGTCGTTTCCCTCGCGCGGTTCCAGGGTAGTGCCCTTCACGATAATACCGCCAATCTCCTCCAGAGGAACGAAATCGGCAAATTCCAATCCGTAGCCGAAAGTACCCGATGCAGTCATCACAGGGTTCTTCAACTCCAAATCCTTTATCTTTACACTTAAATCAGCCATAATCTTCTGTTTTTACTTAAAAATGTTTTACAAACAAAGACAAGAGAATTCTTCGTTCTTCACTCTTCGTTCTTCATTTCCAAACGAATTCTTCACTCTTCGTTCTTCACTCTTCACTTAAATTTCCCAAGTAAGTTTCTTGATGTTGATGACAGGTCCATCCTTGCAGACGCACTGGTTACCCTCGGTAGTTTTCTCTACGCAGCAGAGGCAGGCGCCCACACCGCACGCCATCTTGTTCTCGAGAGAAACCTCACACTCCACGCCAGCCTTCTTGGCAAAGCGAGCCACGCTCACCATCATCGGCTTAGGTCCGCAGGTAGAAATCATATCAAACTTCTCGTTCTCCAGAACAGAGTGGTTGGTAACGAAACCTACCTCGCCAGCCGAGCCATCCTCGGTAGTGATGCACACCTTACCAATCTTGGCAAACTCATCCAGTTCGAGCAGATCCGTAGCCTTGCGTGCACCCAGCAGGAAGGTAACTTCAGCCCCGAAATCCTTGATGAGTTTTCCGAAATAGAGGAGCGGAGCCACACCTACGCCACCACCAACGAGCAGATATTTCTGGCTCTTCACGGTAGGCATGGTGAAGCCGTTGCCGAGAGGCAGCATACAGTTGAGCACATCGCCCTCCTTGAGCTGTCCGAGCTGACGGGTACCGTCGCCCACCATTGCTACGAGCAACCAGAGCTGATTATTTTCACGATCCACGAAATTGATGGAGATAGGACGGCGAAGCATGGTAGTAGGCGAATGGTCTACTCTTACTTCTACGAATTGGCCAGGCAAGATTTCAGGCAAAGGTTTCTCATCGGTAAGCTTAATCAAAACATGCTTATCGCTAAGCGCCTCTACAGAAACCACCTTGAGGTCGAGAACATATTTTTTCATCTTATTGCTAATTTTTAATATGCTTATTATATAATGTACGTATATTATAATAGGTACGCGTAGCTTCCGGTTACGCCCACCTACGTTTCTACGATGCAAAGGTACATCAAAAATCCGAATTTACGAAAAGAAAAGAGATATTTTTTCTTTATCGCCGCTCCTATGTGTTTGTTTTAGGGTTCTCCAATCCCTACTTTATTTCTTAGGAACGAAAGTTTCCCAGGTCTGATCATCGTAGAAAATACGGATTTCGGTAATCTTTCTTTGCGGTTTGTCTACATATTTTACCGCCGCTTGGGCGATATTTTTAGGTGTACGATTTACACCCTGCATTTGAGGCTGGTCAAAGAGCGAAGGAGAAGTAGGGGAGGCTGCGGCTCCTTCGGCTCCAAAATCGAGCATAGGCTCGGCAGAGGCGGCTCCAGAAGGCTGACTGCCCTGCTTCATTCCCTCAGCACCACCGGCTGCTCCATCCGTAATACTCTGATACATGTCAGCAGCACCCTCTTCGCTGCCACCCTGGGAAGCCTGGTTCTGATACATAGGAGGAGTACCGTAGAGTACCCAATAAACGTTTACCTGAGGAAAACTCTTATGGATGCCATCCACAATACTGAGTGATGGATTGGTCTTCCCGTTGAAAATATTGCTCAGCGTAGCGGTCGAGATTCCGATCATCTGAGCGAAGTTTTGCTGAGTGAGGTGCTGGTCCTCCATCAGCTGTCTGATTCTATCTTTCATGCTCTAAAAATTTTAGCGTTCATTTTTCTACTGATACGATGTTTTATTTCCGAACAAGCCACTTTTAGGCCCTTTTTCGGTTGATTTTACAAAGATAAAGCAAAAATTTAGAATAACCAAACATTTCTGAATAAATTTAGATTTTTAAACTTTAGGTTTCTGTTTATAAATTTGAATTCTACTCACTCCAGTGTTCGGTTTTTAGGTTTAGTTTTATAAATATAAACCTATCAATCAAAATATATGACGAACCTTTTCTTTATAGATTTAGGCTAAATCACTGGTTATTCATACCATAAACTGCCTAAATAAAGGCATATAGAGCGGTTTATGCAATGTTTACCCAACACCTATGTAAAAGTCTATGGTTTATAAAACAACTAAAATACATAACTAACTGAGTTTCCGTTACTTACAAATTCAAAATATAGTATGAATATTTATTCATTCATAACCATAAACACCCTATTTTACCTTTATTTTTATAAATATAAAACATAAATTCGTGTATTTAGTTTTCTTGCATTTATGTTTATAAATCAAAATCACCCGTTTTGATTTGTGAATTTAAAAACATAAACTTAGGAAATATAAACCTTAACAAATGCAAACAACCGATTTCAGACAACAGGAAATGGCTAATTTTTCCATTTCTAGCGTATTCCAGCCCATCGGCAAGGAAACGGGCAAATTCGCGAGTAATGAAGAGGGTTAATTTATGTAAGTTACTGATAACCAATAAAGTTAAGTCTATTTTCAGGCGAAACAGGAAAATGGGCATCTAGCTCGAAAAATCGCTTAAATCCCCCATTTTTGCCCAAAAATCGCCCAAAATGAGCCCAGGAAAGCGCCCTAAAAAGAGCCGAAAATCACCTATTTTGGGCAAATTTATAATGCTAAACGCTAGTTGGCTGCTTTCTGGAAACAGGCGGCAAAGAAGGCCGAAAACGGAAACGAGCTCTTGCCGAGAGAAAACTCTCAGCAGGAGCTCGCCTACTCTCCCCCACCTCGCTCTTCAGCATCAGTGAAGGATAAAAAAGATGAGTTCTTTCATCAGTTCACCCACCGGAGTGGATGGATTATCCAGTCCCTTTATCTTCGCATCCACCTCCTTAAACTTCTCAATAATCGCCATCACTTTCACGCCCGTATAGTTCCTCATTCCTGTAATATATTCGCGCGCCGCCCAAGCTCCGCGCAAATCCAGGAATTTTGCGAGCTCATTTTCGTTCTGCCTGTTGGGTGCATAATAAGCAATCATCAGGTTTTGGAAATAAGTAAAGAGCATCGGGAGAAGCGTGAAGAGAGAACCACTCTTCGGATTGCTGTCAAAATAATTTATTATCTGATTTGCCTTGAACACATCGCGGTTGACGATGGCACTTCTCAGCTCGAAGGCATTGAAGTCTTTGCTCACCCCTATTTCTCGCTCCACAATCTCCGGAGTAACACGCCGGTCGTTCTCAGGAAGAGAAATGAGCAGTTTGTCGAGCTCGGAAGTGAGTCGGTGCAAATCTGCTCCCACATAATCTGCCACCATCTGAGTAGCCTTGGGTTCTATGGTTGCCTTGCGGGTCTTGAGATATGTCTCGATGAAGCCCGGCAGATTTCGGTCGTAGAGTTTCTTGCTCTCAAAAACCACACCCGCCTTGGCAGCGAGGGCAGAAAACTTTTTACGACTGTCGAGCTTGCCGTTTTTATGACAGAAAACAAGGATGGTTGTTTTTACCGGATTTTCGAGGTACTTCTCGAGCGCTTCCAAATTCCGCAAATTCTGAGCCTCTTTCACAACCACCACTCTATACTCCGCCATCATCGGGTAGCCCTTGCACAAATCTGCCACTTGCGCCCCCGTAACATCAGCTCCGAAAACCACCGTCTGATTGAAGTCACGCTCCTCGGGCTGGAGCACATTTTCTGAAATGTAGTCGCAGATCTTATCTATATAAAAAGGTTCCTCGCCCATCAGAACATAGACGGGAGAATACTTCCGAGCCTTCAAATCTTTCATGATTGACTCGTAACTTATTGCACTTTTCTTTTCTACCATTGGATTATTTTTTGTAACTTTGCACCCAGCAAACTCCGGGGGTACGAACAAGCATTTGCTCCGCCTCCAGGTTCGCAGTTTTCTGAGGTGCAGTTTTCAGCTGCACTTCGACTGCAAAGTTACAAAAAATAAATTGAACTGCCTATATAAAAGAGGTAGTTTTTGAAAATGAGGTATGGTTAAAAGAAGAAAAGAAACCATATCGAAAACAGAAAAGAAAGAAATATAACTCCTATATATAATAAGGTATAGAAAAATGATTCGCTTAAATTTGCCATCTTTCGACATCAAGGTTTCGGGCTCAAAACAGCATCCCCAGATACTGGATGTGCTGCGCCGGAAGTTCATCACGCTCACTCCCGAAGAGTGGGTGCGCCAGCATTTCGTTCATTTTCTCATCGAGCACAAGGGGTATCCTGCCTCGCTGCTCGCCAACGAAATCCAGCTGAAATGTGGCGACAAGGTGCTGCGCGCCGACAGTGTGCTCTACTCCCGTGAGCTGCAGCCCCGCATGATTATCGAGTACAAAGCCCCTCACATCCCCATCACACAGAAAGTGTTCGACCAGATTTCGGTCTACAATCTCCTGCTCCATGTCGACTTTCTGGTGGTGAGCAACGGGCTGGAGCATTACATCTGCAAGATGGATTATGAAAGTAAAAAATATGTATTTTTAGAGACTATTCCCGATTATTCCGATTTATTGACATTATGAGAGCATCGGGGGATAGTCCGGAAGTTTTAAAACAGAGCTTCCCCCAGCCTTCAAAATTTGCGAATTTCCGCCCAACCGGCCATCTGTTTTAGAATTCGCGAATTTTGGAGGCCTTTTTCTGCCTCCTTTTCCTCCCCCTTTTTGAGCACTCCTTTCTCTTCCTTTTTGGGTAGCTTCTTTCTCTCCCATCCTCTTTTCCGCGTTATTTTTTAATAAAAAACCCATTTTCATTTTGTAGTCTCCTCCTTTTGCATTATCTTTGCAGATAATATATATATATTAAGGTATAAAAACTGCCCGCAGGCAGCCTATCTTAAAAGAACAGAAAGAAATGGAGAATAAAAAGATAAAAATCGCCGTAGCCGGAACAGGATATGTAGGCCTGAGCATCGCTACCCTGCTCAGCCAGCATCATGAGGTGGTGGCAGTAGACGTGATTCCCGAAAAGGTGGAGCTCATCAACTCGCGCCGCTCACCTATCCAGGACGAATACATAGAGAAATATCTGGCTGAAAAGGAACTCAACCTCAAAGCCACAACCGATGGAGAAGAAGCCTATAAGGATGCCGACTTCGTAGTGATTGCCACACCAACCAACTATGATCCGGTGAAAAACTACTTCGACACCTCGCACGTAGAAGAAGTCATCCGTCTGGTGATGCAGGTGAATCCCGATGCCATCATGGTCATCAAGAGCACCATTCCGGTAGGCTACACCGAAAGCATCCGCCAGAAGACGGGCAGCAAGAACATCATCTTCGCTCCTGAATTCCTGCGCGAGAGCAAGGCACTCTACGACAACCTCTACCCGAGCCGCATCATCGTGGGCAGACCGAACGGTGACGAGCGACTGGACCAGGCAGCCCGCACCTTTGCAGAACTGCTGAAAGAGGGAGCCATCAAGCAAGACATAGAAACCCTGTTCATGGGACTTACCGAGGCAGAAGCGGTGAAACTCTTCGCCAACACCTACCTCGCCCTGCGCGTGAGCTACTTCAACGAGCTGGATACCTACGCCGAAATGAAGGGCCTCGACACCAAGGCGATTATCGACGGAGTGGGTCTGGACCCTCGCATCGGAACCTTCTACAACAACCCTTCCTTCGGATACGGCGGCTACTGTCTGCCGAAAGATACCAAGCAGCTGCTCGCCAACTATGCCGATGTGCCTGAGAACCTGATTCAGGCGATTGTGGAGAGCAACCGTACCCGCAAGGATTTCATCGCCGACCGCGTGCTGAACATGGCTGGCTACTACGATTATGCCAACCAGAACAACTTCAGCGAGGAGGAAGAGAAGCCTTGCACCATCGGCGTATACCGCCTCACGATGAAGAGCAACAGCGACAACTTCCGCCAGAGCAGCATACAGGGCGTGATGAAGCGCATCAAGGCAAAGGGCGCGCAGGTTATCATCTACGAACCTACGCTAAAAGACGGAACCACCTTCTTCGGAAGCCGCATCGTAAACAACCTGGAGGCCTTCAAGCAGCAGAGCCAGGCCATCATCGCCAACCGGTATGACAAGTGTCTGGATGATGTGGAAGAAAAGGTTTACACCCGCGATATTTTCAGAAGAGACTGATCTGAACTGAAAGTTAATAGTTAAAAGTTAACAGTTAAAAGCGGAAGACGGAATATAGGAAACAATAATATTTATAATAAAGAGAAAAATAAGAAATGGCAAAATTAGTAATCAATTCCTACGAGGAATTTGCATCTCACCTCGGTGAGAAGTTAGGAGAATCAGACTGGTTGCAGA
>ENA-OPWL01000415-OPWL01000415.1-human-gut-metagenome-genome-assembly--contig:-NODE-415-length-22595-cov-42.336735_pt1 | contig 22595 bp, 15 predicted proteins | sample MGYA00241508_ERZ502008 | MGnify/ENA primary metagenome ERZ502008 (study PRJEB25962, sample SAMEA2043046) | human gut metagenome | biome: human gut; feature: human-associated habitat; material: faeces... | reverse complement strand
TGGTTTGCGTTATCGTATGTGGCTGCGCCTGAATATCCGTAGTTCCTTTCGAAACGAAGGCGGTCGGCACCTGAGCCTCAGCCCCTACAGGCATCATCATGCAGAGCACAGAAACCATCAGTATAGATATCTTTCTCATTATATGGTTTTTTATTTTCTGTTGTTAGATAAATTATTGCCGCAAAATTACAAAAATATAACGAGAAATAGCAATAAAATGAACAAAAAAAAGCCCCGAAACAAGCAAATAGTTACTTTTTTAAAGTAAGACTGTCCGTTTCCGTTCAGGAATTTCTCATCCAGTCTTGTCTTTCTGCCCGCCCATGTAGGGTTGCAGTAGCCCAAGGCAAGGTTGCCGCTGTGAGCATCAGCGATAGAAGATTCGTTTCATTTCGGTTATGATTTTTGCGTTATTTATATTTCGCCACAAAAGTACTGATAATCTTGCAAAAACGCTCACAATATCGTCTAAAATGATACAAATATCGTATTTTACCAAAGAACATCTTAGAGATTTGTCAAAAATTACATCAAAATGATAGATTTGTGCAAAAAAACTTGGGAAATATTATAAAAAGTCGTATCTTTGCCAAAAGAAATCTATAAAAAGGAATCTATGACTATTCTTTTGGGTTTGCTATTCCATACTATGGGTGCCCAGATTGTCTAAATTGACGATTCTTACGGCGGACAAAATCCGATGATACGCCTGAAGCCTCTCTCTATGAGATTGCAGATGAGTCCTACACTATCTATTTCCCAATTACCAAAAACGGAAAATAATAATTTTTAAAACAACGCTATATGAGAAATATATTCTTTATTGTACTCACCTTGATAGGTAGTATAAGCATGCAGACAGTAGCCCAAAGTTTCGAGACAGCTACAGAGGCCGTTAAGAACATGCGCATAGGGTGGAACCTGGGCAATACGCTGGAAAGTAATTCTGGAGATACATTGAACATGTGGATTGAACATTGGACTGACCGAAGCCCATCAAAGTATGAGACAGCGTGGGGACAGCCTGTTGTTAATCCAGCGCTTTTCCAGATGCTGAAACAGGCAGGATTCAACGCCGTGCGCGTGCCCGTCACATGGTATCCCCACATGGAAGCCACATTCCAGTTTAAAGGCTCTGACAATAGTATCTGGTATCCGTGGAAGGACCCATTGGGGACGCAGATACAGCAGACATGGATAAAACGTGTGCATCAAGTGGTGGACTATGTCATCAGCCAAGGTATGTATTGTATTCTCAATGTTCACCACGATACTGGGGCATCCAATACGGCATGGCTCATTGCCGACGAAAATGTCTATAACCAGCAGCATCAGCGGTTCGAAGCCGTCTGGCAACAGATTGCGGAGGAATTTCGCGACTATGACGAGCATCTGCTTTTTGAGGGCTACAATGAAATGCTTGACTCGAAACGCTCATGGTGTTTCGCCTCATTTGGAGCCAATGGCGGCTATGATGCGTCCATCGCCAAATCGGCTTACAACGCCATCAACAGCTATGCACAAAGCTTCGTCAATACCATACGTGCTACAGGCGGCAACAACCTGCAACGCAACCTCGTGGTCTGTACCTATGGTGCATGCGATGGCAGTGGAACATGGAACAGCCATCTGAAAGACCCGCTGAAGGAGATGAAATTGCCCGAGGACGTGGTGAGCGAGCACCTGATATTTGAGGTCCATTCGTATCCGAAAATTGACAATCTGACAACTGCCAAAAACGAGGTAAGGAATCTCATCAAGAGCTGGAATTCGCACCTCATCAGCAAAGGGGCTCCTCTTATCGTCGGTGAATGGGGAACCAGTACAGATAATGCCTATGAAAACCATCGCGACAGCTACCTGGAATTTGCCAAGCACTTCATAGCAATGACCAAAAGCTATAATATAGGGACTTTCCACTGGATGGGACTTACGGACGGAGAGCATCGTAGCGTGCCAGAATTCAACCAACCCGACTTGGTAGAAGCCATTATCAAAGGCTACTATGGTGAGGAAGGCTATACTGGTGTTACAACAATAACAGCAGATAGAAACGAGATGGTGGACGTATATTCTCTCCACGGAGTGCGACTCCTCCATCAAGTACCATATTCCCAACTGCAGAGTCTGTTGAAGAGCGGAATCTACGTGGTAAGAGGCAAGAAAATAATAGTCAGATAATAATACATATTCAAGTTTCGCAAGTTCAGTAAATCATGTTAAGTTCCGCTTGCAAAATAACTACTTTTTCATGAGACTAAGTGAAAAAAATCGTCCAAAATACCATTAAAATAATAGATTTACGCAAAAATACTTGGAAGATATTATAAAAAGTCGTCTCTTTGCCAAAAGAATTCTATAAAAAGAACAGATTATGAGATTATCAGAAGAACGATATGACAATCCTGCCTATCGAGACATAAAAAATTCAATCGATACTGCGAAGGAAGAAGGCAGGAAAGAAGGCAGAGAAGAAGGTGTTGCCAAAGAAAAGTTGGCCACCGCAAAGCGTCTTCTCGGCATGGGGCTCACACAAGAACAAGTTGCCAAAGGTACAGGCCTTTCAATAGAAGAAATAGAGAGACTTGTTTAAACAATAATAAAACAAGGAAACCATCTGATAGCATTAGTTCTATCGGATGGTTTTCTTTTTAATACGAAACCTTAATATTGTATTCCTTTATCATTATGATGAAAGAATGCTTTCTTGAGTATTCTTAAAGGCTAAAACACATAGCTGATATGATGTGAGAAGACCAATCTATCGCCTTAAAGAATCAGATGTATGCGATTGCTGCCATATGCCAGCAAGGTTGTCGGCAATTGCCAGCAATGTTGCTGGCAGTTGGCAGCAATGTTGCCGGCATATGGCAGCAACCACACAAATCAAGATGTTCAAGCCAAATAAACGTGGAAGTATGACTGTTTAAGTAATGAGTTATAGAGTATTAAGACAATACACCTTACGCTTCGGATATGTACGTATTAAACAGGAGAAACGAGTGTGTTATCTATATAAGTGGAGAAACAAAAAAGTTCCGTTGCATTCCGCAAAACAACAATTTTACGTCAGCAACGGAACTAACTATATTTATTTAGCTTTCTTCGAAAGTCTTACCATCAATACACCATGAGCAGGAATGGTTGCCTTGGTATTCTGAGCAGTAGTACCAATGTCCTTATGTTTCCAAAGGTCTCTGATTACATATTCATTGGCATGAATGTTCACCTCGTTGGCGAAATAAATGGTCTGGGCTCTCCAGTTGTAGTCCAGTTTCCAAGGGAAATCTGTACGGTTTAGGAAGCAGACTGCCAGTTCGCCGTTGCTCAGAGGCTTTGCCCAGATTTCCTTCTCTCCCATATCCATGAATCGGCGTCCTTGCTCGCCCATAGGGTCCTGGTCTACGGCTATCACTTCCTTGTTGGTCAGAATCTCATGAGTATCCTTATCCATCTTGGTCAAGTCGTTACCCGCCATCAGCGGAGCAGCCAGCATACACCACATAGAAAAATGAGTAATATACTCATCCTTGGTCATGCCGCCATTACCCACTTCCAGCATCTCGGCATCATTCCAATGACCCGGTCCGGCATACGGATAAAGATCCGCCATCTTGTCGATGACGTTGAGCACTCCTACGCCACCCCAGTCGAAGAGACATTGGTAGCAATCTCTGATATCGGCTGTAACGCGCCACAGATGTCCGATACCCTTGCCCCATTTCCAAGGTTCATGTTCGCCCCATTCACAAATACTGAGAATGATAGGTCTTCCCGACTCCTTGATGGCATCGCTCATCGTAGCATAAGCAGCCTGCGCATTCTGTCCCTCATCAGAGCACCAGTCATATTTCAGGAAATCCACACCCCATTTGGCATACATCAAGGCATCCTGAAACTGATGACCACGGCTGCCAGGACGACCTTGACAGGTGTAACTTCCAGCACAGGAATAAAGTCCAAACTTCAGACCCTTGCTGTGAATATAATCAGCCAGATATTTCATTCCGTGAGGAAAACGGTCGGGATCTGCCTGAATGAATCCGAGCGAGTCGCGGTCCACCTGCCAGCAGTCGTCTATGACAACATACTCATAACCCGCATCCTTCATACCCGTCTCCACCATCTTATCCGCCATATCCATAATCAGCTTCTCGCTGACATTACATCCAAACTTATTCCATGAGTTCCATCCCATAGGAGGAGTTTGAGCCTGCGCCAGATAAGCAGAATCTGAAACTTCCTTTGGTTTACCAAAGAACATCTGACCATTTGCCGGCTGCGCCATAGCAATCGCTAATGACGCAGCCAATAAATACTGAAACTTCAAAATAATAAAAATTAATAAAGTTATACCTAAATCAACTTTGTACCATTAAACTTCACTTGATAAGGCCATTGTGCCAATGGCAACTGAGCCAAGCTCCAGTGTCCATCCTTTGGACCAGCCGTAACTACAAGCCACAAATGAGCCAATTGCTCATTTTTAGGCAACTCAAATGAAACTGAAGCATTACGATTATCAAAATCTGCAGTTCCTATTTCACCGTAGATAGATTTACCCGACTCTGTTACGCCGACAAATCCAAAACGGTAGCTACCACACCACCACCAATCACAAGTGTAATTAGGATCACCCATGATGTTATTGAAACTTACAGTTACAGTAGAACCTGCGGCTGGAACTTCTAATTTCAAAGCATTAAAACCATAGTTTTCTGGGCAATGGCTTGGATCTACCTGTAACCAACCATCACCAATCTCATTCATATACTCTTTAGCACTTGGAAAAGAGTTAGCATACTTACGGGTTACATCACGCACACGGTCGAAATCAAAGTTTACCAAACGAGCATAACAATCATACATCTCATCAAGGAACTGCTGCTGAGATGTTCCTGTCACATTCTGGTATACAACAACCGGATCCTGATACTCCTGAGCAGCCTTCCAAAGCTTCGCCATAATATCTTTGCCATGCTTCTGACTCCAATACTCTAATACATATGGAGAATGATAGATATTATCGCCATGCAAGAAAGCTTTGTGAGTCAATCCCTTAAAAGCATCCCAATGGTAAGTTTCATCATCTATCCAGTTTGGATTAATCTGCCAAAGCATCCATTGTGAAGTCATCTCATAGATACCACCAAACGTACTATCGAATCCATGTGCTCCATCAGCCTGCAATTGCAGCTGGAAACTATGTCCCAACTCATGGGCAACAGTATTGAGTTTTGAATCTTTCAGTCGGTTAGGAGCTGCCCAAAAAGCTCCTATTGTATTATCATAAGTACCACCATACGCAGTACCATCCAAAGAATACTGCAGCATCACCATCATTCGATACTTGTCAGCCTTAGAACCTTCTGTATGGAAGCCAAGGTCATCACGATAGAACTTATAAAATTTCTCCAACTGAGTTTTGAGATTTTCCAAGTCTACACTCATATCAGTACCTTCCAAAGAAGGTGGAGATGCTAAGTCCTTGCCAAATCCGCTCTCCCAAAAAATGGCGAGATTATCAGTATAAGCGGCACGGTCATAACAATACTGGAAAGTTTCATTACGCCAATCCTGACCAGAGAATTCTCTTGGACGATACAATGATTTGCCGTCTGGAATAGGATAAGTTACTGTATAAGGGTCGTGCTCAGTATAATCAGTACATGAGGCCATTCCCAAGAGTAAGGCAAAAGCCCCCAATATATATTTATTTTTTTTCATAAGTATTCATTTTAATATATTGTTTTATCGGGAAGGCATCTTGTCGTTTGCCAAGAAGCCTTCCCTTTTTATCTCTTTACTCATAAGGAGCTCCATCTATCAAATTAGAGCGACGTAACTCATAACGAGGAACAGGCATCCAATAGTGTGCTCCAGCAGGAGCTTCGCCATTAAATATACGATTGGCTACCACATTACCAGTTTGATATTCCTTATGTCCATCTTTGTATTTATAAATGATGACCCCCGTAACTGGCTTACTATAGCACTCTTCCATCTTCTTCCAACGGCGAAGATCAAACCAATGCTGACCTTCAAATACGAGTTCTATCTGACGCTCATAATAATAAGCATCCCAAGCTTGCTCTGCATTTGCAGCTGTGGCAGCAGGAAGAAGTGCACGTGTACGTACCTTATTTATATAAGTCATCGCCTCATCGATATTGCCCAACTGGATTTCGCACTCCGCATAGTTGAGATAAATCTCAGCCAAACGAATGAAGAACCAAGGCGTAACATGCTGGGTTGTACCGTAGTTGTCGTATGAAGGATCCAAGAACTTACGCATAGAATAACCAGTATTGCTGGCATTCCACCACGATTCACCCTGATTACTATCCTTACCAGTTACAACACCATCCTCAGCCGGAATGAAGGTTTCCACTTCACGGGCAGAGTTGCCATATCCCCATTTATCACCATCCAAGATAAATGCTGCATTGAAACGGATTTCACGACCACCCCATGGATAAGAGGTATAACGGTCTTGCAGAACAGGCTTGGTACCATCAGCCATTTGGAACTTATCTACTATTTCCTGGCTTGGGTTAAAGTTTCCCCAACCTGCAAAACCATTTCCACTGCCACAAGGAGCTTGGAAAAGATAAGAATTATTCTCTCCTGCACCATATTTAGGATCATAGAGTTTCTCGAAGATAACCTCAGGGTTTGTTGGATCCAGGAACAAGGCACCATAATCCTCACTGTTACTTACCGATTTAAGAGAGTATACGCCCAAATCCATGACTGCCTTAGCTGCATCAGCTGCAGCTTTCCATTTTTCACGTGAAGGAGTACCGAAGAGAGGACTTGCCTTATAGAGCAGAATTCTTGACTTCAAAGCCAAGGCTGCTCCCTTGGTAGCACGTCCCAACTCTGAATCATCATATTTTACGGGTAAGAGAGTGGCAGCCTCGTCCAAATCCTTACAGATGAAATCTGCAACCTCATCCAATCCTGCACGTTTCAACTCAAATTTGTCATTGAGTTGGAAAGTCTTGTCAACCAATGGTACACGACCATAGAGGCTATAGAGCAAATGATAGTTCCAAGCACGAAGGAAGAGTGCCTGTCCTTTCTGGCAATTGCGCTCCGCCTCATCACCAGGCACATTATCAATTTTCTCCAACATAAGGTTCAAACTCTTAATATAGCCATAAATTGTGCCCCAAGCATCATAATTGGTCTTATCCCAACCAAAACTATAGGTGTCACAGTTAAGAAGACCTGCGGTCACCGTCTCAGAACCATAAAGGTGCTTTTGGTACACTTCTTCTGTATAATTTGAATAACGAGTACCCTTCATGTTTTCTGCCTCAAGATTGGCATACTGAGCATTCAGATAAATCTTTGACAGAGCCAAATCCCCCCACACAGCATCGTCGGAGTAGCTATTGAGCGGGCTCTGATCAAGTAAGCCGTCGTCACAACTAGTCGTGAACGAAAGCGTCATTGCTGCGAAAGCAATCGACATAATATATTTTGTTCTCATTGTATGATCATTTATTTGTTAGAATGTGACGTTTGTACCTATGGTAACCATGCGTTGCAATGGATATCCAAGAATACCATTAGAGTTGATCAAGTAGCCATCGTCATTGTAAGAAGAACCGATTTCCGGATCACAAACCTTCATCTTATCAATAGTGAAGAGGTTGTTTCCATTGATATATACACGGAACTTCTCGATACCAATCTTTTGAGTGATACTCTTAGGTATGGTATAGCCCAATTCGATAGACTTCAAGCGAAGGAAGGCTGCATTACGTAACCACCAGTCGGAAGCTACACCATTCCAAGTGTCCCCATATGTCTGCTTGATAAAGGCCTTTGGCCATCGAGCTTTCATATTTTCCTCAGGGGTATTATCTGCACGCCAACGTCCCTCATAGAAGTCTGTAATCATATTCATGGTTGGCTGAACAAGTTGCACTGCTTCAGCTTGACCTTGGAAGAAAACATTCAGGTCGATACCCTTCCAACTACCATTCAATGTCAATCCGTATAGGATTTTAGGTGTAGCCGACTTATTGATTCGAACAGCGTCATCCCATGTAATTTTACCATCGCCATTGGTATCCTGGTAAATCAGGTCTCCAGGCTTGGCATTATCTAGGTGAGGAGTGTTATCCACCTGCTCCTGAGTCTGATAGATGCCCAAAGCATGATAAAGTATAAGTCCATCAATAGGATGGTTGGTTGTACGCTGCCAGTCTGGGGTACTAGCTGCCTCATCCATATATTTCACCTTATTTTCGGCATAAGTAAAGTTACCTGTAACACTCCACTCGAAATCACCCTTGCGATCACGATAGGTAGCCACAAGTTCGATACCAGAGTTATTCACCTTGCCCAAGTTTTCATCTGGCAATACTAATCCAGAATATGATGGAATAGAAGCATTGCGTCTAATCAAGATATCACGACGGCGAGACTGGAACCAGTCGATATCCAATGAGAATTTGTTATTAAGGAATGTAGAGCTAATACCTAAGTTGAGCGTATTGGCAGTTTCCCAAGTTACCAATGGATTGGCTGTTCGTGTCAGATAGAATCCTTTGTTAATGGATCCTTTCTCTCCTGCTCCGAAGTAAGCACCAGTTTGTGTAAACTGATAAGTTGAAAGGTACTGATACTTAGAGATATTATCATTACCCATCTGTCCCCAAGAACCACGAATCTTCAAGAAATCCACAACATTCTTCAATGGTTTGAAGAATGGCTCGTCAGAAATAACCCAACCTGCAGAGAATGAAGGGAATGTACCCCAACGATGACCTGGAGCAAAATTCATTGAACCATCCACACGTACCGTAGCCTCGAAAAGATACTTATCCATATACGAGTAATTTATACGGCCAAAGTAATTCATACGAGTGGTAAGGTCAGAATATCCACCATTATCCTTATCAGCAGGCACATCACTACCTGCAAAAATATCCATCAACTTATTTGAGAGGAAGTTTGTACGATAAGCATTAATGGTGTGATACTTATACTTGCTCTGCTCATAAGCCACGAAAGCCCCCACCTTATGCTTTTCAGCAAAGGTTCGGTTATAACCCAAGCGACCGTTTAATGTAATAGTATAGTAGTAAGAACTCCAATCGTTCAGACTTATTTTACTAGTATCATTACGGCGATTGTTATACTCTTGCTTGGCATTATCGTATTCGTAGAGATCGTAAGGCTGATTTATTTGTTTACCATTCTGCTGAGTATAGTCTAAACCAGCATATCCTTCCGCATACAAACCTTTAGTAATCAAGTCAAGGTCAACATGCAACTTTGGCTTAGCATTAAAGATCAAATTCTTGGAGTTGTTGGAACCAGGAGCACTCGACACCATGACTGCAGCATTATTAGTCAGTCCATCATAACCCGTACGTGGAAGTCCATTAGGGAAATAAGGTGCACTACCGGGGAAGGTACTCATCAAATAAGTAAAGAGATAAGGGGTAGAATAAATACCACGCTTACGCTCCTCCTGACGGAAATTCAAGTCAAGACTTAGCTTTACTCTCTTATTCAGCTTTGCATCCAAATTAGAAGCAAACTGATACTGCTTATAACCATGATCAGAATTCTTATAAATAGCATTCTGATTCATATATTGGGTTGAGAGATAATAGTTTACCTTGTCCGAACCACCTGAGATAGAAAGACTATGTTCTGTTTTGGTAGTCCAATCCTTTGCCACTTCGCCCCACCAGTCTGTACTTGGATAGTTGACAGGATCATCACCTGTACGATAATGTTCCAAGGCCTCTGGAGAATAAGTAAGACCGGCCTGACCATGACGCTCATCGGCATCATATTCATTCACATAGTTAGCATACTGATACGAGTTAAGCATCTTAGGAATGCGAGTAGGCTGAGTAAAAGTAAGGCTACCATTATATTGTACGCGAGTACGTCCACTGCTACCACGCTTGGTTGTTACCAAGATAACACCATTAGCTGCACGTGCACCATAAATGGCAGCAGAAGCATCCTTCAACACAGAAATACTCTCTATGTCCTCAGGATTCAAACGGCTAAAACTACGACCAGCAACACCATCCACCACGATAAGCGGTGAGGTATCACCCAGAGTTCCCTTACCACGTATGAGAATAGAAGCCTCATCGGCACCTGGTTCACCACTACGGTTGTTGGCTATGATACCAGCAGTCTTTCCAGCCAAAGTATTAGCCACATTTGTAGCTGCCACTTTCTGGAGATCATCACCCGAAATCTGGGAAACAGAACCTGTAAGGGTTGCTTTTTTCTGTGTACCATAACCCACGACTACAAGCTCATCCAAGAGTTTATTGTCTGACTGAAGTATAATCTTACCACCCTTAGCAGTAGTAACGCTCTTATATCCAATATAGGATATAACTACGGGAACCTTACCACCTTTTTTTAATTGCAGAACATAGTTACCATCTAAATTGGTAACCGTTCCATTAGAAGAACCCTGTTCTACGACGCTGGCACCTATAATAGGTTCACCATGTTCATCTACTACCACACCTTTAATGGTGGAACTATTCTGTTGAACAATTTGAACAGAAAGGCTTGATGAGGTCTCACTTGCTGCCAGAGTAGGTAATGCCCCCCCACATGCAAGGACCAAACACGCGATGGCTTTTACATAAGCTTGACTATGTACAAAGCCTGAAATGTTTTGTGTCTGTCTCATTTCTATTGTTTGTTAGGTTTATAATTGTTTATAAAATTTCGATTGCAAAGTAACATAATATTTATCATATCATGCCACAAAATCGTCCAAAAGAGTGAAAATATCGTCTAATTTTGGTATTTTAGACGATATTTTCGTCTTTTAGCCTATATTTCTATTCAGAAATTGCCTGTAACGGCTTATTATTTATTGTTTCATCGCCTTCTTCAGTTTTCCCACAGCGGCATGAATCATGTCGTGAGTTCCACTTCCGTCGGTCACGTATTTCTGAACCATTCTGCCATAGCTGATGGCTTCCTTAAGTTCTGCACTGGTGTTGTCATCAGGCCAGCCGGCACGGCGAAGCAGTCCGGAAAGTTCTCGGAGGTCTTCCATCTCGGCAAGGTTGCCAGGGCGCATCGTATTGATAGCACGGTTCAGGATGGCAGTAGTGCCTTCCAGTTCATCCTGGGTAACCTTCTTCTTACCCTTTGCCACCAGCTCCTGTGCCTGAGCCATCACCTTCTGCATGCGCTCATAGCCGAATGGTGCCCATGGAGCATACTCCGGAACCTTCTGCGAGAGGGCATTCCACTTCTCCTGGTCTGACTTACGCTCTGCGGCAAGATTCAGGAGAGAATTCAGTTCGGTGAAATCTATCTTCACCTTCTTGCTCTTCTTGCTCTTGGCATCGGTCAGGTTGATGCGGTAGTAATGGGTACTGTTGGCGTTGCGGTAATAATCGGGTTGGAATTCCTTGCCATCCAGCTTCAGGGTAAGGAGATTGGCTCCTGCACCTGTAGTCACGCCGTTCGATTCGCCCACGGTAATCTTGCTCAATCGGGAGTCGATGTTCAGCGTAGCCTGGTTCCAGGTCTGTGCCCCTGTACCTGCCATTACCAGCGGTCCATACATCAGGGTTCCTACCCAGGAGGTCTTCAGCGGAGTACCGTCCAGACTTGCCACATCGCTCGAAAGTTTGTCGGCACCATACTCGATATGCTTGCTGAATGGCATGTCGATTTCTACGACATCGCCCACCTTCCAGTGCTTCTGCTCCAGTTCTACATAGGTGCTAGGCTGATAGCTCTTTGCCACCTCCTTGCCGTTCACCTTGATGGAGAAACCTTGAGTAGCCCAGTATGGCACACGAAGTTTCAGGGTGAAATTGCCCTCGCCTTCCGTTATCTTGATGGCTGAATGCTGTGCCGGCCACAGGCATTCCTGCTTGATGGTCATGCCCTTCTCCTTCCAGTGGAGAGTGGTTGGCATATAGAGACCTACCCAGAGGGTATGATCGTTGGCAAAATAAGCCGACTGCTGGTACTTGGTATGGTTTTCAGAACCTGTACCACCGCAGCAGGTACTCTGAGGAGTCTCGTTGCCGAATGGCTTGGTGGCATTCAATCCTACTGCATACTGGTAGCAGGTCTGATACTGGTCCGGATTGAGCGAACCGATAATCTGATTGTACAACGTGCGCTCGATATAGTCGAGATACTGCGCATTGTCAGGGGTATAACAGTTCAGATCCTTGCTCAGTTTGACGAGGTTATACGCGCAGCAGGTTTCGTTGATATCCGGATAAGCCTGCGATTCGCCTTCCTGCAGTCCGTTGGTTGCCATACTCAGAATCTGTGTATATGGCTGGCGGAACATCTCTCCATTTCCAACACCACCCATCGCATACATGTATCTACCCTGCACCAGCCTCCAGAAGTTCTCAGCCAGATTGTAATAGTATGGCTTCTGATTGCTCTTGTAGCTGCGCAGCGCTCCGATAATCATCGGAATATGCTGGTTGGCATGGCGGGTACGGATGTCGTCGATGTTCTTGCTCAGCGGATCATAGAACTTAGGTGCATCGAAACAGTTGGCTGCCTCGAGGAGCTTTGCCTTCTCATCCGGATTGGAAACCATCTCAGAAAGACGGGAGAGCGATTCGCTCATACCTCCCACCTCACCGGCGATGTACATGTCCCACATCTCGTAGCGGTTGCCTGGCTTGGCTCTGCGCTCATCCTGAGTGCCGTCCTGCTTTACGTAAGTGCGGTAGTGCATGCGGTTCCATACCCAGAGTCCCATATCCTTGGCAATAAGGAGTGCCTTGTCGCAGATTTCCTTATCATCAAAGTAGGTGGCGATGTCTATCAGACCGGCAAGCTGCTTGTGTACACTGTAATAAGGTGCCCATACCCAATCAGAGTTGTTGTAGGCACGATACATCTCGATAAGAGCACAATGCTGAGCCGGAATGGCGTTGATATAGCCGTAACCATACAGTTCAGGGTGCTTCTTATATTCATCAAAAGCCGCCCAAGTGCCCTTCATCTCTCTGAGTTCAGCCTCAGGAGCGAAATCACGAGCCTCCCAGTTGCGCTTCAGATCCTTATTATATACAAAGGTCATCTCCTGATACTGTCGCAACTCATTCACCATTCGGGTGATGTTCTTGCGGAGGATAGCCTTCTGCTCAGGATTGGTTGCCACGGCGTATGCCTGTGCGATAGCCGACATATAGTGACCTGATCCATGACCCTTGAGTTTGGTATCAGGCGAATCCCAGCCATCACTCTTGGTATAGCCCTCGGTACTGAGGCCGTAGGTATCGCGATAGTTGTAGAGCTGTTGGGTAACATCCCAGGAACAGATCTCACGGATAGCCTCATCGCGGTTGTGGGTGAGTCGGTTGTCACCATCTATGCTCACATCAGCGAGCGAGAAGGTATGAGCCACTTCCTTTTCAGGAGTCTGATAGCCTCCAGCCACCACCTTGATTTGTGCCTTGACAGGATAACCATTGTCGGTAGTCTCATCACCTATCACAAAACCACCAATCTCATATTGGCTTCCGGCAGGATGCTTCTGCGCATCAGCCTCAGCCTGCTCATCAGCAAGCGGAGAATTAGCCCAGCGTACCTGGCGATACTCTGAATAACCATCAGAATAGGTTACCCATACGAGATTAGGAAGTCGGGGAACTGTGCCCACAGGACAAACCACTGATATGGCATCCACCTTAGAGATGGTGCGATAAACCGTGGCTGCTATAGTCATTCCCGGCAAACAAGCTACTCCTATTAATAATGTGAACTGCTTTGAATTCATATCTGCTAGGTTTAAAATTTATACGTTTTTGTTTCTGCTTGCAAAATAACAGAAAAAAACAACGAAGTCCTAAAATTATCGTACACAAAGATGCAACTATCGTCTAACAGGGGGCTTTTGATACGATATTTTCATCATTTTGGACTTTCTTTGCATTACATAAACAATTCTATTCGTAAATTTGCAGCAGAAATAAAAACTTGTGGTAATCTGGGTATACAGGCATTACCAGCAAGCGAACAACAAAACGGACAAAACAACAATAAACCTAGAAAGTTATGGTAAAAAAACTCTTCTTCATCGCCACCTTATTATATATAGGGGCAACAGTATCGGCAGAGAACTATCTGGTGAAATCACCAGATGGTAAAATCGTGGCAGAACTCAACACCAACAAGTATCTCTCTCTTCAATTTAAATACAACGGCTCCATTCTTTTACAGGAGTCTTCAATAGGTGTAACGCTGAACGATGGAATGGACATGGGTAAGAACCCGAAGGTAGCAAGCCACAAGCTTAGCAACCATAAGGAGACCATCCATGCCCCATTCTATCGTCAGCAAAACTTTGAAACAGGTTATCAGGAACTGAACCTGAAACTGAAAAATGGTTTCGGCATCATCCTGAGAGCTTACGATGAGGGAGTGGCTTACCGATTCTATACCCAGCGAAAGGGCAAGACCATCATTCTGAATGAAACCGCCGCCTACCAGTTTGGCAAGGACAAGAAGGCATGGTTGCCTTATACCACGACACCTGAAAAGCCTTTTGCCATGGCATTCCAGAATGTCTATCACGAAACACGGCTCGATACCGCTAAGCAGGATTTGGCTTTCCTGCCGGCAACCATAGATTGCGGGAAGGCGAAAGTCACCATCCTGGAGAGCGACCTGGAGAAGTATCCGGGCATGTGGCTGAAAGCCAACAGCAGCGAACAGGATCAGGAGAAGGGAATCCTGAGAGCCGCCTTTGCACCTTATCCTAAGGAGATGGCTTACTACCCTTGGCGACACATGAGCCATGTAAAGAGTGCCCACGACTACATCGCCGTAAGCTCCGGCAAGCGAAATTATCCTTGGCGCATCTTCGCCATCACAGAGCACGACACACAGATGCCGACCAACAACCTGGTGTATGCCCTGGCTGCACCCAACAAGATTGGCGATACTTCCTGGATCAAACCGGGAAAGGTGGCTTGGGACTGGTGGAACGACTGGAATCTGAAAGGGGTAGATTTCAAGGCAGGTATCAATTTTGAAACTTACAAATATTATATAGATTTTGCTCATAATCACGGTTTGGAATACATCGTCCTCGATGAAGGATGGTACAACTCGAAAGAGGGAAGCATTCTGAAACCAATAGACGATATCCAGTTGCCTAAGCTCATAGAATACGGTAAGAGCAAGAACGTGGATATCGTGCTCTGGGCTGTGTTCAACGTGATGGACGAGAATCTGGAAACCATCTGCAAGACCTATGCTGATATGGGCATCAAGGGATTCAAGGTGGATTTCATGGACCGCGACGACCAGACTGCCATCGAAATGGTGGAACGTCTGGCTGCCTGCACAGCCAAGCACCATCTCATCCTCGACCTGCACGGCATCTACAAGCCACACGGTCTGAACCGCACCTACCCTAACATCCTCAACTACGAGAGTGTATTCGGTATGGAAGAATGCCGCTGGACGGAGGCTAAGAATGATATGCCGCTCTACGACGTCACCTTCCCATACATCCGAATGATGGCAGGACAGGTGGATTTCACACCGGGAGCAATGAGAAACGGAACCCGAGATAACTGGAAGGCAATCTACACCAAACCGATTTCGATGGGTACCCGATGCCACCAGGCAGCCTGCTACATCGTGCAGGACAGTCCGTTTACGATGCTCGCCGACACTCCTACCAACTACGAAGCTGATGAACCATATACCCGATACATCGCTTCATTGCCTGTAATCTTCGACAAGACCATCGTGCCACAGGGCGAAATCGGAAAGTATATCGTTACCGCCAGAAAGAAGGGCAACGACTGGTATGTTGGCGGTCAGAGCAACTGGGATGAGCGCACACTCACCTTGAAGTTTGATTTCCTCGCAGCTGGAGATTACGAAGCAATCGTATTGAAGGATGGCATCAATGCCAACCACGATGCTGAGGATTACAAGATAGAGAAATACGACATCCATCAGAATTCAGAAATGAAGATTCATCTTGCTTCAGGCGGTGGATTCGTCATTAAACTTATTAAGAAATAAATATTTAGAAAAGATGTTCATATGGTTAGTAAAAATATAATTGTAACATTGTTAGTAATTGCAGCTGCGGCAGCGCCTGAGACAGGTGCTGCCGCAGCTACTTACAACACTCCGGGAGCCGGCAACCCTATCCTGCCTGGTTATTTTGCCGACCCAACCATCAAGAAGTTTGGTGACACCTATTATATTTATGCTACCACAGACGGTAGCGGAGCCGGTTTCGGACCGGCACAGCTCTGGTGCAGCAAGGATTTCAAAAACTGGACCCTGATGCCGATGAACTGGCCGGACAGCCACTGGATCTGGGCACCGGACGTGATGAAGAACGAAGCCGACGGCAAGTATTACTATCTCTACTGCCAGCCTTGCAAGCTTCATCTGGGTGTGGGCGATACACCTCGCGGTCCTTGGAAGAACGTGCTGGGCGAGAGCGAGGCCGTGCTCGTACCGGACAGATTCGTAAAGAATGCCATCACTCTAGATGGTCAGACCTTCCGCGATGATGACGGCTCGGTCTATATGTATTGGGGAACCTGGGGCATCTACAAGGGCTTCGGTTGCGGAGCAGGTAAGCTGAATCCTGACATGAAGTCGTTCAGCGAAACCAAGCTCATCCCGAATACCGAGGTTACTCACTTCTTCGAAGCTCCTTTCGTCTTCAAGCGCAACGGTATCTACTACTTCCTCTACTCCTGCGAGCATTGCGAAGATGCCAGCTACCGTGTGGATTACGCCACAGCCAAGAGTCCACTCGGTCCTTATACCTACCACGGCACCATACTCAAGACCAATGCCGATGGAACCGTTCATGGTCCGGGACACAACAGCGTGCTGCAAGAAGGCGACAACTACTACATCGTATATCACCGCCACGACAATCCGCATTCCAACCGTGGATTCCATCGTCAGGTGGCTATCGATAAACTCGAATTCAATGCAGACGGTACCATCAAGGAGGTTATCCCAACCCACGAAGGTCTCGACCTGAAGCCGGAAATGAAGGTGGCTAAGAACCTCGCCTTCGGTGCCAAGGTTACCGCCTCTTCCTATTACGATAACGATTTCCGTCCGGAATATGCGGTAGATGACAACAACGGAACACTCTGGCGCCCTCGCACCACCGGACCGGCTTGGATCCAGATTGACCTAGGCAAGAAGCAGAGCATCAAGAGCATCTGGACTCAGTTTGAATACGGAACCCAGTTCTATCAGTATCTCATCGAGACATCGAATGATGGTAAGCACTGGCAGACCTTCTCCGACAAGCGACAGAATCGTCTGGCTGGTTCACCAATGGTAGATTTCGGAAATGCCAAGGCGCAGTACATCCGCCTCACCTATACCGGCGGTCAGAAGAACGGTTTCGGTGGCGCCATCTGGAACATCAAGGTTTACGGTTCCGTAGAAGATTCAGCTCCACAGCAGTGGCTCGGTCTGACAGCAGCCGATTTCGACGGCACAACCTGGCACAACAACGAGGGAATGCTCGCCGGCAAGTTCTCGCTCCTTCAAGGTACCGCCCTCAGAGAGCGCATGGCAGGCAAAGATGCCATCACCCTGCAACCGGGTACCCAGCTCGTGATGACTCATCTGCAACTCGGCAAGGCACGCAAGCACACCCTCACCGCCCAGGCTTTCGACAACGGAAGCTGGCATCAGATAGATGAAAACGATCCACGTCTGAATCTTTCTGAAGGAAAACTGGAAATCCGTGCAGGCGAAAAGCAATTTACCCTCACCAATCTCCGTTATTATAACTGGGAACAGGAGGCTGCAGAAAAGGCTTTCGATGCCCAAAGCAACATCGTGCGTGAGGCTGTAGCCGATAAGAACAGTCAGGGACTGGTGGTAGATATCAGCGCCGATTACTACAACGAGGGCGATACCGTGCCTTACATCAAGAACGGCAGTCCACTGGATGTTCATCTCAAGGGCGAGTTCGAGACACAGCACGATACTGCCGCCATCATCAAGACCATAGAGGGCAAAAAGGCATTCACCTTTACCGGCAAGGAGAGTTACAGAAGCAACTTCATGCTCCCAGCCACTATCCGCGACAACGCTCCATACACCATCGAGGCATGGATTCTGAATCCGGAGATTGCCGAAAATGAATGCGTAGCCGATTTCACCTCTTCGCACGATGAACTGGAAAAGCTGATGCTGGTAAACGGCACCGAACCACGCTGCGGTGTGATGAACCACTACGGATGGTATGAGGATGCCGGCTACAAGGAGATGAAGACCCTGGAAGGCAAGTGGCAGCACGTATATGTCTGCTTCGATGGCAGAATCGAGAGCATCTACATCAACGACAAGCTCATCAGCCAGAAGGATATCCAGCTCCTCGTCAAGCCATCGCAGTTTATGCTTCTGGGCAAGAATGCCGAAGAGGCATGGCCTTTCTCAGGCTATCTGCACTCATTGAAACTCTGGGATGAATATATTCCTTACAAAAAGACAAACAAAATAAACTAGCAATACATGAAAAAGATTTTGATGACATCAGCCTTGGCAGCATTGGCATTGATGCCTGCTTCGGCACAAAAGGTAAACAAGAGCTCAGGTGGTTATCCTATCACTCCGGTGCCTTTCACATCAGTAAAGGTTTGGAACAATACGTTCTGGGGACAACGTATCGAGACCTCTCGCAAGGTAACCATCCCGCTGGCTTTCAGCAAGTGCGAATCAGAGGGCAGATACAAGAACTTTGAGCGCGCTGCACATCCTAGCGATAGTTACGATGTGGGCAAGTTGATGCCTTACAGCTTCGACGATACCGACCCATACAAGACTATCGAAGGTGCCAGCTACGTGCTCCAGACCTACCCTGACAAGAAACTCAAGGCGTATATCGACAGCGTGCTCGACATCATCGCTCCGGCTCAGGAGGCTGACGGATATCTCTATACCGCCCGTACACAGAACCCGAAGCATCCTCATTTCTGGGCTGGCGACAAGCGCTGGAGCAAGGAAGAGGATCTGAGCCACGAGCTCTACAACCTCGGTCACATGGTAGAAGGTGCCGTGGCTCACTGGCAGGCTACTGGTAGCCGCAAGTTCCTCGACATCGCTATCCGCTATGCCGACTGCGTGGTTCGCGAGGTTGGTCCTAACCCAGGACAGGCTTGCGTGGTACCGGGACATCAGATTGCCGAAATGGCACTCTGCAAGCTCTATCTCGCTACAGGCAACAAGAAATATCTCGAAGAGGCTAAGTTCTTTCTCGACTACCGTGGAAAGACATCTATCAAACAGGAATACTCTCAGAGCCACAAACCGGTCTTGGAGCAGGACGAGGCTGTAGGTCATGCCGTACGTGCCACCTATATGTATGCAGGTATGGCAGATGTAGCAGCCCTCACTGGTGATACTGCCTATATCCATGCCATCGACCGCATCTGGGACAACATCGTAAGCAAGAAGCTCTACATCACCGGAGGAATCGGAGCCACCAACAACGGCGAGGCTTTCGGCAAAAACTACGAGTTGCCTAACATGAGTGCCTACTGCGAAACCTGCGCAGCTATCGGCAATGTTTATGTCAACTACCGTCTCTTCCTCCTCCATGGCGAGAGCAAGTATTATGATGTATTGGAGCGCACCCTCTACAATGGTCTCATCAGTGGTGTGAGCATGGACGGCGGCGGCTTCTTCTACCCTAACCCATTGGAGAGCATGGGTCAGCATCAGCGACAGGCTTGGTTCGGCTGTGCCTGCTGCCCTAGCAACATCTGCCGCTTCCTGCCATCCCTCCCGGGCTATGTATATGCCGTAAAGGATAAGAATGTATATGTTAACCTCTTCCTCAGCAACTCTTCTTCTCTGAAGGTGGCCGGCAAGAAGGTTTCCCTGAGCCAGGATACACAGTACCCTTGGAACGGAGATATCGCCATCAAGGTGGATGACAACAAGGCTGGTCAGTTCGGTATGAAGATCCGCATCCCTGGATGGGTGAAGGGTCAGCCTGTACCATCCGATCTTTACTACTACAGCGACGGCAAGCGACTGGGCTATACCATCACCGTAAACGGCAAGAAAGTAGAGGGTAAGGTGACAGAGGATGGCTATTATACCATCAACCGCAAGTGGAAGAAGGGCGATGTGGTTCGCGTTCACTTCGATATGGAGGCGCGCACCGTACGTGCCAACAACAAGGTAGAGGCAGACCGTGGCTGCATCAGCATCGAACGTGGTCCTATTGTATACTGCGCAGAGTGGCCAGACAATCAGGGCTTCGACATCATGAGCATCCTGGAGAACCGCGAACCTCAGTTCGCTGAGGGCAAGCTCTCTTACGATGGCTTCATCGACCCAAAATACAAGAATGTACTGACACTCTACAAGGGTCAGAACATGGAGACCTTGACCGAGAATGTGCAGACTCTCGCCTACGACAAGAGCGGCAAACTGAGTACCAAGGACCAGACCCTGACCCTCATCCCATACTTCGCCTGGGCTCATCGTGGCAACGGCAACATGAAGGTATGGTTGCCACAGGATGTCAAGGCTGCCAAGCCATCAGCTCCTGCAACTCTCGCTGCACAGGCTAAGGTAGAATTCTCTTCTCCAGTGCCAGCCAAGAGCAGCATTACCGACGGACTGGTTCCTGCCGATGAGAACGACCATTCTATCCCATACATCCACTGGTGGCCAAAGAAGAACACCACAGAGTGGATTACCTACACCTTCCCTGAGAGCAAGGAGATTAAGACCAGCACCGTATATTGGTACGACGACCAGCCATGGGGCGGTTGCAAGGTGCCAGACAGCTGGAAACTCTACTATCAGGACGAGGCAGGTAATTGGAAGGAAGTTCCAGGAGCCGATGCTTATCCATGCAAGCGAGGTGTAGCCTGCATTGTGAATTTCGACCCAGTGAAGACCAAGGCTGTGAAGCTCGAGCTGAAGCAGCCAGAGACCCATTCCTGTGGTCTTTTCGAGTGGAGCGTAAAATAAGAAAGCAAAAAGCTAAGAAACTAAGAAGAAAACCAGCCCCCATTCCAAGCGATTCCATCGCTTGAACCCCACCAAGAGCTGGAGACCTTCCCTCAAAAAAAATGCCGAGCCATCTTTTTAAAGATGCGCCCGGCATTTTTTCATCCTTCTAATATCATTTTTCGAAAATTATCCGTATCTTTGCATTCAGAATTTTTAAATACAAAGAAAAATGAAAAAGGCAATATTCTCTTTGCTCCTTATGGCAGCGTCGGTCATCGGAGCCAGTGCTCAGGGCAACGCAACAGCCCAGAACCCACAGGATGTGGATGTACTCTATGCCAAGAATACATTGGCAGAGCAATTCGAGGAAAGCCATCGCTTGGAGAATGAGATTATGCGACAGCTTAACAGCATCAACTTTAATGATAACGCAAAAAAGGAATAACAAGATGAGTAACGAAATACAATTTTTACTATATAGTATGCCTGACTCTGATGGCAAGGTACAGGTTGTTATCAAGGACGAAACGATTTGGTGTACCCAAAAGGCTATGGCACAGCTATTTGGTGTTGGAGTACCAGCTATTAGTAAGCACTTGAAGAATATTTTTGAGGAAGGGGAATTGGATAAAGAAGTGGTTGTTTCCAAAATGGAAATAACCACTCAGCATGGAGCCATGGCCAATAAGTCGCAGACACATAGTGTGGACTTCTATCACCTCGATGCCATCATTGCGGTTGGCTATCGTGTTTCTTCATTAAAGGCTACTCGCTTCCGCCAATGGGCAACAAAGATTCTCAACGAATATATCACCAAGGGATTTGCTATGGACGATGAGCGATTGAAGCAAGGCACGGCAGTGTTCGGAAAGGACTATTTCCGTGAGTTGCTCGAACGTGTACGCTCTATTCGAGCAAGCGAACGCCGTATCTGGCAGCAAATAACAGATATTTATGCAGAATGTAGTACCGACTATGACAAGAACTCGCCAACCACACGCGAATTCTATGCAATGGTTCAAAACCGCTTCCATTATGCTATCACTGGACATACAGCAGCAGAGATTATATACTCCAAGGCTGACCATACTAAGGACCACATGGGACTTACCACTTGGAAAAATGCACCAGAAGGTCGTGTTCTAAAATCGGATGTAAGCATCGCCAAGAACTATCTGCAAGAGAAAGAAATCCGCCAATTAGAACGTGCCGTCACAGGTTTCTTCGACTATATCGAGGATCTTATTGAGCGTGAAAACACGTTTAATATGCAGCAGTTCTCGGCAAGCGTAAATGAATTCCTCACTTTCCGACGCTACCAGATTTTGCCTGACAAAGGTAAAATTTCTGCGGAACAAGCCAAGAAGAAAGCGGAACAAGAATATGATATTTTCAATAAGACCCAACGTATTGACTCTGACTTCGACCAGGAAATAAGAGGATTGTTGGGAGATGAATAGAGGCAACAACAAAAAGAATAAAAAATGGAACTGAAGAAATATAAACTTGCAGACATCGCTAAAATTGAAATTAGCGGTGTCGACAAGAAAACCATGGTTCTTCTCAAATTTTAGTACAAAGCCCCAATTTTTATATGAAGGAGCAATATT
>ENA-OPWL01000408-OPWL01000408.1-human-gut-metagenome-genome-assembly--contig:-NODE-408-length-22722-cov-53.831297_pt1 | contig 22722 bp, 15 predicted proteins | sample MGYA00241508_ERZ502008 | MGnify/ENA primary metagenome ERZ502008 (study PRJEB25962, sample SAMEA2043046) | human gut metagenome | biome: human gut; feature: human-associated habitat; material: faeces... | reverse complement strand
CCATCATCATGGTAAGATTGGGAGTCTGGTACAAGGCACGACTGGCTTACGTGGTGAACCATCCGCAGAAACAACCGCTTCTCAATACCCATATTTCCAAAAGGGTGAAGTATTGGGCACTGTTTATCCTCATCATGCTCGTGTTCTCCAAGTATTTCTATACGGCATGCATCACGAGCTACTTCACCTTCTTCCTAATGGATAAGTTCGGTGTCTCGGTACAGACTTCACAGCTGTGTCTCTTCGTGTTCCTTGCAGCCTTTGCCATAGGAACAGTGGCAGGAGGAATGCTGGGTGACAAGTTCGGCAGAAAGTATGTCATCTGGTTTTCCATTCTGGGAGCAGCACCTTTCGCCATCGCTATGCCTTTCGTCAACTTCACGTGGACCATCATCTTTACCTTCCTGTCAGGATTGATCATTGCCTCGGCTTTCTCTTCCATCGTGGTATATGCCACCGACCTGATGCCAGATAAAGTAGGACTGATAGCCGGCATTTTCTTCGGACTGATGTTTGGTTTGGGAGGTTTGGGCTCTGCTTTCTTCGGCTGGTTAGCAGACAAGACGAGCATCGAGTTTATCTTCCAGGTGAGTGCCTTCCTGCCATTGCTCGGCATCATAGCAGGATTCTTGCCGAATACACAGAAGAAAAGCGTTGAAGAAACGGATGAAAACGCAAAGTAAATGAAAAACTAACTTGTCTATCTCCCCTTCTGCTTCTTCAACATCATCAGTCCTTTGATGAGTTGTCTGGTTGCCATCCTTGGCTTCGTACCCAACCCACAACCCAGGGAAAACAAAGCATCTGCAGCGCAAGAGTCTGATATCCATTAATATGAATAGGAGATTCATAGATTCCCAATGACGGCAAGCAGACGCCGATGAGAGGGCATCCTGTATTCATTGCCCAGCATGCCACAGGCTGCTGCTGCCGTGGCTGCTTATTTAAATGGCATCATATACCTGCCGGAAGACAGTTGACAGGAGAAGAACAGCAATATGCAGTAGCGGTGCTGATGGCTTGGATTGAAAAACAGGTTTAAAGATTGTGTAAATTTTACGCTGGAATGAATGATGATGTTTTTTCTTTAACAAAGAAGCCTGCTGACAAGCATTGGCAGCAAACTGTAATTCTTTAGAAACAGGAAAGTAAATGAATTGTATAGCCGCTGTATCCGGGACGTAATCTTTCTGTTCTACCTTTGCACCCGAAATTAGTAATTATAAATACTATATAATAATAAGGTAGAAAATGAGAAAGCAACGTATGAAGAAATGCTTCTTTGCGATGACATTATGTTGTGTGGCTGGAAGCATGTTTGCCCAGTCTGCACAGGATGGTAGCAAGACATCTGAAAAGAAAAGTTCTGTAAAAGGGAAAAAGATACAGAAGTCGAAATTTAGTGACGATCCGATAGAACTGAATAACGTAGTTGTTACAGCCTTGGGTATCAAGAGAGAGGAAAAGAGTCTCGGCTATGCTACGCAAACCGTATCAGGTTCTGATATTACTGCAACCATGCCAACCAACTGGTCACAGGCTTTGCAGGGGCAGGTAGCCGGATTGAATGTCATTTCAGCAGGTGGTCCCCTTTCTTCAACCCAGATTAATCTCCGTGGTAACGTATCTATGAATATGGATGGAAACGGAGCTCTTATCGTAGTTGATGGTGTGCCACTTTCCAGTCCTATGAACAATCCCGGTGGTTCTTATGGTGCTGGTGGCAACTCTGAAGGTTCTATTGACTTCGGTAATGGTTTTTCTGATTTAAATCCGGATGACATTGAGAGTATTCAGGTTTTGAAAGGTGCATCCGCTTCTGCCCTTTATGGTTCCAGAGCAGCCAATGGTGTAATCATGGTTACTACCAAGTCAGGAAAAAAAGCCAAGAAGGGATTAGGTATCAGCTATAACTTTAATAATTCCTGGGAGCAGGCAGCCCACTTTCCTGATTACCAGTTTGAATTCGGACAGGGTGTAGCCAAGAACATCGGTTCTAAAGGCACTCAGTGGGAAGGTCAGCCTTATTATTCCTATGGTGCCAGTGATGATGGTTTGGCTAGCACCAGTGGCACCAGTTCGGCTTTCGGCGCAAAGTTCGACGGACAGATGTTCTATCAGTATGATCCTGAAAAAGAAGGCCGTGCTGATGTGGCTACTCCTTGGAGAGCCTACAAAGACAACCACTCAGGATTGTTCCAGACAGGTCATACCATGACAAACTCTCTGGCTCTTACGGGTAACAGCAGTACAGGAAACATGCGTATCTCTCTTACTCACAGCAAGAGTGAGTGGATATTGCCAAATTCGGGATACCAGCGCCTCACTGCCGCTTTTGCCGGTTCACAGCAGATTTCCAAGCGTGTGAAGATCAATGCCCGTATGAGTTATACTTACAGAGATGTGGAGAATACTCCACAGCTTACTTACAATTCCAACTCTTTGAGCTATTTCCTGATATTCATGAATCCTAACTTCAACCTCGACTGGTTTAAGCCAATGTGGTATAAGGGTAAGGAGAATATCAAGCAGATACGTCCATTCTCAAGTTATCTGCCAAATCCATACGTTTTGCTTTACGAGGCAACCAACCCTGCAAAGAAACACAGTTTCAATGGTAACATCTCTGCTAATTTTACCATCAACCGATTCCTGGATTTGCAGTTACGCTCCGGTCTTCAGGCTACAGCCCAGCAGCAGGAGCAGCACAGACCTTGGGATGACAAGCCTTTCCCTACTGGTTTCTTCAAGAAGCAGAACATCTTTGACTATGAGGTAAACTCTGATTTGCTGTTGTCTTACCACAACAGTTTTGAGAATGGCCTCAATGTCAATGCTTCTGTCGGTGGAAACATGATGCAGTCATATTATGATTTGCTGTCGGCTTCCGTTACGGGCTTGAATACGCCTGGTGTGTATAGTCTGGCTAATGGAGTATCAAGTCCATTGGTAACAACTACTATCCGCAAGAAGCGTGTCAACTCACTTTATTTCATGGCCAACCTTGCTTATCAGGAGATGTTGTTCCTTGATATAACAGGACGCAACGACTGGTCATCCACCTTGCCTCGCAAGAACCGTTCTTTCTTCTATCCTTCTGTGGGCTTGAGTGCTGTACTGAACAGCATGATGAAGATGCCGAAGTGGATGAATCTCTTGAAAGTACGTGCTTCCTGGGCACAGGTTGGTAATGATACCCAGCCTTACAAGACTTCACCTTATTATACTACAAGTGATTTCTCGGGATCGCTGGTTAAGCCAGGCACGCTTTATAATGCAGATTTTAAGCCGGAGATGTCAACCAACTGGGAAGGTGGATTGGATTTCAAGGCTTTTGGCAGCCGTTTGGGATTAGACGTTACCTATTATTATAACCGTACAAAGAATCAGATTCTCAATGCTCCTTTTGATCCTACTACGGGTTACACCAAGGGTACCATCAACTCGGGATGTGTGAGCAACAGAGGTGTGGAGATTGTACTCCGTGGTACTCCTGTCAAGACGAAAGACTGGCAGTGGGATATGACCGCTACCTGGTCAACCAACAAGAACAAGATTGAATCGCTTTCCGAATTTGCCGATGAGCGTCAGATTCTCGGTTCTTATGTCAGTGGTAATGTAAGTATCATCGGTACCAAAGGTGGAACCACCGGCGATATCTGGGGCTATAAGCTCAAGCGTAATGCTCAGGGCGAGGTGATTATTACCGCTGCCGGTTTGCCTGCCCGTCCTTCAGAGATTGAATATGTGGCATGTGCCTTGCCCGACTGGGAGGGAGCTTTCAATACCTCTCTGCGATTCAAGAACTTGTCCTTCTCCATGCAATGGGATGGAAAGGTTGGCGGCAAGACCTATTCGCAGTCTCATCACAAGATGTGCGAACAGGGACACCTGTCAGAAACACTGAATGGTAGGAAGCCTGGAACCAGTCTCTATCTGGATATTACAGATCCTGATGTGCTGAAACTTTTTGAACAGCAGAAGATAACCCCTGTAGCTGGTGTATATTGCATTGCTCCGGGTGTAGTTGATAACGGGGATGGAACTTACAGTCCGAACAGGAAACTCGTCACCTTGGAGTCTTACTATAAGGAGTATTACCGCATCGGAAATGTAGAAACCAATACTTTCAGCACTACTTATCTCAAGCTCCGTGAGGTCCGTCTCGACTATCAGTTGCCTAAAAAATGGCTGAAGAATACTTTCATCTCCAATGCTTCGGTAGGTGTGTATGGCCGCAATCTGCTTTGCATCACCAGTTATCCGATGTTTGACCCAGAAACAACATCTCTTGATGGTAATACTTTTGTGCCTGGTGTTGAGGTCGGTACGCTTCCTACAAGCCGTTCTTGGGGTGTAAATCTCAAGGTAGATTTCTAATTGAGAATATGATGTAATGAACAAAATAAAGAAAGAATCGATGAAAAAGATTTTCAGAAATATAATGATGCTGATGGCCGTGCCTGCTATGATGATGACCACGGCATGCGAATCAATGGACGATACCAATGTGGATCCTACCCGCATGAACTCTGCCAATGCCGGTAGTTTTATGGATCCTCTCATTTATGGCATGGGCACCTATACCTGGTCACGGTATAACAGCTGGACTTTCCAGCTGATGCAGTGTCTGGTTACCACTAACTCTACTAGCGGTGTAGGTTGGTTCAATATCAGTGATACCGCCGGTGATGGCGTCTGGACCAATTATTACAAGTGGAATACCAATGCCAAGGCCATCTATGACGAAGCCGTAAAGGTGGGTGATCCGAACTATCAGGCGATTGCGTTGACCCTCAGATGCTGGATATTCGAGAATACGACTGATGCCTTTGGGGATGTACCGGTACAGGAGTCTTGCCGTGGTGAGGAACAGCTCTATTATCCTAAGTTTGAGTCTCAGGCAGATGTCTACAGGTTTATCATCGATAGCCTGGATGTGGCAAACAGCAGGTATAATCTCCAGAAGGGATTACAGTTCAACACCAATGGTGATAAGATGTATTGCACCAGCGGTTCTGATTTGGAGGGCATCCTGAAGTGGAAGAAGTTTACCAACTCTTTGCGTTTGCGCGCCTTGCTGCGTGTCATCGACTCTGAGGAATTGGGTGATCTGGCTAAGACAGAATTGAAGAAGATGATAGCAGATCCTGCTACTTATCCGGTTTTTGAATCGAATGATGACAATGCCAAGGTTCATATCTCCGGTATTGCTCCTGATGAAGCTCCAATGACCCGTCCTTCTGACCTGTCATCCTATAAATCTCTTTCCGAGTTCTTCATCAATCGCCTTTTGGCATGGAAGGATCCTCGTCTGGCTGTCTTTGCAAAACAGGCAACCAACAAGAATCCTGAAACCGGCAAAAACGAGAAATCCTATATAGGCTTACCTAGTGGTTATGATGTAGAGCCTACATTCACCGCCTCTTCTCCTAATGCGGCTAATCTTGCCACTGCACCACAGGATATCCAGTGTCTCACCTATGCCGAGGTGCTTTTCATCAAGGCAGAGCTGGCACAGCGTGGTCTTATCTCCGATGATGCCAAGCAGCTCTATGAAAAGGCTGTTACTGCTGCGATTACGCAATGGGGCGTTGAGGTTCCTGAGGGTTATTTTGAGAATGAGAAGGCTGCGTATGACGGAACTTTACGCCGTATCATGGAACAGAAGTTTTATGCGCTCTTCTTCATTGATTTCCAGCAATGGTTCGAGTATAACCGTACGGGTTATCCTGATGTACCAAAGGGTCCGGGTGTGGATGCATCGTTGCACATGCCTTACCGCTTCAAGTATCCTGCCATCCTGCAGCGTATGAACCGTAATCATTATCTCGAGGCTGTTCAGTCTATGGGAGGTGATGATTTCGATACGAAACTGATCTGGCAGAAGAGGCCGGAATTATAATATGTTGAATTTAAGGTAATGAAAGGATTAAAAAAGATGAAAGTAAGATTGTTTTTGATGGCAGCACTGCTGATGGCTGTTGCTGCTCAGATGGATGCACAGGAAAAGAAAGAGTTTACGCTCGAAGTATATGGTGGAGAGATTCCTGATGTCAAGCCTGCTTTTGAAGAAGAGCATTTCCTGGGGGGCGAGATTACCAGAAAATGGAATACATTCCTCTGTAACTATACCCATACCTATGATGTGGAAGTGGGATTGAGTGCTTCGGGCACTGAGTTTAGAAAACCTGCCGTATTCAAGGCGGTTGAGCGTGTGAACAGATATGTGAAGAAGAACTTTAAGTCGCATCTCATGACACGAGAGGAGGCAACCCGTATCATGACTCATGTGCTGGATTGTGCCAACATTATCTGTCTGGAGAATGATACAGCTGCATTGGAACAGGCTGCCGGTGATACCAGGTCTGCTGAAGAGGCTTTGGCTTTCTTTGACCAGATAAAATTGATAAATGTTTAGTTTGAGTGAGATGAATAAAATACTGAATAAAATTATATTGTTAGCGTTTGTTGGGGCATTGCCATTGGGCATTGCTGCCCAACAGACTTCTTCTTTTGTTTTCTCCGGCAAGGTAAAAGACAGTAAAGGTAAGGGTATAGCCGGTGTTGTAGTAAATAACGGCAGAAGTTTTGTACAGACCAATTCTCTGGGAGAATGGTCCTTGCCTACTGATACCAATGTCTGCAAGTTCGTCAGCATTTCTACTCCTTCGGCTTATGTCCTTCCCTGTCAGAAGAGTCTTGCAAAGGGCTTTTATGTTCGTGTTGACCAGCTTGTAAAAGATGACAGCCGGCATGATTTCGTTTTGGAAAAAAGGAAAAAGCCATCTGACAAGTTCTATTATATTGCCATCTCCGACCCTCAGGTCAAGAATGAGCATGATATGAACCGCTGGAAGCAGGAATCTATCCGCGATTTGAAGGCTTATGTGGATACTTTGAGCCGCCAGCGTGAGGTGGTGGCAAATACCTTGGGCGACCTGGTCTTCGACAGCATGAACCTTTATGGTGAATATGCCGCTTCGTTTGATGGCATCAGGATGACAACTTTCCAGTGTATCGGCAATCATGATTTCGACAAGCGTTATCAGGATTTGCATAACATGGCTCTCGGCACTCCTGTATATGGTGAGCAATATTACCACCGTTTCTTCGGACCCGTCAATTATTCTTATAACATCGGCAAGGTTCACGTTGTTACTTTGAAGAACATCAATTACGTGGGCCACAAGAAGTATATCGAGGCTATCACAGATGCTGATCAGGATTGGTTGAAACGCGATTTGAGCTTTATTCCTAAGGGCTCTCTGGTTATCCTCAATATGCATGCTGCCGTATGGAACAGCATAGAGAACGAGGGGAATGTTCGTAATGCAGGAGACTTGGCTGATGTCTTGAAGGATTATCAGGTGCATGTATTGACCGGTCATACTCACTATTTCCAGAACAATGCTGTGGATGCCCAGCTGATGGAACACAATATTGGTGCTGCCTGTGGTGCCTGGTGGAAGAGTCAGGTTAACCGTTGTGGTGCCCCTAATGGTTATCTTGTGATGGATGTGGACGGAACCCAACTGAAATGGCACTATAAGTCTACTGGTCATGGCATGGATTATCAGATGCGTGTTTATGGTAAAGGAGAAATGTTGAGTCAGCCGCAATATGTAGTGGCAAATGTCTGGGATTGGGATCCTGCCTGCAAGATGGAATGGCTGCAGGATGGTAAACCTATGGGCATGATGGAGAAGTTTACTGATGTTGATGAAGTTTATGCCGTGAGCAAAAAGCATCAACCGGGTCTTACTGTTACCGGCCATCTGTTCAGAGCCTTGCCTTCTTCTGGTGCCAAGAGCATTACGGTTGTATTCACCAACCGTTTTGGTGAGAAATTTGAACAGACAGTCATGATTACGAATCCGAAAGTACAGACCCGTATTGTGGCTCATCGCGGATATTGGGATACAGAAGGGTCTGCCCAAAACTCAATTGCGTCTTTGCGCAAGGCTGCAGATGCCAAGGTATATGGCTCCGAATGTGATGTACATATCACGGCAGATAGTGTCATCATCGTGAATCATGATCCTAAAATCAATCATCTGGTCATTGCCGATTCTAAGTATGCTGACCTGAAGACCCAACTTCTTAAAAATGGTGAAGAGGTATCTACTCTTGAGCAGTATCTGAACGAACTGAAGAAGCATCCGGCTATACAGCTGATTCTTGAAATCAAAAGACAGCCTTTGCAGCAGGATGAAGACAGGCTCACCCGCAAAACGGTTGAGATGGTTAACCGTATGGGGTTGGCAAAGCAGGTAGAATATATCTCTTTCAGTTCAGCAGCCTGTGCATTGGTACGTCAGTTGGATGCCAACGCTATAGTCTATTATGTGAACGGCAATTTTACACCGGCTGAGGTGAAGAAGCTTGGCTATCAGGGTATTGACTACAACTATAAGATACTTTTCAAGCATCCTGAATGGATCAGAGAGGCTCACGAACTGGGTTTGAAGGTGAATGGATGGACCCCTGATGATGATGATGTTACCAGAAAACTCATTGAAATGAATGTCGATTTCATTACAACTAACAAGCCGGTAGAAGCACAGAAAATGGCTAAGTCATTATAATATTCAGGCTCACAAGTCCGCCGGAACGCTAACGGACTTGCGAGCCTCTTTAACCTTACTCAGCTATATCTTTAGCCTTATTCAGCCACTTCATTTCGCTAACTCAAGTACTTCATTTCACTAACTGAAGTTTCGCAAGTTTTGCCCCACACACCCTACCCTGCAGGGGTCGATGACAATTTTTCCTTTATCAGACTTGCTATAACCATGTTTATCTCCTATTTTCGAGTGCAAAGTTAATAAAAGTCTTGTTTTTTACGCAATAAACTTGACTTTTATATATTTCTTTAACTATTTTCATGCTATAATCCATTCCATATCCTTTCATCCTCCCTTGTTTTTCCATAGCAGATTTAGCCCACATTGCAGCAGCCTTTGATGAGTTGTCTGGTTGCCATCCTTGGCTTCGTACCCAACCCACAACCCAGGGAAAACAAAGCATCAGCAGCAGAAGAGTCTGATATCCATTAATATGAATAGGAGATTCATAGATTCCCAATCCGTAAGCCAATCAACTTACAGATTGGGAATTATTGCTTATAAGTTTTTTATCAAGAATTTTATAAATTCATCCTTGACATTAGAGATTTCTCCCTTGTCATAGATTGTAAGAAGAGTTACATTCATACCATCCTCACTAACTTTTACATTAAGAGTTAGGATTCTTTTAATAAATCCCTTGCATCTGGTAGTTTTCTTCCTTCCAACTTTGCAAGTTTCACTTCCTGCAATGCTCTTGTCAAACTTTCCTTCACAAAAGCTTGCTGCTTCTGTGTCTTTGTCAAGACAGGCTCTTTTACAACTGTAGTTGACACAACACCACGAAGCATATTAATAGCCTTACGAATGTTTTGCAGAGGCTGGTTAGTATCTACCGTAACTAATATCTGTTTCATAATCTTCTCCTTTTAAACGTTTTACTGAATTAGGTTGCAAAAATACTTTTTTCCCCTCACACCGCCAAACTTCTTGCATTATTTTAACGTTAAAGGTCTATATTCCAGTCCATTCTTGTCATTATCATCAAACCATTTCTGAAAATCACATTATTATTTAGTTTATATAACTTGCCGCCAAAGTTACGCTTTTTTCTCAAATGAATACATCTAAAGCAGTAGATGTCGTATCACCACTAACACCTAGGCGGTCCCATCCCGCACAACATGGCGAAGACCTTTGATGGTCCGCCAACCTTAGAGCGTAGCGGTTCTGAGCACCGAGTAGGGCGGTTACATCCTTCCTTCTGAGGAGGAAGGCTTGGTTAGAGGTGGAGCTCCCTTTGGCTAAAGATTTTGCAAATGAGCGCAATGAAAGTTTGCTTTCAAATTGCCGAGTGCAGCTAATCTTATCTAAAGGGAGACGGAGGGATTCGGAAGACTCCTTCTTAGTAACAGGAAATCTCAAACACTTTCCAAAAGAACCGCAAGTGATTACAGCAGCAGAAATGATGGAAATCCTAGACAACGAACTATAAGATGTCTATATATTTATTTCACTTGCTTTCTTCGTCTTTCTGTCCCAAAAAATATGATTTTATGTCCAGAACTCTTCTATACCATCATCGACATGATAGAGACTGTAGGATAACCCATAATATAATGAAGCAAATAGGTTTGATACTTCATTATATTATAGGTTAAGCTTAAACCTTTCCTTAAACATAGCCATCTCTCTAGCCGGGATTTGAAGCAGAGTAGCTAAACTTTCCCATTGACTAACTGCTGCTTGAACCTCTTGGATGATGATTTTAGCTTTCTCCCTCTTAATCATGTAGCTTTCAGATGAATCAAGCAGAATATTGATGTCTGCCTTGTTTGAAGATTCATTGATCAGAAGACTCTGATATTCATTGAGGGTAGGATTCATATCATAGGCTGGTGATAGAGTCCAGCCCTTTGGTGTGAGTAGAAAGCCATGGTTTCTGAAGTGGTCATCAGAATTTCCAATGCAGATGTTGAAGACAACCCTTCGGTAGAGTTCCAGAAGATTTTTCTCTACGTCGCAGCAACCTTGGAGTATGAAATCAACAATATCGAGATAACCATAACCACCTTGTGCATTATCTCCATCCTTCAATCCTAGCAGAGACATGGATGACGCAAAATGGATTCTCTTAGCTTCTGCAGTTCGGTCAAAGCGTTTAGACAGGAGTGTGTGATATTTACCCAATCCTCCCAACACCCTGGTTTGAGCTACCAGGATACCAGCCTTTTGAGCTAGCAGGTGAGAAAAGTGCTCCCAAAGTCCTGCGTCATAGTCATCTTTTCGAGAAGGAAACTTTGCGATGCATAGATTACCTTTTTCATCCAATACGCCTGCTTTAGGTCTTGCGCCACCCAATGAAGTACCAGGTTGGATGAGCTGCGCTATCCATTTTTTTTCAGGCAAAACATCATTCTCTTCAGATCTCTCTACTTCTTGACTGGCATGAACCAATTCTCTAATCTCTGTTAATGGGGGTATCTTGAGAGATGGAGACACATTGATATAATCACCTTCCATTTCCTTCTTAAACCTAAATCCACCCATTCTGGAGAAGTCATCGATACCTATGAGGTAATCGAACGAAGAAAGTGTTCTGACGGCTCTTTTTTCTTCAGCGGCCTGTATCTGTTCTCTTCTTTTGAGCAAGGTACGTCCCCACCTATCTGGCAAAGCATCAGAAAAACATCCGAAAATATCACTTCCTGGCTGGGTATATTGCATGCCTGGGTAATTGTTGATGTCTTCCGAAAGCTTGATTCCGGCATGAACCTTAAGCCAATTCTCATCAAACTTAAATGCATAACTGTCAGAGCCGCGCAATTTTTCATAACACAACTCCCCTACCAGCTCCGCTTTGCCGAGCCAGTTAAAATCAGCGAAAACAAACAGTCGTTCCATTCCTACTCCTTTTTAGATGCTCGTTGACGATTCTTCAGTCCCATATCCTGCAATGCCCTTCCGAGTTTGTCATCCTTTGCTAGGAGCAAGATGTCATCATCCAGCTGAAGAGCATAGAGTACACGAAGGTAAATTCCGATGGAAACCGTTGGTAATCCCTTTTCTACCTTGCAAAGTGTAACTTCCGAGCATGTTGCCCTTTCTGCAACTTGCGCCATGCTCAGGTTGCGCCGTAATCTGGCAAGCTTAATCTGCTCACCCACGATTTCCATCTTTTGAATCAACTTCCTTGGAAGTTTGTTTGCCATTGTATTCTTTGTCATAGCTTTAATCTTAATTATGATATGCAAAAATACATAATTTACTTTATTATAAGATGGGTTATCAAGTTTTTTTAAGAATAATTAGATGTATTAAATTAAACGGATAAAAACGCAAAGTAAATGAAAGACTAAAATGATTAAACTTATTGCCCTTACGCATATTTGTGCAAATTACACTTATTATCATGTGTTTTATGATGTGTGCGCGCAAACAGATTGCATAAACGTGCAAACGTTTGCACAAATAAATAGAACCTTTTTGAAATATTTTCTTGTTTACTATAGAAATTCCTTTTAAATTTGCAGCCGAAAAGGAAACTCGGTGACATCCACCATGTTACAAGGATAAGCCGGCAAGTTCTCAATAGAAGTGCAAAAAATGAAATTGATTCGGATGATGAAACAAAAGAAATTACTTGTAGTGTCTGTCTTACTTGTATTGGCTGTTTTCTCTAGCAGAGCGCAGAAAGTAGCCATAAAGACAAATATACCCTATCTAGCCACATCAACCCCCAACTTGGCGATAGAAGTCGCAACGGGTGACAAACACTCATTTTCTATAGGTGGAGGGTGGCAGCCTTGGCAATTCTCAGATACCAAGAAGTTGAAACATTGGCTCGTGCAACCCGAACTGCGATACTGGACGTGTGAAACCTTCAACGGACACTTCTTCGGCATCCATGCGTTGGGAGGACAATTCAATGCAGGAGGCATAAAGCTGCCTTTCGGGTTGTTCCCATCGTTGCGCGACAACCGTTATCAAGGCTGGGCCGCCGGTGGAGGCTTGTCTTATGGCTACCAATGGGTCATGTCACCCCGATGGAACTTTGAGCTGTCGGTGGGCGTGGGCTATCTCTATGTCGACTACAAGAAGTACGAATGTCGGGAGTGTGGCAAGCCCATTGAAAAGTCACACTACAACTACATCGGTCCAACCAAGGCCGCTATAAGTCTGATATACTGTCTGTAACGTTAACTCATAAACAAATATGAAAATGAACATTATAAATAAATATCTCTTGGGAGCCGTCCTCCTATACATACTGCCTGCCACTACCAAGGCCGACAACGACCATGGCTACTTCTGTAGGGTGAACAACGAGACCGTACGTCTCAAAGCCGGACAGATAGCCTTGACGTTCACACTCGACCTAGGAGAACAGACCGTCAAGAGCCAGCACCGTCGTACCATCATACCCATCATACGCACCGATGACAACAGCCACTCGGTAGAGCTGGCTCCCGTTGTGATAAGCGGACGCACACGAGCCTTGAAAGACCGTCGTTCCGGTAATTCATACGTACCAACCGACAAGCCCTACATCACACTGGAAGGCAATAAGACCCGATTTGTGGAATACAAAGCCAACGTCGACCGACAGCCATGGATGGACAAGGCTCGATTGATACTTAGAGAAGAGGTGGTAGGGTGTGCCTGTGGCGGGCTGCTCGACAACGAACAGACCGTAGGCGACCTGCTGTACACACCGCAACTGGCACTGTCGGCCGAGATGAAATGTCCTAAAGAATACGATATCAGGACGAAGAGCTGCGATGCCTTTCTGATATACCCTGTCAACAAGACCATCCTGCTACCCAATCGCTATGGCAACCGCCACGAACTAAACAAGATAGATTCGGTGTTGACAGCTGTCGAGAACAACCCTGTCTATGTCATCAACCGAATTGACATCGCAGGCTATGCATCGCCCGAAGGCACGCTGAACCACAACAAGTGGTTGGCAGAAGGCCGCGCCCAGGCATTGAAAAGCTACGTGAGCAAAAGATATTCATTTGCCAACTCGCTGTTGACAGTAACACCTAGGGGTGAGAACTGGGATGGACTGAAGGAAATTCTGTCCAAGATGGAGATACCATACAAAAGTTCTATCATGGAAGTCATAAAGAGAGAAAGCGATTTGGACAAAAGGGAAGAGTCCATAAAGTCGATAGGCAGTGGCGAACCTTACAGAATCCTGCTGACCACAGTTTATCCCATGCTGAGGAAGAATATATTCAGAGTGGAATACTACAGCCGGGAAAGAACACCGGAAGAAGCACGAAAGATGGTTGAGACCCATCCCGAAGAACTCAACGTCTACGAGTTTTACACCGTGGCAGACACATTCTATGCCAACGACAAAGCGCAAAGAGACCGCACATTGATGATTGCTGCCGACAGCCACCCTACCCACTCCATAGCCAACCTCAACGCCGCGATAATCGCACTGCAACGAAACGACACCGCTAAGGCTGAGAAATACCTGCAGCACACGGCGAACGAACCGTTTACATGGAACACTCGTGCCTGTCTGCTTTGGAAAGAAGGCAAGGAAGAAGAGGCCGTGGTATGGTGGAAAAAGGCTGCAGAGGCCAACGACCCGAAAGCGGCTATGAATCTGGAAGAAGTGAGAAAGAGAAATTCTGATATATAATCAATTAATTAATTACTTAACACATGAAAACAAAACAACTTTTCTTTTGCGGCTTGACGGGGCTAGCCCTGTTGGCTGCCAGTTGCTCATCGAACGATGAAGCTTTAAACGGTGGTGATGGAACCACTAGCGAAGGCAAAACCTACGCACAGATTGCCATTTCTGTAGCAAACAGTGCTACCACGCGTGCCGTCGCAGGTAATACCGGTGAGTATGAGTATGGTGAAGACGCAGAATACACCGTCAAGGACCTTACTGTGGTTTTGGCCAATGAGAATGGCATTGCTATGCAGGTCATTACTCCAAAAATGAAAGAAGCAACGGTCAAAGACGAGAATGACAAACTAGTTCGTGTTACAGAACCATTCAAATGTACTCCCGGCAAGTATAAGGTATACGTCTTGGCCAACTACAAGAACAGCCAAAGTTCATTAAGCCCTATCATCAAAGGGTCTACAGATATGAAGGCGGTATTCGGTATAGGCGACATCGCCAAACTCTATACAAAGGACAATTTCTTCATGACCAATGTTTCTGCCCCGGAAGCGCAAGAAATTAAAACGGATGCAACTGATAAAGAAGTAGATGATGCTGGAACAGAGATAACAGGTGGAAAAACCAACTTGAATCTCTTGAAAGTAGACGTTGAACGTGCCGTTTCAAAGGTCACATTCAACAATGACGTCGACCACCTATCCTTTGATATAAAACAAGGAGACAACACCCTAGCCACCACCATAGCCAAGGCCACGTTGGAAGGTGTCAGCCTGATTAACTTGAATAAAAAGATGTATCTTGTAAAGGAAGGAACACTTGCAATGAACAGACCTGTTGTTACTAACGATTGGCCTTACCCAAAAGATCCTAACTATAATGAAACTTCGATAGACGCAGCTTACTGTGAAAAAAACTTCGAGCAAAGAATCGCAACGGATTTCTCTGCTCCAAGCAACGCTACATTCTATTGTCCGGAAAACACGATGGAAGCCTCTGCCCAGTTAAATGGTCAGACCACCGGCGTTGTCTATAAAGTGAAATACGTACCTGAAGGCGCCTATTATACAGAACTGGCTGCTGAAAATGGAACAGACAGCTACAGCCAGATGTTTGAAAAAGTACTGGCGCTTACTAAAAAAGACGCAGCCATCACGCCAACCATATTCACTACAACAGACAACACAGAAGGAACATTCTATTCATACAACGGCTATGTCTTCAAAAGTAAGGCAGGTGCATGCTTGTACAAGGCCATTGCAACAAATAAGGACGATAAAGCCGAAACTGTCAACACAGATTTCACAAAGTCAATGTCTGAAAACGATAAAGATATTCAGACCTACAAGAATGGTTACTGCTACTACACCGCATGGATTAAGCACAACCCAACAAGCAAAATATATCTGGAGCAGGACAAGTATGGAGTGGTGCGCAACTTCTGGTATGAACTGACAGTAAACAGCATCAAGAAGCTGGGCTACAGCCAGCCAACCTATAAGGAACCTACAGATCCTGACGACAAGGCAGAAGCAGCCATACAGGTGCAAGTCAACATCAAGAAATGGCGTGTGGTTAGACAAAACTTAGATTTGGAATAAGCCGCCAATAAATACAGAATACGAATATAAACAAAAGCTCGGTATCTCCTTCCTGACAACAAGAAGGAGATACCCCACAATGGAACAAAACATTCCACCAATATTAACATTATGCATAACAACCGCTTTTATTATCCGATGATAGTGTTGTGTCTTGCACTGACTGCCCTGTTGTCCTCCTGCGTATACGAGGATGAGAAGCCATGTCCGTGTGAGGTGCGCTTCGTCTATAACTACAACATGGAGTTCGCCGATGCCTTTCCATCGCAGGTGAACTGGGTGAAGCTGTTCATCTATGATGACCGTGGGCGGTTCGTTTCAACCGTTGAAGACCACATCACACAACACGATGGGAATTATAGTTTACCACTCCGATTGCAAGCCGGAACGTACACACTGGTGGCATGGGCAGGAACAGACAACACGCCTTCGTGCTACAACATCTCACCCCAACAACCCACCACAGAAAACAGCATCGACCAGCTGCAGCTCAATCTGAAGCTCGGCGATACACAGACCGTCTACGACAAGTCGCCCGAAGACTTGTGGCACGGTATCACTGAACATTTCACCGTCAGCGAGACAGCACCCAGCCTGGCTGTAGTCCCACTGGTAAAAGATGTCAACCGATTCAAGGTGTTGATACAGTCGGCCGACGACAAGCCTCTTACGGCCAACGACTATTCACTGGCCATAAAAGCGGCCAATCATACCTACGACTACCGCAACAACCTCACAGACTGCCCGGAGCTGGAATATCGCCCCTACAGCATGAAAGAGGCCGTTATAGATAATCAGACCGCTCCTACCAATACCGCCCTATTGGCAGAGATGGCCACCCTCAGACTAACCACCGACAAAGCGTCGCGGTTCGTCGTACACAACCAAAAGACCAACCAGGATGTGTTCAACATCGACTTGGTGAAATACCTGGAGATGATGCGCCTAGACAAATACAAGGACATGTCTCTACAGGAGTATCTCGACCGTGAGAATAACTATCAAATCATACTGCTCATCGGTCGTGACAGCAACAACGCCGAAGTGGTGCTGTCGCTGCAAATCAACACTTGGCGAATAGTGTTCAACAACAACGACTTGTAAAAACGACAATTGCCATCATGAGAAAGTATATTTTGTTATTATTCAACATAGCCATCCTACTGATGACAACAGGATGTTCGGACTGCGGGTTTGGACCTGACGGCCCGACACATTCCGTGACTGTATATATCCCCTACAGCAATGTCACACGAGAAGGCACTACCGACGGTGACGATACTTCGGACAAAGAAGCTGACATTTGGGACAAGGAAGGAGTCATAACCGACCTTTGGTTCTTCGCCTATCCCATCGGAAAAGGCGAGGCCGTGGTGCGCAGAATAGACATCAACGAACTCTCATCCGACAACAACTATCGAGTGTTCTACTGCGACCTCAAGCAGGGGAAATACCATATATATATGACGGCCAACATTCCGGGCATAAGCATATACACAACAGAAGAACAACTCAAGGCAAAAGTGCTCGACTTCAGCAACGGCAATTTGCCGGTGCAAGGTAAGCTGCCACTACTATACATATACAATAATAACGAAAATAACGAAACGCTGGAAGTGAGCCCCAACACCTCGGCAACCATAACAGCCAACATGACCTTTGTTTGTTCCAAGGTGAAGTTCTCGTTGTGTTTCGACAACACTGACACTGGTTTCTCCAATAACTCTTTCGGATCCAACCGGTTGAAGATTACATCAATCACGGTGAAAGACATTGTAACCAAAGGGGGACTGTTTGACGGAAAGGGAAACAATGGAACACAAGACAAGCCCCTGACGGTCAACGAAAAAGCTGACTTCTTCAACAAAGACCAATGGACCTACACCGACTTTCTCTATCTTCCGGAGAACTATAATAAGAATAAAAACACCTATCTTGAGATTAAAGGTACAGAACTTACTTCCGACGGAGCCCCGACCACAATCACCCACACCTACATACTGCCCTTGGGAGGCGTAGCAGGGAATAAATCGGGAGGCGACTTGAAACGAGGTGCGTTCTACGATATGACTGCCCGCATCAAAGGCAAGGGTAAAATGGATATGGATATCAAGATGAGTGTCTTTGAATGGAAATTGAAAGATGTCTATGCCGACTTCAGCCAAACATGGCTATGGGTGTCGCGCACAGGAAAGCACGCCAACAGCAACGCCGACCTCAACTTTGACCACGACAATAAAACCGGCCAACAGATACTCGTCACCTCACAATACAACGACTCTATCGGATATAAAACAAACGCCAAAGAGCCAACGGTGGAATGCGTGAGTAAAAACGAGAACGGGAAACCTCTTGTTCTGGCAACAGTCAACGAACAGAGCGGACAAATCCTCTTCACCGTCAATCCTGCGATACTGATGAACGAATATCAGGGGCAAACTAAAGGTACGGCAGTGGTAGCCATCCACGCCAACAATCTCGTGAAATACATTGACGTGCAATACAATGTAACGCCCTTCCTCAACGTCACACCGCTCGAAGTGGAGATAAACACGGAGGAAGGTAAAGTGCAACCTACGTATGCAGTCTTGTTCGAGACCAACCTTGGCGGAATAACGATTGATAAAACGAGTCTCACCAGCGCCAACAAAGACAAGGTGACGATAACGCCTACGGGAACTTCACAGGGAAAAATAATGCTCCAATCAGACGGAAAGGCCAAAAATACATGGACAAAATCTTTCACCGTCTCTCCAAGCAATTCGGAATACGACGAATTGAAGAAGCAAGTGAAGGTTACGGTCATTCCTCCTCTGAACGACTATAGAATACATTTCATTGCCCTCAACGATAGTCGAGAGGGAAGTGGAGAACACATCAACACCGGCAACAAGCTTGCCGACAACAAATGGCAAGCCTATTACATATACCTATACACCCAGTATGGCATGACCGATAAAAATGATGAAAACGGTATCCCCAAAAGCGTGTGGTATTTCTTCAACACAGACGGATTAAATAAGGAGTACGGTTATTGGCCGGGAGTAAAAATGGAAGACGACCCAGAAAACGAGGGGTGGAAGCTTTTCGAACTATCCACAAAGCAAAAAGGAGTGTGCGCCATCGAAGGAGCGAAAGACAAATATCCCACTCATGGTGAAACACTGATAATGTTCAATAGTGGCGAAGGCAATAACGCCCAGCGATATCCGTACGAAATGGAACCGGGAGTGCCGCTCTTCGATTTCAAGAACCGCGAAGGATGGTTTGTCTACGACCCTACTTCCAACCTATACGAATTTTTCGAGAGCAAACCCGACATCTATCCGGTAACATTTAAAATGTACCATCAAGGGTCCGACATAAACAACTGGTACATAAAATATGGTAGTACTACCCTATACGGATTCTGCAGCACCCAAAACGAAAATGGTTGGAAACTCTCCACCTTGACATTCTGGTGTGTCAAAGGGCGAGAAGAAAAATTTGTCATTGTGAAAAACAGTAGTGAAGGCGACGATGAATACGGTATGCTCTTCGGTGGCAAACGCTTCAAGAACAACACCGGATATTTCAAGGATGGAAAATGGTATGAGGGCACTCCCCCGACTATCACAAACCCAAAACAAAAAAGAAGAACTAGAAGATGAACAGCAAATACACAAAGATTTTACTGGCTCTGACGATATGTCTGTTGATGTCTGCCTGTTCAGACGACATTTTCAGCGGATCAGACTATTTCGATAACGGCAAGGTGACACTACAGCTGGTCATTCCCGCCACTACCGTAGTGAACACAAGAGCCAATACCGATGATGCGACAATCAGTGTCAACGATTTATATGTCATCGAATACGATGACAAAGGCAACTGTGTGGCAATGAGAAAAGTCGATTCTAGCAATATCAAAGTCGATCCTAGCAATATCAACGGCTACACACTGACCATCAATGATGTCAATGCCACGACAACCGACATTCACATTGTTGCCAACGGCGATGACATACTTGCCACGAAAAACGAAGGCAACATTGGGAAACTTGACGGTGTGTACAGCAATACGATACCATCGCCCCCCGTACTTTGGGGACATATCAACATGAGTGACCTGAAAAACGGAACGAGCAACACGGTCAGCCTGTTGCGCAATGTGGCGATGGCCACTCTGAACAAAGCAGATTCGATAAGTAATAAGTTCAATATAACGGGTTGGGAAATCACCCAAACGGCCAACCAAGGCAGTATCGCTCCCAAGGACTATGACTATACTGGCGAAAAAACGAACGAACCGACCGGAGACGGGCTGGACAAAATGATAGGCAAATGCGATAGCGAAAGCTCCAACGCCGGAGAAGCACTCTATCTTTTCGAAACCCCTGCAACGGTCGACTCGCGCATAGTCGACTCGCGCATAGTAATCAAAGCAAACGGGAAATACTACACGGCCAACTTTCTGGATGAGAATGGCAACAAACTGTCCCTGCTGCGCAACCACCACTACAAGATAACCGTGACCGCCACAGGTGAAGGCTACAACTCTAAAGAAGAAGCTCTGAAAGCCCCCGCAGGCAACATCAAGGTAGAGATAAAAGACTACAATTTCAAGGTGACCAACCTCATATCCAACGGGGCTTACGAACTAGGCACTTGCGACACCGTGCGGGTAGAGGCCGAAGAGAAGACATACAGTGGCGGAGAGGCTTACTTCGTCACTATGTGGGGTCACGGTGTAAATGCTGAAAACATTACGCCTTCGCTCAGCACACCCACAGACAGTTGGCTGACAAATGTCAGCAAAGATGAAGGAACAGCCATCTCTTCAATCGGCTATTCGTCGGCTGGCAAAGGCTACAAACTGACCTTCACCTGCGCCAAGAATCCCAGTGAAGAAATAAGGCGAACCAGACTTACCGTGACTTTCGGCGTACTGAAACGCGACATCGTGATAGTGCAGAAAGGTAGCAACTTTAAAAAAGACCGAAAAACAAAAATCTACGGACTGCAAGGCGACGGTGAAAACGGACGAGACTACATCAATTTCATTCTCAAAGAGGTGAAAGGTACATCACGCGCAGCTATGGGCGGAACCTCAGAGCGCGACAATGGATTGCAACTAGGCATAGGTAGTGAAAACAACTACTCTTATACCATTAAGGAGGAAGACGGAGACAAATACGAGAGAGTCGAGGGAGTCGATATAACCGTGGTAACCAAAGCCGATGGTAAATACTACAACATCAAGGCCACAGACGAGAACGACGAAAGCGTATGGACCAGACGATTCACCATAACAACCAAAGATGAGCACAAAATAATATACGACATCTACCACACGGGCATATTCTGGGAGGAAAAGGCCGACAATCAGCCGGCAATCAATCGAACCAACACAACGGGATGGTACTACTATGAGCTGATAAAGAGTGAAAAAGGTGTGTGGATGCTCGACCGAAACCTAGGGGCAGCTTCTGTGGACGATCCTGGAGGCTACTATCGCATAAAAGAGGGAGACAAGACCTCGGCTATGGCCGGCATCTGTCCTCCGGGATTCTCTATACCTACCGCCTCACTGTGGAAGCAACTGACACCTGAAATGAAACTGGTGACACGCACCACTGGCAACGGCACCATCTACCAGTCTATCGAACTGCCGGCTGCCACCTCCACCCAAAACATACGATTCCCCTACGGAGGTATGCACAACGGATATGAGGTGGCCAACCCATCGATAGGCTACTATTGGTCGGCTACCATCGTTTCGGGCAACCAAGGCTTCGATTTCAACAGCCCCGAATATGGCTATTGGTACAATGTGGCGCGCCTGTCGAGCGGCAGCCGAAGTATGCAAAACGTAAGGTATGTAGGGGGCAGCAACGGAACGTCTAACGGTGTGTACAAATACTTGAACACCCGATGCGTGAAATCGAGCAGTGCCGTGCTCGACAAAAACCGACTAACGATACGCGACAAAAGACATAGCACGAAACCACTATATATCTACATACATACCGATGGCGATGATTACAGGAACAGGCCCTACGGCGAGAAGATACGAAGCGAATCGGATGGCTCTGAGACTATCATCTACTACGATATGATCGACCCTCAACTGATATTGAACTCGATTGGCAAATCATTGTTCATTTCTTTTCGAGAAGGCAATGATAAAGAAGACAATGGATGGATTGGCGAAAAGAAAGGCGAAGAGATACTAGTGGAAGGCAAACGAGAATTTACCGTTCATGCCTCATCTTTCGAATAATTACATTTCCTTCATTCCGCGACACTATAAATTTTAACTTTTATAATATCCTGGGCAACAAAAAGTTGCCCAGGATTTTTGTCATGTCGAAGAATTCACTTATCTTAGTGTTGTAAAACAAACAAGAGAATTCAACGATAGATATGGCAAACAAATACGAATATTATAATTTCAGGGTAAAATAACAGAGAATCCACAGCAGGCTAACATGCCAGCTGTGGATTTTTTGATTCAGGTTCATCACCCTTCCTTGATAATCCAGTCGCTGATTGTCCGCTGGGTACTGTCATAATTCACACCCACTTTATACAGTCGCTTGCCATCAGCTGAATATGGAATGAGATAACCTGTATCGGGTTACGGATATGGCTGCATCGGGTTACGGATATTACTGCGTAAGCTAACGGAGACGTATCTGTAAGCTTATCGAGACGTCTGCATCAGCTAACTGAGACGTCTGAACTTGCTTACTGAACTACTTGAGTTGCTTGATTGAACTACTTGAGTTGCTTGATTGAACTACTTGAGTTGCTTGACTGACAACATAAAACATATGTAGACAATAAAAGTAAAAAAGAGATTTAAGTAACAGTTAAAAAATAACTTGGTACAAAAATGCTAAGCAGATTTGCACCT
>ENA-OPWL01000407-OPWL01000407.1-human-gut-metagenome-genome-assembly--contig:-NODE-407-length-22749-cov-11.392306_pt1 | contig 22749 bp, 20 predicted proteins | sample MGYA00241508_ERZ502008 | MGnify/ENA primary metagenome ERZ502008 (study PRJEB25962, sample SAMEA2043046) | human gut metagenome | biome: human gut; feature: human-associated habitat; material: faeces... | reverse complement strand
ATTTGAAAGAAATACCATTCTTGGACAAGTACCCCGTCTTCCGAAAGTTGGCGGCAATAGGTGATTTGCAGAAGCTCACCCCAGAGGAGCGTGACTATTACGAGGAGGATGTCAAGATCATGCGCGACCTCTATGCCACTGATAAGTGGGAGAAAGAGAAAAGACGTATGGAGAGAGAAGCTGCTCGAAAAGAGTTGGAAGAAGCAACGAAGAAAGCTTTGACTGAAGGTCGAGCTAAAGGAAAAGCAGAAGGAAAAGCCGAAGGAATGTTAGAAGTTGCTAAGAATCTTCTTTCGATGGACATACCTATACTGCAAATTATACAAGCCACAGGCTTGACACAAGAGCAAATCAAGGGATTGCAGAATTAAAGAAAACCTTTGTCCCTGCTTAAAAAAGAAACATGAGGACATTTATGAAACATCATAGACGGTCGGGACCTCGGTCTCGACCGTTTGCAACGCTTTACGAAAAAGCAAAGAGAAAAACACTGCAAAACGCAGTGGAAAACAAGGCAAAATATAGACATCACAACACATGATATACCCAGACAACTTCGAACAAAAGATAGGATTCAACGAGATCAGAAACATGCTCCGTGAGCGATGTCTCTCCACACTAGGCAAGGAACAGGTGGAGAAGATGGCATTCAGCGATGATGCCGAACAGGTGAACGAATGGCTCAAGCAAGTGCGTGAGTTCCGTCGCCTCATCCTGGAGGTGGAGGACTTCCCACTGCAATACTTCTACGATGTACGTGAGAGCATCGTTCGCATCCGCATCGAGAACACTCACCTGGAGGAGAACGAGCTCTTCGACCTCCGACGCTCCCTCTCCACCATCGACTGCATCGTGAAGATACTCAACCATAGCGACGAGGACGAGAGCCACGCCGAGGAAAACGACGGATGGCGCAGGGAGAAGAAATACACCTACCCTAGCCTCCACCTCCTGGCGAAGGACATCGTGACTTTCCCACAAATCGTGCAGCGCATCGACCAGATACTCGACAAGTTTGGCAAGATACGTGACAACGCCACACCCGAACTGCTCCAGATTCGCCGTGAACTCGCCAAGACCGAGGGTAGCATTTCCCGTACCTTATATAGTATATTGCGCTCAGCACAGAGCGAGGGCGTGGTGGAGAAAGACGTCACCCCTACCCTGCGCGATGGCAGACTCGTCATCCCTGTCATCCCTACCCTGAAGAAGAAAATCAAGGGTATCGTACACGATGAGAGCGCCACCGGAAAGACCGTCTTCATCGAACCGACCGAGGTGGTGGAGGCCAACAACCGAGTGCGTGAGCTGGAAGGAGAGGAACGCAAGGAAATCATCCGCATCCTCACCCAGTTTACCAACAAGTTGCGCCCTTACACCCGTGAGATCATGGACAGCTACCGCTTCCTCGCCAAGATAGACCTCATCCAAGCAAAGCAGAAACTCGCCGAGATACAGAAGGCGATAGAGCCTGAGGTGGAAGACCATCCACACATCGACTGGATACGTGCCATCCACCCCCTCTTGCAACAATCATTGGAGAAGAAGGGCGAGAAGGTGGTACCTCTCGACATCACCCTCACACAAGACAAGCGCATCCTCATCATCTCCGGTCCTAACGCCGGCGGTAAGTCTGTCTGTCTGAAGACCGTGGGTCTCTTGCAGTACATGCTCCAGTGCGGACTCAGCATCCCTGTGAGCGAGCGTTCGAAGACCGGCGTCTTCCAGAACATCATGATAGACATCGGCGACGAACAGAGCTTGGAGAACGACCTGAGTACCTACTCCTCCCACCTGCTCAACATGAAGAACATGATGAAGGCAGCCAACGGCAACACCATCATCCTCATCGATGAGTTTGGTACGGGTACGGAGCCTGGCATCGGTGGAGCCATCGCCGAGGCAGTGCTCGACCGATTCTGCAAGCAGGGGGCATACGGTGTCATCACCACCCACTACCAGAACCTGAAGCACTTCGCCGACAGTCATGAGGGCGTGGCAAACGGAGCAATGCTCTATGACCGCCACGAGATGAAGGCACTCTTCCAGCTCGCCATCGGTCGCCCCGGTTCTTCTTTTGCCATCGAGATCGCCCGCAAGATAGGATTGCCAGAGGAAGTCATCAAGGAGGCTTCCGACATCGTCGGTTCCGAGTACATCCAGAGCGACAAGTACCTGCAGGACATCGTGAGAGACAAGCGATACTGGGAGAACAAGCGACAGAGCATCCATCAGCGTGAGAAGGATATGGAGAAGACCATCTCCAAGTATGAGAGCGACATCGAGGAGATCGAGAAGAGTCGCAAGCAGATTCTCGCCAAGGCGAAGCAGCAAGCCGAGGAACTCCTGAAGGAGAGCAACAAGAAGATAGAGAACGCCATCCGAGAGATCCGTGAGAATCAGGCGGAGAAGGAGGAGACCAAGCGCATCCGCCAGGAGCTCGATGCCTTCAAGCAGGAGATGCAGGAGATAGACACCAAGGAGAACGATGACAAGATAGCTCGCAAGATAGCTCAGATACAGCAGCGCAAGGAACGCCATGCCAAGCGCAAGGCGGAAAAGGCACAAAACCAAGAGAAAGCAGCTGCCGCTCTTCGCAATGCACAGAACAAGTCGCAGACCGACAACAACCGTGAGTTGAAGGCTGGCGACACCGTGCGCATCAAGGGCTTGACCACCGTGGGCAAGATAGAGAGTATCATGGGCGATATGGCTACCGCCGTGTTCGGGGGTATGCGCACCAAGATGCGACTCAACCGACTGGAGCATGCCACCGAGAACACCGAGAAGGACAAGACCGAGGAGCGCAAGGAAAGTCTCGCCTCCTACGGCATCAGCAAGGAGACTCGCAAGACCATCGATGCTCACAAGAGCAATTTCCATCAAGATCTCGATGTACGTGGTATGCGTGGCGACGAGGCTCTCAATGCCGTGCAGCACTTCATCGACGATGCCATCCTCGTGGGAATGCCTCGTGTCCGCATCCTCCATGGCAAGGGAAATGGCATCCTGCGCCAGCTCATCCGTCAATATGTGAGCAGCATCCCTAACGTGACGCACTACGCCGATGAGCATGTGCAGTTCGGCGGAGCCGGCATTACCGTCGTAGATTTCTAAAGAAACGTTAACAAAGCGAAGATTTCTTCCGAAATATTTGGTGGGTTCAAAGGAAAGCGGTACCTTTGCACCCGCTTAAAAGCAATGAGACGGACAAGTCTCATACGACCAGCTCCCTCGGAATCCCCCAGGATGGGAACATAGCAAGGGTACTTGGTTGTAGCGGTGCGATATGAATCGCTTGTCCACCCGCCTCTTTAGCTCAGTTGGCCAGAGCACGTGATTTGTAATCTCGGGGTCGTTGGTTCGAATCCGACAAGAGGCTCAAAAAGAGAACTTTCTTCCAGAAGGTTCTCTTTTTTGTTATTATCATTTTTTATTACTATCCACACCCTCTTCCATCACCCTTCGCTCATTTTTGGAAAGGAAGAATATGCCGAAATCAAAAAATATATAAATTTATCCCTAATATTCCTACTATATGGGGAAAATTGTGTACTTTTGCACGATAATATATATTTGATTAAATGATAGACTTTATAAAGTTAGTACAGACAAGGGCTTTTGCCCGACAAGACGGTGCCATCCTTGGCTCAGTATGGATAGCGAGTTTCGCCCTCACCATGTGGTCGGTTTTCCCACCCCACGCACTATGGGGGATCTTCGCCAACATCCTGGCACTCAGCACTCCTTTCGTGGTGGCACGACGACTCAAGGCGTTCCGCGACGAAGTCTTGGAGGGAAGCATCTCCTTCCGCAGGAGCCTCTTCTACTGTTGGCAAACCTTCTTCAATGCCACACTGCTCCTCACCATCGTGCAGTTTCTCTGGTTTAAGTTCCTCAACACCAGCGTGTTCATCAGCACCCTGATGGAGAACTACAAGGTGATACTCCAGAGCTATAACCTGACACAGGCGGAGGTGAACACCATCATCGAGGCATTCGCCATGATGAAACCCGTGGGATGGGCTGCCACCTTCATGATCACCGAGATCATCGTGGGCACCGTGCTCAGTCCGCTGATCGCCGCACTGATGAGCAGAAAGCGCAGAAACCAACAATCATTCGTAAATCAACAATAACATACAATGGATATAACAGTAGTTGTACCTCTATATAATGAGGAAGAGTCACTCCCAGAGCTTTACGCCTGGATAGAGCGAGTGATGAAAGCCAACGACTTCAGCTTTGAGGTCATCTTCGTCAGCGATGGCTCCACCGACCGTTCTTGGGAGGTGATAGAGGAGCTAGCCGAGAAGTCGGAGAACGTGAAGGGCATCAAGTTCCGCCGCAACTATGGCAAGAGCCCTGCCCTCTACTGCGGATTCAAGGAGGCACAGGGCGACGTGGTGATCACCATGGATGCAGACCTCCAGGACTCTCCCGACGAGATACCAGCCCTCTACCAGATGATCAAGAAGGAAGGTTATGACCTCGTGTCCGGCTACAAGCAGAACCGCAAGCAGGGCGACCCACTCTCCAAGACCATCCCTACCAAACTCTTCAATGCCACCGCACGCAAGGTGAGCGGCATACACAACCTCCACGACTTCAACTGTGGTCTGAAGGCGTATCGCCGTGACGTGGTCAAGAACATCGAGGTGTATGGAGAGATGCATCGCTACATCCCATACCTCGCCAAGAACGCTGGCTTCGACAAGATCGGCGAGAAACCCGTACACCACCAGGCACGCAAGTTTGGCAAATCGAAGTTCATGGGCTGGAACCGCTTCGTCAATGGTTATCTCGACCTGATGACCCTCTGGTTTCTGAGCAACTTCGGCAAGAAGCCAATGCACGTGTTCGGATTCCTGGGCAGCGTGGTCTTCTTCATCGCCTTCCTCGCCCTCATCGGCTTGGGCGTTGACAAGCTCATCGACTTGCACAATGGCATCTACGGTCACCTCATCACCGACTCGCCATACTTCTTCATCGCCCTCACAGCGATGTTGCTGGGCAGTCAGTTCTTCCTGGCAGGATTCCTCGGCGACCTCATCAGCCGCCAGAACCCTAACCGTAATGATTATCAAATAGAAAAAGAGATAAGATGCGGAAAATAATCCCTATCCTCCTGTTGACCATCCTCACGATGGTGGGATGCTCCACGCTCGACTGTCCGCTCAACAATACCGTCTATACAAAGTATAAGTTGGACGGCACCGTGACGGAGCTTACCGGTTGCACGATGACCGTATCGACCACGAAGCGAGACGGCGAGGACAGCATTCTCATCAACAAGGACGAGAATGTAGATAGCTTCATCCTGCCGATGAGCTACGCCAATTCTGCCGACACCCTATACTTCGAGGTGCAAGACCGCCTGGAGCGAGTGTTCAAGGACACGGTGATCGTCGCCAAGGACAACCAGCCACATTTCGAGTCCATCGACTGCAGTCCGTCTTACTTCCACACCATCACTGGCGTGAAGACGACACAGCATCTCATCGACTCCATAGTCATCAACCATAAAGACGTAAATTTCGATGCAACGAAGACGCATTTCCTCATATATTTCGGCACTCGCGATTAGCATGCTATTTGTAGCGATGCCAGCCCATGCCCAGTCCAAGGCAAAGAAGATGGTGGAACAGCCTGACACCGTGCCTCTCTTCCGCGGCTTGGCGGTAAGCGTGGATGCCATCGGCTTGGGACAGATGGTACTGGGCAGTTATGGTCAGTACGAGGCTGCCTTGCGCATCAATCTGAAGGACAAGTACTTCCCCGTGCTCGAACTGGGCTACGGCAAGGCGGATGCCACCGACGATGGCACCAACCTGCACTACAAGACCAGTGCGCCATACGCTCGTATCGGTGTCGATTGGAATCTCTTGCGCAACAAGCACGACATCTATCGCCTCTATGGTGGTGTGCGCTACGCCTTCACCACCTACAAGTATGATGTAGAGGGTCCCGACATCACCGACCCTATCTGGGGAACCACCACTCCCTACTCTGACAAGGATGTATCCTGCAACTGTCACTGGTTGGAGGGTTGCTTCGGCATCGACGTGAAGATATGGGGACCTATCCGAATGGGATGGAGCGTGAGATACAAGCGACGCATCGCCCACAAGGAAGGTGACATCGGCAAGGCATGGTATGTGCCGGGCTTCGGCAAGCAAGGAAGTTCGCGCCTCGGCGGAACCTTCAACATCGGGTATGAGTTCTAAGCAAATTAACTTCTCTTAAATTTTCATTAACCCCCAAACAAAGCCCCATGAACAAGAAAAAGCTTCTCTGGCAACTGCCGTTTCTCCTAGTCTTGGTACTCGGCACCATTTATATCATTCGCCAGCAACACGTTACACCATATCAGCACGACGAGGGTTTCGTCTTCGGAACCATCTATCACATCACCTACCAGAGCGATGAGAACTACCAGAAAGAAATAGAGGCGGAGCTGCAGAAGGTAGATAACTCGCTCTCGCCTTTCAACAAGACTTCCATCATCTCCCGCATCAACCGCAACGAGGAGGTGAAGGTCAACGATATGTTCCAGGAAGTGTTCGACCTGGCTGAAGACATATCGCAGGAGACCGATGGTGCCTTCGACATCACCGTAGCCCCGATGGTGAATGCCTGGGGATTCGGTTTCAAGCAGGGCAAGATGCCTAGCAAGGAAGCCGTGGATAGCCTGAAAGCCATCGTGGGCTTCCACAAGGTGAAACTCGTGGATGGACACGTGAAGAAGGAGAATCCTAACACCATGCTCGACTGCTCTGCCATCGCCAAGGGATATGGCAGTGATGTGGTGGCTCGATTCCTCAAGAAGAAAGGCATCGAGAACTTCATGGTGGAGATCGGTGGCGAGGTGGTGACCCATGGCAACAGCGACAAGCGTGTGCCATGGCGCATCGGTGTCAACAAGCCTACCGATGACTCCCTCAACAACAGCACCGAACTACAGACCGTGCTCAACGTCACCGACAAGGCGATGGCGACGAGCGGCAACTATCGCAACTTCTATTATAAGAACGGCAAGAAGTATGCCCATACCATCGACCCAAAGACCGGTTATCCTGTGCAGCACAACATCCTGTCAGCCACGGTGATAGCCAACACTTGCGCCACAGCCGACGCCTACGCCACCTCATTCATGGTGTTGGGTCTTGATGGAGCGCAGAAGATACTCGCCAAGCATCCCGACCTCCTCGCCTACCTCATCTACTCGGATGCGAAAGGCAAGAACCAGGTTTGGTATTCGCCTTCGATGAAGAAGATTCTAGCACAGTAGAGCCAATCCGTAAAGTATTTTTTACTCCTCGACATGGCAGACAACAGTTTATACGATATCCTCCTTTCCCTGCCCCTTTTCCTCGGCATGAGCCGCAACGACTTGCACGAGGCGGCAGGCAAGGCGAGGTTTGACTTTCAGAAAATCGCTGAGGGTCAGACCATCGTCGAAGAGGGCGAACGCTGCCTGTCGCTCTACTTCCTGCTCACGGGCGACATCCAAGTGGTGACCGAAGCCGACGACCATGGCTACAGCATCGAGGAGGACATCAGTGCGCCAGAGATATTCCAGGCAGAGACCATCTTCGGACTCAACCAGCGGTTCACCCACACCTACATCGCCAAGACCGACTGTAGCATCATGCGCCTCGAAAAGCAAGAGATACTCAAGCTCTCCGGACTCTTCCAAATCTTCCGCATCAACTTCATCAACCTCATCTCGGCGCAATCGCAAAAACTGAACCGCCGCCTGCTCCGTGTCCCCCCTAAGTCGTTGGAGGAGCGCGTCATACGCTTCTTCGAGTTCCATTGTCTTCGACTCGGAGGCGAGAAGATTATCCGTGTCAAGATGAAGAGGATAGCGGAGGAAGTGAACGACAGCCGACTCGATGTCTCCAGAGCGCTCAACCACCTGCAGGATGAAGGTTTGCTCCAGCTCCACCGTGAGCGCATCACCATTCCGGCTTTGGAAAAGTTACTGAAGAGGGAATTTATGGGAACTTCCCTTTAAATTCCCTTAACTTCCCACTTGCGAAAGTAATATTAGTTAAAAACCACCCGTAACCTTCTCTATTCACGGCTTTTTTTGCTAACTTTGCAGCTAAAAATTAAACAAAGTTAGTATGCTTGACGAAAAGAACATAGAGAAACGTATCAACCCATTTTTTGAACCCTACCAGACACCGCACGACACGGTGCCATTCACTCGTATCCGTTTGGAGGATTACGAGGAGGCTTTCATGGAGGGAATCCGCCGAGATGACGAGGCGACAGACAAGTTGGTCAACGACCCAGCAGAACCTACATTCGAGAACACCATCGCTCGTGTTGACACCGACAAGGGTGAGCATTATTACGACTTGCTCAGCCGTGTATCCAACGTGTTCTCCTGCATGATGAGTGCAGAGACCTGCGATGAGTTGGAGGCGTTGGCACAGAAGATGAGTCCGATATTGACCAAGCATGCCAATGACATCACGCTCAACAAGCGACTTTTCGAGCGCATCAAGTTCGTGCACGACCATCCCAACCGTGAGTTGACCGCCGAGGAGCAGATGCTTCTCGATACCAGCTACGACGGATTCGTACGCAGCGGTGCCCTGCTCGACGAGGCAGGCAAGGAGAAGTTGCGCAAGTTGACCGAGGAGGCAAGCATGCTCACCCTCCAGTTCTCACAGAACCTCTTGAAGGAGAACAAGGCTTACACCCTCCACATCACCGACAAGGCTCAACTCGACGGACTCCCAGAGACCGCCATCGCCGCTGCCGCACAGAACGCCAAGGAGAAGGAGCAAGAGGGATGGGTGTTCACGCTCGACTACCCTAGCTACTCCCCATTCATGACCTACTCCACCCAGCGTGAACTGCGCAAGGAGATGTATATGGCACGCAACACGGAGTGCATCCACGACAATGATTCCAACAACCTGGAGATATGCAAGCGACTCGTCAACCTGCGTCGTGAGCTAGCCCAGTTGCTCGGTTTCGATACCTACGCCGACTACGTGCTGAAGCATCGTATGGCTACGAATATCGACAACGTATATCAACTCTTGAACGACCTCATTGCCGCCTACAAGCCGACCGCCGTGAAGGAGGTGGCTGAGATAGAGGCACTTGCCAAGAAACTGGAGGGCGACGACTTCGACATCAAGCCATGGGACTTCAGTTACTACTCCCATAAGTTGCAGATGGAGAAGTTCAACCTCGATGCCGAGATGCTCCGCCCTTACTTCCAGTTGGACAAGGTGATCGATGGCGTGTTCGGACTTGCCAACAAGCTCTACGGCATCACCTTCAAGGAGAACAAGGACATTCCAGTCTATCACCCAGACGTGAAGGCATACGAGGTGTTCGACAAGGATGGCAGTTATCTCGCCGTCTTCTACGCCGACTTCTTCCCTCGCAAGGGTAAGCAGGGAGGAGCTTGGATGACAGAGTTCCAGGGACAGTGGATCGACCACAAGGGCAACAATGTGCGCCCTCATGTGAGTGTAGTGATGAACTTCACCAAACCTACCGAGGAGAAGCCAGCCCTCTTGACCTTGGGCGAGGTAGAGACCTTCCTCCACGAGTTTGGACACAGCCTGCACGGCATGTTCGCCAACACTCGTTTCGAGAGTCTCTCTGGCACCAACGTATGGTGGGACTTCGTAGAGTTGCCATCCCAGTTTATGGAGAACTATGCGGTGGAGAAGGACTTCCTCCGCACCTTCGCTTTCCATTACCAGACGGGCGAGCCATTGCCAGACGAGCTGATAGAGCGCATCATGAAGAGCCGCAACTTCATGGCAGCCTACGCTTGCTTGCGCCAGGTAAGTTTCGGTCTCCTCGACATGGCGTACTACACGAAGAAGGACGAGTTCACCGACGACATCATCCCATTCGAGAAGAAGGCATGGGAGAAGGCGATCGTGATGCCACAGTTGCCAAACACCTGTATGACCGTGCAGTTCTCGCATATCATGGCAGGCGGTTATGCCGCTGGCTACTATAGTTATAAGTGGGCAGAGGTGCTCGATGCCGATGCCTTCAGTGTCTTCAAGAAGAATGGCATCTTCGACCAGGCTACCGCCCAGAGCTTCCGTGACAACATCTTGTCGAAGGGTGGCACGGAGCATCCGATGACGCTCTACAAGCGATTCCGTGGGCAGGAGCCAACCATTGACGCTCTGCTAGAGCGCAATGAAGTGAAGAGAGAAGAGTGAAGAATTCATTAGCATAGAAGGCATTAGCCCATTTATTATTTATTCATTATAATATATAATTTAATCCGATGGATGATAAGCAGACCAAGCTCGACTTGCGATACCTTCGTATGGCTCGCATTTGGGCAGAAAACAGTTATTGCAAGCGCCGACAGGTAGGTGCTTTGGTGGTCAAGGACAAGATGATCATCAGCGACGGATACAACGGAACCCCCAGCGGCTTCGAGAATGTCTGTGAGGAGAACGATGTGACCAAACCCTACGTGCTCCATGCCGAGGCAAACGCCATCACCAAGTTGGCGCGCAGCAGCAACAACAGCGATGGCAGTACCCTCTACGTCACCGCCTCCCCTTGCATCGAGTGTGCCAAGCTCATCATCCAGGCGGGCATCAAGCGTGTGGTCTATGCAGAGAAATACCGACTCAACGAAGGCATCGAACTGCTGGAGAGAGCCGGCATCAAGGTGGAATATCTCAATCCAGATGAAAGAAATTTAAACGTTAGTAAACATGAGTAGTAACAAGAATAAGTCAAACCGATTCATGCCCATCATCATGGCAATCTGCGTCGTGGTGGGTATCTTCCTCGGTTCGTTTTTCTCGAATCACTTTTCGGGAAACCGACTCAACATTGTCAATAGCGGAAGCAACCGTCTCAACAACTTGCTTCACCTCATTGACGACCAATATGTCGATGCTGTCAACATCGACTCGCTGGTAGATAAGGCGATACCGCTCATCCTCGCCGAACTCGACCCTCACTCGGTCTATATCAGCGCCAAGGATGCAGCCGCAGCCACCGACGACCTCAAGGGTTCATTCTCTGGCGTGGGCGTGGAGTTCGTCATCCGTGACGACACCATCCATATCCAGAACGTCATCCAGAATGGTCCTGCCGAGAAAGCCGGACTCCTGGCAGGCGACAAGATTGTTGCCGTGGATGGCAAACCTTTCGTGGGCAAGATCGTGACCAACCAGGAGGCGATGCGCCGACTGAAGGGTCCGAAGGACACCAAGGTGAAGATAGGCGTCGTGAGATATGGCAGCAAGAAGGTACAAACCTTCACCGTCACCCGTGGCGAGATTCCTACCAAGAGCGTCACCGCATCCTATATGTTGGATGACGAGACAGGATATATCCGCATCAAGAACTTCGGTGAGAACACCTACCCTGAGATGCTCATCGCCCTGGCGAAGCTCTCACAGGAGGGATTCAAGAACCTCTGCATCGACCTGCGTGACAACTCCGGTGGTTACCTCTCGGCAGCGGTGAGCATGGCAAACGAGTTCTTGCCAGACAAGAAGTTGATCGTCTATACCCAGGGCCGCAAGTCTCCTCGCCACGACTATCTCAGCGATGGCAAGGGTTCTTATCAGAAGATACCATTGGTAGTGCTCATCAATGAGGGCTCAGCCTCATCGGCAGAGATCTTCGCCGGTGCGATGCAGGACAACGACCGCGCCACCATCATCGGTCGCCGCTCGTTTGGCAAGGGATTGGTACAACAACAGTTGGAGTTCCCAGACCACAGCCTCATCCGTCTCACCATCGCACGCTACTACACCCCATCGGGTCGTTGCATCCAGAAGCCTTACACCATGGGCGACGACAAGGACTATGAGCAAGACCTCCTGACCCGTTATCAACACGGCGAGTTCTTCTCACAAGACAGCATCAAGCACACCGGTCCTGCCTACCATACAGGCTTAGGACGTGTGGTATATGGTGGTGGCGGCATCACGCCAGACATCTTCGTGCCAGAAGATACCCTCGGCATGACCTCTTACTTCAAGGAGGCAAGCATGAGCGGTCTCATCCTCCAGTATGCGTTCAGCTACACCGACGACAACCGTCTGAAACTGAACAACTTCAAGGAGATGATGGAGATGTCAGACTACCTGAACAAGCAGAACTTGGTGGAACAGTTTGCCACCTATGCCGACAAGCATGGCTTGCAGCGCCGCAACTTGCTCATCAAGAAATCGCATAAGCTCTTGGAGCGAAGCCTCAATGGTCGTATCATCTACAATATGCTCAATGAGCAGGCGTGGACGGAGTACATCAACCAAGATGACCCAGTGATTCGCCATACCTTGGAGGTCTTCCACAACAACGCCGCCTTCCCTAAGAAGCCTGCGGCAGTTGCGAAGAAGCCGCTCACAAAAAAGAAGAAGAAGTAACTTCTAGCACATTAGGAAAGCTTAGAAAGCAATATGGACAAGCAAGAACTCAGAAAAGAGATTCGCAATAGAAAGCGACAGTTCTCCCAAGACCAACTTGGGGAGCTGTCGCTTTCCGCTATTTCGAAGCTTCGGAAACACCCGAAGGTGATGGCAGCCCACACCCTCCTCCTCTACTATTCCCTGCCCGACGAGGTGAACACCCACGAGTGGATAGACGAGTTGGTGGCAGAGGGGAAACGAGTCCTCCTGCCAGTGGTGGTCAATGACAAAGACATGGTGATCAGGGAATACACCGGCAAGCACGACCTTGCCGAAGGTAGTTTTCACATCATGGAGCCTATCGGCAAGCTCTTCCCTGTAGAGAAATATCCGGAGATAGAAGTCGCCATCATCCCCGGCATGAGTTTCGATGATACCGGTCATCGGCTCGGAAGAGGCAAGGGGTATTACGACCGCTTCCTCACCAAGCTTCGGGGTATGGAGGAAAATCATTGTGAACGAAAGGAGGCTGATGGCACAGAAGTATATAAAATAGGTATCTGCTTCGGCTTTCAAAAGCTCCAGGAGATACCATTCGAAAACCACGACATTCTGATGGATGAAGTGACAACTAACTAAACTTTTGCAGGCGAAGAAGTTAAAGGAATTACTAGTAGAACTTAATGTCGAAGATGACTTGTCCCCCCGCCTTTTCATTCAATCGCTTGACAAGGAGGCTACGCCCCATCGTCAAGTCGGCACGGAGGGCAGGACTCAACACCTTGACAAAGAGCGTCTGGTTCTTGATAAAACGCTCACCCGTATATTGGGCAATGGGCTTCCCCACAACCTCATCCCATGCCGACAACAATCGTTGCTGCTGCAAGGGAGTCTCCAGTCCCTCATGACGCAATATCTGAGGGAGCAGTTCCTGTATCGACTTTACTTTTCTTCTAAACACGAGAATAAAGGTAATATTTATAATTTATCATTTAATATTTATCATCTTCACCTCCCCTTCTTCTACCGTGAAGATGCGATAATCGCCACTAGTACGGGAGAGGATGCGGTCGAGATGGTCACGGTTGGTATCGGTGATGAAAATCTGACCGAAGTTGTCGCCCGACACCAACTGCACGATTGCCTCCACTCGCTGGGCATCCAACTTGTCAAAGATGTCATCCAAGAGGAGCAACGGCGTGGTGTTCGACACCGTACGGCGAAGGAAATCAAACTGCGCCAACTTCAATGCGAGCACAAACGTCTTGTTCTGTCCCTGACTTCCCTCACGCTTCATCTGATAGTCGCCTATCAACATCTCCAGGTCATCCCTATGCACACCATGCAGCGAGTAGCCCACGGCACGATCCTTGAACCGGTCACGCTGAATCACATCCAGCAGCGCACCTCTCTGACAATGAGACACATACCTCAACTGCACCTCCTCACGATTGCCCGAAATATGCTGGTAGATGCGCTGGAACACAGGCAAGAGTTCCTTCACGAAGGCATCACGCTTCTGGTAGAGGAGTTCGCCATTGCGAGCCATCTCCCCTTCCCAGATTTCCATCAAGGCAAGGTCGGGTTCCTCCTCCATCTTCAGGAGAGCGTTGCGCTGCTGCAAAGCCTTGTTGTAGTTGGCGAGTGCCTCGATGTAGGAATGGTCGTACTGCGAGATGACCACGTCCATCAGTTTTCTGCGCTCTTCGCTTCCGCCCTCGATGAGCGAAGTATCTGAGGGAGAGACGAATATGAGAGGGATGAGACCGATGTGCTGCGACAGTCGCTTGTACTCCTTCTTGTTGCGCTTGAAGTGCTTCTTGGTGCCACGCTTCATGCCACAATAGATGTTGTCGAAGTCTCCATTGTCGTTACGATAGCTGCCCTCCAGCATGAAGAACTCCTCGCCATGGGTGATCACCTGCGAGTCGATGGGATTGAAGGCACTCCGGCAGAACGAGAGATAATAGATGGCATCAAGGAAGTTGGTCTTACCCACCCCATTATGGCCGATAAGACAGTTGATCTTGGGCGACAACTCCAGGTTGCAACCCTTGATGTTTTTATAGTTGATGATGGAAATATTCTCTAAAATCATACGGTAAACGTAGCTTTTGGACTGCAAAGTTAGCAGAAAAAGTGCAAAAAACGAAAAAAGTGGGCAAGAAATTTCAATATGTGAATAAAATTGCGTATTTTTGCAGCCTAAAGTGTAGCTATGCGTCAACGCAAAGGCTGCCCCAAGCAAGAATAATAAAAAACAAAACATAAAAATGGCAAACATCAACGTACAGGCTCCAGAAAGCGAGAGCCTTAACATTCGTGAGGCATTCTTCTTGAAGAACAAGAAGATCATCCTCGGCGCATTAGCCGCCATCATCGTGGTTATTGCAGGTATTTTCGTTTACAACACCCAGATTTCCGGTCCTCGTGAGGACAAGGCAAGCACTATGTTGGGCAAAGGTCAGACATACTTCAACAACGAGATGTTCGACCAGGCACTCAATGGTGATGGCGCAGGCTACATCGGTTTCGCCAAGATTGCCAGCGAGTATGGCAGCACAGACGCTGGTAACCTCGCCAACCTCTATGCCGGTCTTTGCTATGCCAACCTCGGCAAGTGGGCTGAGGCAGAGAAGAGCCTCGACGCTTTCTCCAGCAAGGGCGACCAGATGATTTCACCTGCCGCAGAGGCAGCTCTCGGCGATGCTTACGCTCACCTCAACAAGTTGGACGATGCTGTCAGCGCCTTCAAGAAGGCTGCAAGCATGGCAGACAGCAAGGCTGATGACGACACCAACAACAGTCTCTCTCCTGTATTCCTCATCAAGGCTGGTGAGATCTTGGAGAGCCAGAACAAGAAGGCTGACGCCTTGAGCATCTACCAGGACGTCAAGAAGAAGTACGTCAACTCTATGCTCGTACAGAGCGGCGAGATCGACAAGTACATCGAAAGAGCTTCCAACTAATCACGCATCTATACATTATTGATATATATGGCTACAGCACTTCATAATTTGTCAGACTACGATTTCTCGAAGGTCCCTGATGCCAGCAACATGTGCTTCGGCATTGTCGTGGCTGAATGGAACCCAGAGATTACGGGTGCCTTGCTCGACGGAGCTGTCAAGACACTGGAGAAGCATGGTGCGCTCACAGAGAACATCCATGTGAAGACCGTACCGGGAAGCTTCGAACTCGTATATGGCGCACACCAAATGGTACTCAACGGTGGATATGACGCTGTCATCATCCTCGGTTGCGTGATCCGTGGCGAGACCCCTCACTTCGACTATATCTGTCAGGGGGTCACATACGGCATCGCCCGCCTCAACGCTACCCAAGAGATACCAGTCATCTATGGTTTGCTCACCACCAACGACTTGCAGCAGGCTAAGGACCGCTGCGGTGGCAAACTGGGCAACAAGGGCGATGAATGTGCCATTGATGCCATCAAGATGGCGAAGTTCTAAGACACACCCCTTGCTTCGTTGCACGAAACTAAAAGTCGCACGAAGCTAAAAGATATGAAAAAAGCTCATCCGGTGCTATCGGATGAGCTTTTTTCGTACCCCTTTTTATTATTTATTATTTATCATTTATTATTTAATTAAACTCCCTCTTCCTCTTCTTCTTGAGTATCATCGGAAGCGGTATCGAGCTGCGAGTCTTTCCCCACTGAGACGACACCCATGCGAGAGATCTTCACCTTCAGAGGCACATACTCATCGCTGGTGATGTCGGGAGAGCCCACACTAGCCGCAAAACTGAGGTTGTCGCCATCCGCCTCGACGAAGACGATGCCCAGCAGCGCGCCCTCCTCCTTGGTATGGGTATCGAGATAGCCTGTGAAGTCGGATTTCAAGAAGGTGCGATTGAAGAACTCCGTGCCGTCCTTGCGAAGGATGCGCACGGTGATTTTATTGTCGTAGTATTTGGTGTTGTCGTCACCCTGCGCCAGTGGCAAACTGCTGTCAGCCTCTCTCTTCACCACCACCTTGTAGGTCGTGCCGAGCCACTCAACGTCACGAGCTTGCTCATACTCGCTCATCTTCTGGGTCTTCTTAGGCTTAGGAGCCTGAGGCTTAGGAGCGATGATGACATCACTCTTCTTTTTCTCGCTGCAAGAGGTGAAAGAGCCACCGATGAGTGCGGCGAGAAACAAAGGAATCATTCTTTTCATTCTGTTGTATTTATGAATTGATGCTACAAAGGTATGAAAAAAATGGCAAACCAACAAATAATTAATAAATAATAAATGATAAATGATAAATCACAAATGCAAGCAACAAAAAAAGCACCCTCTTTCACAAGAGAGCGCTTCCATACCTTTTTACTAACTAAAAACCTATTGTTCTCACACGATATTATAAAAGTTCAGTTTATGAATTCTAATCATTATATAAGACGGAGAAAATCGCAATAAGTTTAATCTGGAGACGAAAAAATGTGCAAGTTTAACATCAGATAACACTTCAACCATCGTATTAACGTTTATATACCATTTCCTCTTGCCATTTCCAATAATTTGCCGTATATTTGCAGTCGAATTAGAACTAAACACTCTGCGCTCATGGCTCTCAGACAAGAGTTAGCGAAAGTGGAAAGAACGAATCGAAAAGTCCGAAAGGAGAAATTGGCAAGCTTTCTATACAGCTTGGCAGTTCTTTTTAATTATAGTATCTATTATTAGTTGATTATCAATACTATATCCTCTAAACGGTAGAAAAGTGGCAATATGGATTCTGATTAGATACGAAAAGGAAAAGATTTAACGTATTTAACCTCCATTTACATCATTTTCAGTGTCTGAGTATAGTATTTCTATCATTTCGTTGGCTATTTTGTGGTCAGCGATTCGCATAACATTGTTTGTTTCCGAATTGTAACCAAAGAAGTTTATGTTCCCATACCAGACAATAGATTTGTCAATGATGGCGCATTGCAGAGTTTGTTCCTTGTTGCACACCACATCCATTCCTGTATTTTTAAGTTCTATCTCATTAACCCCTTCCTCTTTGATATGTACAGCCACAGTAACGCCATTATGAATAATGTTTGCAAGTGTTGACATGATAAATGGCTTGTATTTGAACTTTACTTTTGGGACTGCGATGATGCCAGAGTACTGGGCTTTTGCCAAATCATTCCGAAATGTCGCTTCGTAATTGTTTCGTTCGTATATCAGCTCTTGGGGATTTTTGTCAAGTGTGGATGATGTCACATACTTTCCGTATCCTGCTCTTAAATACCCTTTCAGCCGTTTACGATACATAGAGTCACAAAGTGTGACATGAACATCCACATAATCATAAATACGCACTTCGTTCTTTCCTGCGTATTCCCTATGCAAACGCCCAGCATATTGCTCCACATTTCCTGTCCAAGCTATAGGCATAGTAAGGAACAGTGTATCAAGGCGAGGATAATCAAAGCCTTCTCCTACATACTTTCCTGTAGCAACAATCACAAGTGATTCTGATGTGGGCATTGATTGTAGATTTTGTAATGCAAGACGCTTTTCTTTAGCAGAATCAGCTCCAATGAGTTGAATGACATGGTCTGCAAATGGAATAAGCATTTGTGCCAACGCCTTGACATGAGCAGTACGAGTGGTTAATACCAATGGGGTACGACCTTCTTGAATGGCAATTCTTACATCTTCTACGATGAACTCATTCCTAACCTTATCTTCGGACAAGTCTTGTGTAACCTGAACATAAGTCTTGCTATCTGACGAAATGTTTCGGAATGATGTAAACCTTGGAATCAACAAACGTTTAAATGTTTGATTTTCCATTTGGCTCTTGGCATCAGCTGTGAATCTTATCTTTCCGCATTGCATGAAAATAATAGGTTGATGCCCATCCTTTCTGATAGGAGTTGCTGTCAAACCATATACGTATGTAGCTGTTACTTGTCGAAGCACTTGCTCGAAGCTGACAGAGGATACATGATGACATTCATCTACTATCACCATACCGTAATCCTTGACAAAAGGCTTCGCTTCACCATCGCTCAAACAAGATTGTATCAAAGCTATATCAATGATGCCATGCAACGTGTTCTTGCCTGCATATAAACAACCAATGACCGAAGAATTCTTTTTCCTTCCTCGTTTGGCTGCAGGCTCTTCGACGATCTCATCTATCTTGAGGAAAGTTTCCAACCGTTCTTTCCATTGTTCCAGTAATGCCTTGTTATGAACAAGAATTAAGGTGTTCACCTTTCTCCTTGCAAGCATTCCGATGGCAAACACTGTCTTTCCAAACGCTGTTGTTGCTGATAATGTCCCTATATTATGCCCAGAAAAAGCTTCCATTGCATTTTGCTGTTCTTCCCGAAGAGATCCTCTGAATGTAACATTGATATTATGCCCATGATTTGTTTTGTCTGAGATTACTACCTTTACTCCATGTTGGGTTAGAATACCACAAACAGCATCTTCACACCCACGAGGAAGGGCAAGATAATCATCTGTCATTTCCGAACATGAAATGATGCGAGGGATATTATAGGTAGAAAGGCGCATACCTTGCTTCTCATAAAACTCTGGATTACGAAAAGCTGCTATGCGCTTGAATATATTCACACATTTGGCAGATAAACTTGCTAAAGGAACATAAAGCATATTCGCTCTTGTCAGAACGATTTGTTTTGGATAGTCTTCAGATTGCGCCGCATCCATATGAGGAGTCTCCCAAAGTTTCTCCTCACAGGTCTTTGATAGTTCTCCTAATGTTGGCATTGCATGCAGCTGTAATAACAAATCAAGTTCTACCTCTGATAGCTTATGGATTTGCGACAACATTTCCCATTGGTCGGCATACGCATTGAAGTCTTCATCAACGAACACGCTGTTTCCTTTGCGTCGAGCCATACCTTGCAATGGCAAGGCTACAAGATTGCCTAGTCCTCCTTCAGGCAAGGTGTCTTGGTTTGGAAAGAAACGGTCGTATGACTTGAAAGACAGGTGAGCATCACAACTCATCGCCTCTGTAAGAATGGCATTTCCCAACTTGCGTGCCTTGAAAGCAGTTACTGGTGTTTCAAAGAAAATCCATACGTGAGCACCATTGCCAGAACGTGAGCGTTCGATGTAGCAAGGTACATTCCAAGTTTTGCAAACATTTACAAAGGCAAGTACATCATTCTTGTAGCCATGTTCGCAACTCTTGTCATCAAAGTCTGTACAAAGGAAACTGCAAGTGTTGTCCTTTCGTATTGGATAAAGTCCTATAACATCACGTCCCCATGCATCCTTTCCTGCAAGATGATTGAAAAAGTCGTTGTATGTCAAAGGAGCGAATTGCCTGTTGGGACAATCCGCACATTTGTACTTTCGCTTGTCGCAAAATTCACGATTCCATTCCCTCGTGCATACAGGTTGGTAGCCTGACTTTTGAGTCGTACTACTGTACCAACGCTTGGCAAAGATATCATCACGACCTTGAAAAACACTACGAAATAGCGCAACCTTTTCCTGTAGACTCAGCTTTGAATCTGTATGGAATATGGCTTGTAGGCTTTCTTTCGTTGTGACATTAGGCTCGGTTACAATGTATGGTATTCCATGCACATCAAGAATTTTTCTTAACCTGGCATTTTCTTTCTCTAATTCTTGAAGCTTGGCAATAAGCTCATTTGCATTTAGTTGTTTGCCTGTATCCATAGCGGTTCTTGTTCCCAACCAACAGGGAATCCAAGAGCTGCCAGGTCTATCTCTGGAAACTTGCTGAACAAATTGTGCATTTTGTCAAGCATGTCATTGTTGGGAGAGATGATGTCAAGGAAATACTTGATGATGCACATATTATAATAGATTCTTCGCTTGTCCGCAGGAATAGTAATCCAAGGACGAGTCATGCCTCTCATATCATTTGGAATAATCTTGTTGACTTTGTTCCAAACACGAGCGTGATGACAACAAGCGTTGCGAGTAAGCGTAAGCACAGAAAGCCAAGACTCAAACACTGGAGCATGAAGGCAGAAACGCTTGGCGATCTGCTTTTTGAGTCCTTTATCTTTCAAGTTCCTGTAGTACATATTCACGCTACCCATTGGGAGAAGTTCACCAAGAATCCATGCTGGTGGAAAAGGTTCTGTATATGTTCTTTTGAAGTGTTCTATAAAGTCTTCAGTAGAACGTTCATACTCCTTCGACAACATTGCCATACTATTGACGAAAATGGACTGATCACGAAAATGTGCTGAATTGGTAAGCCAATATATATCACCAGTCCGTTCAGCCGTCATATTCATTACGGCTTCTCTTACAGCAATTTCGATCTTCTCTATCTCGTTAAAAAGGAGTAAGCGCAACTTTTTGTCAAAGCGATAAAGCATCATCACTTTGTTAAATGTAGCACCTTCCTTATACAGATGAAGAATCTTTGGAGTCTTCAACAAAGGATGCATATACGCAGACAATCGATAATAGCCAATGCTCTCCAAATACAATTGAGCCTTTTGCCTATCATTAATTATCAATCCACGACTTTTTAATAAGGTTACAAGTTCTCGTGGGGTCTTGTAATCTTTTCCGAAATTTCTCTTTGCCATAGCCTATAAACAAAAAAGCCCAGCCTATTTAAGCATTGTAAAGAGGCTCGGCTGGAACTAACACTGCAAAGATACAAATAATCATTGAGAATACAAACTTTTTGGAATGAAAAATCACGCAAAAGTGGATTTCTTTTACAGATTTGTGTTTAATTATGTTAAATCATAGGTTAAAACCGCATTTTATCTATCAAAGCGAATGGCTTTTTGAGATAAAAACATTACATTTGTAATGTCTATACCCGTACCGAAAGCCCCGATGGGCAGAGGTTGGGCAGACATATATACATATAAGGCGTAACTGTACGCTTTGGTTTTGACGCAGTAAGAATCTGGCAGTTCGAACGCAAGTTGTCAAAAACAAAGCAACGGGAACGCCTCATGGGATGTATTGTATACAACCCTCATTGGCTTCGGACATTTCTATGTTCGTTGTTGATGTAGGGTGAACCATATACTTACATCATACGTGGGGCTTTCGGCGTTGCTCGTTTCGACAACTTGGGCGATGCCAGAGCCTTTACTGCGTGGAACGAGCGACAGATTGGCTCCACGTTTCTTATTTATGTATATAGAGTCTTTCCTTTTATTAATGAATAGTTATGGAGCCTGCTATAAAAGCAAGTGTGATATGGATAAAGAACTATTAACCAAATTTCAATCTGTAGTAGATTCTTTTAACCGAAAAGAATTTACCTCGCATGACTTTATCAAAAAATTTCTTGAAAAATATGAGGATGATTATCGTGATATATTTTCGGTGAAAACCTTACAGACAACACATGCACAACTTGCCAGACTGCTCAGTGAGAACGCAAAAGCATTAGGTATCACAAAGAGCGAAAAAACGTTGAGCGAAAATTTTCATGGGAAGAAATCTTTTGTCCAAGGCTGGAAATTTCTGATAGTATACCTTGTAGCTTTCGTTTGTACTTCTATGGAAATGTCTGCTCAGACATTCCTTTCTATTCCAAATCCAGAAGAAGACAATGTAGTGATGTCGCAAATGTATAAAGTAATAAGAGACAAAGAATATTACCCTGATGATTTAAAGATAATGGCTTTATACGTCAAACTATGAAATAAAAAAAGACACTTATCCTTATGAATTAAAGTATCTGTCGTACAACAACTTTCCTCAATATAAGGTGAGATTCAATGAATATGGATATGAATCGTATAAAATTATTCCAAAGTTTGTTTATGATTCAAGTGGCAAACTTGTTTACGTGGCATCTATGACAAGAAATTGGGATAACTATTCCAATGAGGTCAAACGATTAGTGTTTTTGAAAGATTATAAAAATAATAAATATGGGATAAAATCACGAAGTGAAAAGACACAAAGGTTCCTTAAGCTAATACTATGTCGTGATAACGGATTTGAGAAAACTTACGAAGAAAAAAGGAAAGTTTATTGGAAATATCGTGGAAATCGGGCTTTGAGGAATGCTAGTGTCTATTTTGACTCAGATGGCGATAACTATATCTCACAACTTAGAAAAGACCATGAGTCAGAGTTTGAATACGTCTATAAGATAGAAAGAGTGTCTAATTGGAGTTTCATAATTGTGTATCTTGACTCTTCATTACGACCTTCACATCGCGCCTTTATTACTTATGTTACTGGCAACAAACCATTTACTTATAGTCTTATTGGGAGAATTATGGAGATTCCTAAAGATTTACCTCCAATTATAGGGGGTAAAACGAAATGTGTAAAAATGAATGAGAGCCTAAATCAGTGAAAACCCCTTTAAACACTGGGAGTTTGAGAGATTTGAGGGGTGAACGAAAACAAAAACGA
>ENA-OPWL01000331-OPWL01000331.1-human-gut-metagenome-genome-assembly--contig:-NODE-331-length-26122-cov-2.403038_pt1 | contig 26122 bp, 25 predicted proteins | sample MGYA00241508_ERZ502008 | MGnify/ENA primary metagenome ERZ502008 (study PRJEB25962, sample SAMEA2043046) | human gut metagenome | biome: human gut; feature: human-associated habitat; material: faeces... | reverse complement strand
TATCTTTCCCGTGACTTCCGGGAGACTGCGGCACAGCGCTTTCCCACGCAGGCAAAGCAGCTGAACGCCGCTTTTGATATGCGCCTGAATGCGCTGCTGGCTGAAAACGCGGGTGCAAGCAAGGAAAAGCAATACCACCTCAAGCGGCAGATATTGCCGGGCATTGCGGCCTACGAGACCTTGCAGCGGGTCATGCCGAAAGAGGAGGCACTGCAAACCGTTCACGGCTATGTGGAGCGCTTGGCGAGAACGAGCCACAAACAGCTTGCCGCCCTGCTGCACATACCGGGGCTTTACCGCCTTGTTCCCGGCGTTTTCGTCAAATCCACCCGGAGCGTTTTCGGCCCGGCGGCGGGCTTTGCCCCAAAAGAACTGCAGACCGGTAACGGCATCTGGCGTGTGGATATGATGAAGTGTCCCTATCACGACACCTGCGCAGAATACGGCTGCCCGGAGCTGTGCCGCTGCTTTTGCGACAGTGATGACATCAGCTATACCGGGCTGCATCCGAAGCTGATCTGGGAGAGAAGCATGACGCTGGGGCGCGGAAATGACCGCTGCGATTTTTGCATGAAGGTCAGATAATAGAGGGGAGGCAGATTGGTATGGAAATCAAACGATTCGGCAATATAGAGGGAAAGACCATGATGCTGCTGCACGGAAATCTTATGTGCTGGCGGCAGTATGAGAATCTAATCCCGCTGTTGGAAAAGAAATTCTGCGTGTATGCCGTCAGTTTCGACGGCTTTGACGGAACAGGCGAAACGACCTACACGACTGCCCGGGATCAGGCGGACAAGTTGGCCGCTTATATTGAAAAAGAGCTTGACGGACAGTTGGATCTGCTTTTTGCAGAGTCGCTGGGCTGCGGACCGGCTGTTTTTCTGAAGGCTTCCCCAACCGTTCAAATCAATCGGATGATCCTCAGCGGGCCGGAGTATCTGGATTTCGGCGTGCTGAATCGACTGATCTTGAAGGTTATGCCGCAAAAGCAGTATCGAACGGCACACGAAAAGTATATGCCTGCATGGGCACTGCGCTTTATGGGGCAGACGGAGCAGGGAATGCAGACAATGCTCCGCCGTATCCCGGATCATATCAGCTTGGAATCCGTCCGGGCCACTTGGGAGGCAGGACTTTATCTCTATCGAACGGACTTTTCGGTACAGCCCGATGCAAAGGTCACCTGTTGGTACGGAGAAAAAGAAGGGCACATGAAAAAGGCCATCCAGCGGCTGCGGACGGCATATCCGAGCCTGATCGTCCGCTGCTTCCCCGATTTCGGCCATGGCGAGATCATCAATCATCCGGCACTGCTTGCGTCGGAGATGGAGCACTTTCTGGCAGACAGCGAGACAGTGGCAGATGCGCAGCAGAATCAGGAAAGTGAAATACAATGAAAGTTACAACATTAGACGAGAAATCCATCCGTGATATCGGCCATGCCTTCGGCTATTATGACTATGGAGAGGAAACAGGAATGTCCGCTGCCTTTTCCGGGAAAGAAGCCACGGCAAACTATATCTGCGCTTATGTGCGCGGGGTGCTGCGGGGCGGCTTTCTGCACACCACCAGCGAGCGGGGCGAGGGATATATCGCCTACAAGCTGCCAAAGGAGAAGATGGGACTCAAGACGATGTGGCCCATCGCCTGCGGAATGCTGCACAACTCTACTCTGAAGCGCCTTCTACGGTTTGGAATTGCCATCAAGCGGGGCGGCGCTTCCCTGCAAGACCGCATGGAAAAGGAAAAGAAGCCTTATATTTTCGTTGGCCTTGTCTGTGTGCAGGAGAAATATCAGGGGCAGGGATATATGCGAAAGGTGCTGGACCTTGCCTTTGCCGAGGGCGACCGGCTGGGTGTGCCAGTGATTCTGGAAACAGATGCCAAGTCCAAATGCGACAAATATGTGCATCTGGGCATGGAGCTTACCGGAGTGCGGGACATCGGCGAATTTGGAAAGCTGTATGACCTGATCAAAAAACCGGACGCGGAAAAGCAGCAGTCTGTCAGTACGGAGGCATCAACATCAAAATGAAAATCACGGTTCTTGTAACGCTCATGGTATTTCTGGCATACTTTCTTGTTTTGTATGAACCACGATGGAAGACGAAGGAAATGGGAGCATATGCCCGATTCGCACGCAGACTGAGAGGAGAAAAACAATGATCGTACTGCAACTGCTGCTTTATTGTCTGCTGTTTACCGCAATGGTAAAAATCGCTGTGATCGGCGGTGCTGTCAATGGACTGTACTTTTATCCCAAGGAGGTGCAGGATCGCGCCATCGAACTGGGACTGATCGACCGCAATACGATGAACCGGAAACGAAAATGCTTTATGATACCGTTCTTTATCGTGATGCTTGCTGCTCTTGTGCTGATCATCGGTTTGTGGAACGGGGCTTCCTCCTTTGGTGAGGCCTATTGGCAGGCGCTGCTGTTTCTTGAGGTCATGAATATCTATGACGGCGTTGTAATCGACAAGCTATGGGTCGGGCACAGCCAGTTTTGGGTGCTGCCAGGGCTTGAAGATGCGCCGTTCGTGCAGACCTGGAGGCAGGTGCTGAAAAAGCGAAGCATACTGGCGCTGATCTGGGTTGCGGGAGCGGCAATTGTCGGCGGTATTGTCCATTTGATTTTCTAAGAAGTTGGAAATTGCCCAAATGAAAAGCAGAATCATGAACTGCAATCGGAGGCAAAAAAGATGAAGACGGAGAAACCGAAAAAGCTGATTCGCTGGTGCATTCTTGGCGCAGTCGGATGCGGATTTATGGCTGCCGGGGACTGGCTGCTGGGCTGCATTCCGCTTCGGGAAACGGACACCGGTCTTTTCAACAGAGCCTATTATCTGTCCGGCTCCTACGGGCTGTGGAAGCCTGTGCTTACCGTTGGGCTGGGAGCGGTCGGCGGCTTTCTCTATTACTTCGTAGTAAAAGCGCTGAATGCGGACATTGACGCAAAATGCCAAAAAACAAAAACCATCCAGTTCCTGTGCGGGATATTCACCGTTGCGATCGTTCTGACTGTCCATACATGGGTGGCCACCATGGCATGGTTTGCCACCTATCTGGGGCCGCGTATCGGAGAAGAAGCTGCCATCGCGGCGGTCACCGCCTATCAAGACGGCATGCTCCTCGCCATTGCGCCGATGTACGTTCCGATGATACTGGCTTTCGGCATCCATTTCGTGATGCTGCTTGCGGGCAAGACACGGTATTCCCGGTGGATGCTGGCTTTTCACCCGGTCACATGGAATCTTCTGCTGGTTACTGTTCCTGATATTGCACAGGCCATGCAGGTGCCGGTGGCTACATGGATGTCCGTGATGAGCCAGAGCGGCACGAACAGTGCCATTATGGTCTGGTGCATCGCGGCTGCGGTGTATGAGAAAAAGCACTCTGCGCACCTCGCAGGCTGACGGCGATTGCTGAATTGTCTGTGTTTTTTGCAGAAAGTGCATCCATAGCTTCCGGTGTGTATATATGCTGAAGGATTACCCGCCTTTCCAAGCGAATGATTTTGAATATCTGCGGGGGAGGATACTGATCCTTCTCCCGGAAAATGACATTTTCAAAAAGGAAGATCAGAAACGGTTCGCAGATCTGTTCCGGAAACTGGATGCAGAGATCCGCACGGTTCCGGGCGGTCATGTGGGCTTCATCGTTCAGGCGGAACGGTATCTTGATTTGATGAAAACATTTTTGCAGAGAAATGGAATTTGACAGCTCGCGTCTGCGAATCAGTAAGAAAAAGCGAATCTTCAGGAAAAGAGAATGGCTATGTATAAATCACTTTTTGATCTTTCCCCGGAGCAAACTGCTTCCACGGCGATGCCCCGCACCGTCGTGTTTTCCAACGGAACGGGGAGCGGGAGTATGACCATCTGTCCACTGTTTTTGGGTGCAGAGCTGTATTATAACGATATGCACCTTGCATTCTTTGAGGAAGCCACGGCACCAATGCGGAATGTCATTGAGATCAACCACTGCCGCGTGGGGCGTTACGAGTGCAGTTTTGGGGCAAATAGCTGCTGCTATCTGGCGGCAGGGGACTTTGCCGTCTGTGCAGCAGCGCGCAAAAAGTCGTCCTCCTGCTTTCCGCTGCGGCACTACCACGGCATCACCATCCTACTGGATCTGGATGCGATTTCGCCGGAAATGCGGAAACAAATGGAATGGTACGGCGTAGACCTTGATGTCATACGGCGGTACATCTGCACGGAAAACCGCTGCTGTATCCTGCGGTCAGAACCGACCATTGCCCATATTTTTTCAGAGCTTTACACAGCGCATTCTGTGCCGGACACCGGCTATCTTCGGCTGAAAGTGCTGGAGTTGCTGCATATTCTGACCCGGCTGAAAAACAGGGAAGATGTGCAGCAGACAGAGTATTTCAATCAGCATCAGGTGGAGTGTGTGAAGCAGGCTGCGGCTCTTCTCACGCAGGAACTGACAGTTCACCGTACAATCGAACAGCTTGCACAGGAGGTCGGCCTTTCGCCTACGGCATTAAAAAGCTGTTTCAAAGGCATTTACGGAAGCTCGGTCTATGCGTATCAGAAAGAGTACCGGCTGCAGCTGGCACAGAAACTACTACTCGAAACCGATTGCACGGTTGCTGAAATCGCCCATCGGGTCGGGTACGAAAATCCGAATAAGTTTTCTTCTGCATTTCGGGAAGCAGCCGGCATGACGCCTACGGAGTATCGGAAGATGCGTCCGATTGGATAGATTCTGTCGATTTGGTTCTTGCGCAGAAAGTCCGGTTCCAGTAAAATCAGTATCGTGATTAGTTGAGACTAACGCCGATATTCTGATTTTGTGGAGGAAATTGATAATGCGTTTGATGAAAAGAATTCTGAGTGCAGCTGCTGTGCTAGCTCTGTCTGCTTCTCTTCTGGTTGGCTGCAGCAGCGGCACGGCGAGCTCTGTTCCCGTTTCTGCAAGTTCTGCCACAGAAAGCACTGTTTCTTCCGTAGAAGAGACCGCCTCTTCTGCTGTGGATGAAAACGAAGCTGCCGCTGCACAGCTGCTGAACGACCTAACAGGCAGCTATCAGGAACTGTGGCCGGTGATTCTGGCGGACGAATATAAGCAGACATGGCTGGATGTTTGTACCGCTCTCGTGGGCGAGGACAATGCCGAAGCTGCTTTTGAGAAGCTGTCCTCTATGGTGACAGGTGATGTTTACGGCGAAGATGCAGTTAAAGCGTATGCCAACGGCGGCGGTGCCTACTTCTGCGGCTTTACCAATAGCCTCGCGACCTTGACCTTCGATGGTGAAACTTCTACCATTTCCGGCACCGATAAGGACGGCAATGTGCTGTTCTCCCATACCTATCACTACATTGGCATGGAGCCTGTGCATGGACTGTATGAGTTTGAAAGTGATGATGCCGATTCCGGCGAGTTCACCTACTTTTTCCTCGCGCCAGACACCAGTGCGGAAACCTACCACATTGAGTTTCGCTATGGTTCGGATGCAGAAGCTCTGAGCCAGTACGATGCAGGCGAATATGCTTACTGGGTGGCATCTGGCATTTCTACGGATTGCGACCAGACTATGATCGACAACTGCATTGAGCTGTTCTGTACTGAAAATCTAGCAGGTTAATACGCAGAATGTGCTGTGGAGCAAAAACGCCACGGCACATTTTTGCATAAAAATTATTTGAAGGAGGTCTTTCCGTGAAAAAACAGTCCGATCTTTCCCGGCTGATGGGTTACGCCGGGAACTACCGATATTTCACCTACGCTTCGTGGGTGCTGTCTGCGGTCAGTGCGCTGGTGGCGCTGGTGCCTTTTGTGTACATCTGGAAGATCCTGCGGGATGTGTTGAACGCCGCGCCGGACTATGCGCAGGCGGTGAACATCCCCCATTACGGCTGGATGGCAGTGCTGTTTGCGGTGCTGTCCTACCTCATTTACATTGCAGCGCTGATGTGCTCCCATCTGTCGGCGTTCCGGGTGGCGACCAATCTGCGGCTGGAGGTTTCCGAACACCTTGCCACACTGCCGCTGGGCTTTACGGAGACGTTTGGCAGCGGTAAGCTGCGCAAGATCATCCACGAGAGCACCGGAGCCGCCGAGACCTATTTGGCACACCAGCTGCCCGACCAGTACAACGCCATCGCCACCCCGGTGGGGCTGCTGGTTTTGCTGCTGGCGTTCGACTGGCGGCTGGGGCTGCTGAGCCTTGCGCCGGTGGTGCTGGCTTTCCTCATTATGACGACCATGACTGGCAAGCGGATGGCTGAAAAAATGCGGCAGTACGGCAACGCCTTGGAGGCGATGTCCAATGAGGCCGTGGAGTACGTCCGGGGTATCCCGGTGGTCAAGACCTTCGGGCAATCGGTATTTTCCTTCAAAAAGTTCAAGACCACCATTGATGAGTATGAAAAGTGGGTCATCTCCTACACCAAAGACCTGCGCCTGCCCATGATGTTCTATACCGCCGCCGTCAACGGCGTGTTCGCCTTTCTGATCGCGGGCGGGCTGCTGTTCACGACCCACGGTGTCACCCCGGAATTTCTGCTGAACCTGCTGTTCTATATCATCATCACGCCGGTGATCTCCCTGACTTTGACCCGCATAATGTACATGAGTGAGAACAAGATGGTGGTGGCGGATGCGCTGGCACGCATCGACTCGGTGCTGGAGACGGCGCCCATGCAGGTGCAGGCTGTTCCGCAGTACCCGAAGGATTCCTCTGTCACGTTGCGGGATGTGCATTTCAGCTACGACGGAAAAACCGAGGTCATCAAGGGCGTTTCGCTGGACATTCAGCCGGGACAGACGGTGGCTTTTGTAGGCCCCTCCGGCGGCGGCAAATCCACGCTGGCAAACCTTGTCTGCCGGTTCTTTGATGTGCAAAGTGGCAGCGTCCGGGTGGGCGGAGCGGATGTGCGGGATATCCCCAAGGAAGAACTGATGGACACCATTTCCTTTGTGTTCCAGAACAGCCGCCTGCTCAAGGGCAGCATTCTGGACAACGTCTGTCTAGGTAGGCCGCAGGCCACCGAAGCCGAGGTGCTGGCGGCGCTGAAAGCTGCACAGTGCATGGATATCGTGGAGAAGTTCCCGGCGGGCATCCATACCGTCATCGGCACCAAGGGCGTGTATCTTTCCGGTGGCGAGCAGCAGCGCATTGCCATTGCCCGCGCCATGCTGAAAAATGTGCCCATCCTGATCCTGGACGAGGCCACCGCCTTTGCCGACCCGGACAATGAAGTAAAGGTGCAGGCAGCCTTTGCCCAGCTTGCCAAGGGCAAAACGGTGCTGATGATCGCGCACCGCCTGTCCACAGTCGCCAACGCCGACTGCATCTATGTGGTGCAGGATGGGCAGATTGTGGAATCCGGCACAAAGGACGAACTGTGTGCGCAGAACGGTCTGTTTGCCCGGATGTGGCAGGATTATCAGGCCTCGGTGCAGTGGAAGGTCGCAAAGGAGGGGTAAGGAATGATCGAAAAAATTCAACACGCAACGGCCAGCTCCCCGGAGGGCGCAAAAGGGCTTGTAAAGGGTGTTCTGGCTTGTGCGTTCCAGAACATGGCGTTCATGCTGCCCACCGGGCTGCTGTATCTTCTGGTAAAAGACCTGCTGGCAGGCTCCACGAGCGGGAGAAGCACCTTCTATCTGCTGGGATGCGTTGCCTGCTTTGCACTGATTTTACTGACCACATGGTTCCAGTACAACGGCACCTATTTTACCACCTATAAAGAGAGCGGCACCCGCCGCCTGACCCTTGCGGAGCGGCTGCGGAAGCTGCCCCTGTCCTTTTTCGGCAAGCGCGACCTTGCCGACCTGACCAGCACCATCATGGCAGACTGCGAGGTACTGGAAAAGGACTGCTCCCACTTCATCCCCGGTCTGTTCGGCTCCCTCATTTCCACGGTGCTCATTGCCCTGAGCCTGTTCGCCTTTGAGTGGCGGATGGCACTGGCGGCTCTGTGGGTCATTCCGATATCCGCTGCCATCGTGGTGGGCAGCTATCGGGTACAGGATAAGGTGCAGGCCAGGACCATGGCTGCGAAAATGGCCTGTGCGGACGGCATTCAGGAGTACATCGAGACTCTCCGGGACCTGAAAGCCAGCAATGCGGAGCAGCGGTATCTGTCCGGCCTTTCCGGCAAAATTCGGGCAGTGGAAAAGCAGTCTATTGTGGCAGAGCTGGAAACAGCGCTGTTTGTGTCCTCCGCCGGCATGGTGCTCAAGCTGGGCATTGCATCGGTGGCGCTCACCGGTTCGGTGCTGCTGGTGCAGGGCAGCATCGACGTACTGACCCTGTTTCTGTTCCTGATGGCGGCATCCCGGATGTACGACCCCATGCAGGGGGCTTTGCAGAATCTGGCGGCGGTCATCGCCATGCGTACCAATGTGGGGCGGATGAATGAGATTCTGGACGCTCCCCTGCAGACCGGCAGCGAGCAGCTGACCAATCAGGGCTGCGATATCGTGTTCGACCATGTGGGCTTTGCCTATAACTCCGGCGAGACGGTGCTGAAAGACGTTTCCTTTACGGCAAAGCAGGGCGAGGTCACTGCACTGGTCGGACCCTCTGGCGGCGGCAAGACCACTGTTTCCCGGCTGGCAGCACGGTTCTGGGATTACCAGAAGGGCAGCATCACCGTGGGCGGCATGGAGGTTTCCCGAATCGACCCGGAAAAGCTCATGAGCCTGTATTCCATCGTGTTTCAGGATGTGACCCTGTTTGACAACACGATCCTCGAAAACATTCGTCTGGGGCGCAAAGGTGCCACCGACGAGGAGGTCCTTGCGGCGGCAAAGCTGGCAAACTGCGAGGAATTTGCCGAAAAGCTGCCGGACAAGTGGAACACCAATATCGGCGAGAATGGCTGCGCTCTTTCCGGCGGCGAGCGTCAGCGCATTTCCATCGCCCGTGCTTTTCTGAAGGATGCGCCTATCATCCTGCTGGACGAGGCCACCGCCAGCTTGGATGTGGAAAACGAAACTGCCATTCAGGAGGCTCTATCCCGGCTGATAAAAAAATAAAACCGTCCTCATCATCGCCCACCGGATGCGCACTGTTTCCAGTGCAGGTAAGATTGTGGTGCTCAAAGATGGAGTAGTAGCAGAACAGGGATCGCCTGCACAGTTACTGCATACGATGAAACCACCATCATTGAAGATCTGTATTTGAAAAAAGTTGTCTAGGACTTGACATCGTGCAGAGTTCATGATCACGCATGCCGCCATAGCAGTCATATTGAAAGACATCCCGCCTGAAAGTGAAGGCTTTACTTTCAGGCGGGACTTTTTGTTTTTTATTATAAAGGCTAGTTCCTGTTCTTTGCGGAGATGGCCACACATTAAAGAACTTTGGCCCCATTGGCCGTCAACTTGAAGGTTGCTCCCAGCATATCGGCAGCCCCGCGGCACATCAGCATCCGCTGCAGGAAAATCTCAAAATATTCGTACATGCTGCAAATATCGGTGTCGATTTGCAGATTCAGCGAGATGACTTTTTTCTCGGTGTTGATCTTCAGGGTCTGGTCTGTGACCGCATAGTTGACCCGGTCATGGATGTCGAAGGATGCTTTGGGCTTTTCCCGCACACGGCTGCGGCGCACATCAGTCTTGTCGCCGATGATGAGTGCTGCCGAGATGGGATCCACGGCCCCGCCGGTGGATTCATCGTGGTTGGAAATGGCGGACACGATGGTGATGCGGTCCGGGACGCTCAGGTCATATTGCTTCAGAATCTCGTTGGCCAGTAGCCCGCCGTATTCGGCGTGACGGCTGCGGTTGATGGCGTTTCCGATGTCGTGCATATAGCCTGCGATCCGGGCAAGCTCGATGTCGTGCTCCGGATAGCCGAATTTTTTCAGGATGTGGGCGGCGGTCTCTGCCACCCGGACACAATGGGCTTGTGAGTGCTCGGTGTAGCCCAGCAGGCCTAGATTCTGGTTGCCTTTTTTCAGCAGTTCGTTGACTTCCTCATTGTGTTTGATGTCTTTATACGTCATGGTTCTCTGCCCCCGATTCATATATTAAAAGAAAGTATCTACCATTGTAAGATGATTTCGAGGCGGTTGCAATCAAATTGCGGTAAAATCTGTGTGCAGAAGCGATTTTACATATTCCAGACACATTCCTGATTTCTGATTTTACATTTGCACGGTACAATAAAAACGTTTGTATCATGCAATCCGAAGCATTCCGGTCAGAGAAAAGGAAGAGGAATATGGAAAACACCTATCATTGCTATGCAAACCGTGAGCTTTCGTGGCTGCGGTTCAACGAACGCGTTCTGGAGGAGGCAGAGGATTCCCGTCTGCCGTTGTGTGAACGGCTGAGTTTTTTGTCGATTTTCCAGAGCAATCTGGATGAATTTTTCATGGTGCGCATCGGCAGCTTGCAAGACCAGATGCTGCTGGACAAAAACGCACGGGAAAATAAGACGAATATGACCAGCGGCGAACAGATCGATGCAGCGCTGGCTTTTATCCACAAGCTGACAGCCCGCCGGGACGCTGCTTATAATGGTCTGCTGGAACAGCTTGCAGAGCAGGGGATCCGTCTGCTGGACTTTGCCCATATGGAGGAAGAAAGCCGTACCGAACTGGAAAAGCTGTTCCGGCAGGACTACCTGCCGCTGCTGTCCAGTTTCATCATCAGCAAAAAGCAGGCATTTCCGTTCCTGAAAAACAAGGGCATCTATGCGGTTGCGGTGCTGAGCACCAAGGCAGAAAAGAAGAAGATCGGCATTGTGCCCTGCGGCAATGAGATCTTCCCCCGGCTGGTGCCGGTGCCGGGCCGTACTGGCTGCTTTATCCTGTCGGAAGAACTGATCCTGCACTTCCTGCCACTGCTCTACAAGGGCTATAAGGTCACCAGCAAAACGCTGGCCCGCATCACCCGCAATGCGGATATTGACGCCGACCTGATCTATGACGAAGACCTGAACTACCGGGATCACATGGCCGAAGTGGTCAAGAAGCGCAAAAAGCTGGCACCTGTCCGTCTGGAACTGAGCCGTGAGATCGACGAAGAAATTATCCAGTCCCTGTGCAAAAACCTGAAACTGGACCCCAAGCGGGTGTTTGAATACGATTCTCCGCTGGATCACTCTTTCCTGTTCCAGATCGAGGATCAGCTGCGCAGCCACACCGACCTGTTCTTTGCGCCCCGCCACCCGCAGCCCAGCCCTGCACTGGACGAGCGCAAGCCCATCATTCCGCAGATCCTGGAAGAGGACAAGTTGATTCACTATCCGTATGAGAGCATCCGTCCCTTCCTGCAGCTGCTGCACGAGGCCGCCTGCGACCCGGACGTGGTCTCCATCAAGATGACTCTTTACCGTCTGGCCAACCACAGCAAGGTGGTGGATGCACTGGTGGAAGCCGCCGAAAACGGCAAGCAGGTGGATGTTCTGGTGGAGCTGAAAGCCCGCTTTGATGAGGAAAACAACATCGAGTGGTCCCGCCTGCTGGAACGTGCCGGCTGTCATGTGGTGTATGGCATTGAAGGGCTGAAAGTCCACTCCAAGCTCTGCCTGATCACCCGCAAAACGAAGGAGGGTATTTCCTTCATCACCCAGATCGGCACCGGCAACTACAACGAAAAGACCAGCCGCCTGTACACCGACCTTTCTTTCCTGACCGCATCCAAGGAAATCGGTCTGGAAGCCACCGAAGTGTTCCGCGCACTGGATCAGGGCGAAACGGTGGATTCGGTCAAGAACCTGCTGGTGGCGCCTCATTGCTTACAGAACCGTCTGCTGAATCGGATAGACGGTGAGATCAAAGCTGCCGCCCGCGGCGAGGGCGGCTACATCGGCATCAAGATCAACAGCCTGACCGACAAAGTGCTCATCAACAAGCTCATCGAGGCAAGTCAGGCGGGCGTCTACATCGATATGGTGGTGCGCGGCATCTGCTGCCTGCGTGCCGGTGTCCCGGATGAGACCGAGAATATCCATATCATCAGCATCGTGGGCCGCTATCTGGAGCATTCCCGCATCTACATTTTCGGACAGGGAGAGCGTGCCCGGTACTACATCGGCTCGGCAGACTGGATGACCCGCTCTACGCTCCGCCGCGTGGAAATCGCGGCTCCGGTCACGGCTCCGGCTCTGAAGGCACGTTTGCAGCACATCTTTGACACGATGCTGGCCGACAACTGCAACGCCCGCGTGCAGCAGCCGGACGGCAGCTATGTCCGCCGGATGCCCGGTGCCGATGCCGTGGATTGTCAGGCACAGTTCTACGAGGAAGCCTATCAGGCCAACGTGCACTCCAGTCTGAAGTGAGATGCACTCGGATTTCACACAGATTTGACCGCAGCACGGTTTCTTCGACTGGATTTCGATGATACAATTTTATTGTAGAATGAAATCGCAGAAAGGGAGAATCCTATGGAAGATTTCTGGAAATCCGTGCAGACGATACAGGCAGAACGCGGGGCGGATTACCGCGCCTTCTCTTTGTTCAGTGCAACGCATTGGGCAGAATTGCTGGGAGCAGCGGCGGTCATTTTTCTCTGTGCGGTGATCTACTACCGCTGCAGGGAAGTGACCCGGCATCAGATCCTTCGCGCTGTGTTTGTCCTGATGCTGGCCGATGAGTTTATGAAGCAGGCCGTCCTGCTGTACACCGGTCAATGGAACGTGACCTATCTGCCTCTCCACCTGTGCAGCATCAACATCTTTGTCTGCTGGTACGATGCCATACACCAGAGCCGTTGGAGCAAGGAAATCCTTTATGCGCTCTGTATTCCGGGAGCAGTGGTCGCAATGTTGAGCCCCTCATGGCAGCGGCTCCCGGTCTGGAACCTGCTGCATCTGCATTCCTATAGCATTCACGTTCTGCTGATCCTCTATCCGGTCCTTCTGCTTGCTGGCGGATTTCGCCCGCAGGTGCATCATATCCGCTGGGTACTGGCGTTTCTGTGTGCAATCGCAACGCCGATCTTTTTCCTGAATCGGCTGCTGAAAACAAACTTTTTCTTTCTCAATGATCCGCAGGGCAATGCGATTACTGCCTTTTTCGCCCACTGCTTTGGAGAACGTTTTTATCTACTGGGCTTTCTGCCGGTTCTTGCTGCAGTCCTGTTGCTTCTTTATCTGCCATGGTACAGGGCAGAGCGGCATCAACGTATGCTCTGTGCAAGAGATCAGGTTATAGCTTGAATGGCTCTGTGCATCAATTGAGTATCTTTCTTTTCTTCTTTCGTCCCGTCAAAGTCTGCTGCTTTGACGGGAATTTTTTATATCTGATTTTACAAAGGGTTTACACCGGAATGGTGGCTGTCACAGGACGGACGTGCTATGATAGAATTCGAATTTTTGAAGTGAAACGATATTTTTTGATTGACATAACAGAATCAAGAGGACAGATCATGCAGAAAAACTATGTGCAGGAAATTTTGAACATCATTCATGGCAATATACCTCAGGCTGAACTGGCCGAAAAACTGTCGGATTACCATGAAAAAGATCTGGCGGATGCTTTGGAAGCGCTCATGCCTGCAGAACGCAAGTCGCTTTATCCCATTTTGGGAGTAGACGAAGTGGCTGAGATCTTCGCCTATCTGGACGATGCAGAGCCGTATCTGAAAGAATTATCCAGAGATGAGGCTGCAAAAGTTATTTCCAACATGGACTCGGACGATGCGGCAGATGCGCTGGAAGACCTTGACGAGATAGACAAGGGTGAAATCGTCAACAAACTGGACAGAGATTCGATTGAAGACGTAAAGATGCTGCTTTCTTATAGCGAAGATGAGATCGGCAGCAAAATGACGACGAATTATATCCGCATCAAAAATGATATGACCATCCGGCAGGCTATGAGTGAGCTGGTCAAGCAGGCCGGGGAGAATGACAACATCTCTGTGTTGTACGTGGTGGATGAAAATGAACATTTCTATGGTGCAATCGACTTAAAAGATTTGATTATTGCACGTGCAGAAGATCCTCTTGCGGAACTCATCGTTGGGTCTTACCCCTACGTTACAGATCGGGAAAAAATCAGCGACTGTATCGAGCGCATTGTGGACTATGCGGAGCGCAGTCTGCCGGTGCTGAATGAGGCAGGCAAATTGATGGGTATCATAACATCGTCCGATGTGGTGGAACTGGTTGACGATGAGATGAGCGATGATTACGCAAAGCTGGGTGGTCTGACCGGCGAGGAAGATTTGAGGGAAAGCGTTTTTGAAAGTGTGAAAAAGCGTCTTCCGTGGCTGACCGCTCTGTTATTTCTTGGAATGCTGGTTTCCTCGGTCGTTGGCGCATTTGAATCGGTGGTAGCAGTGCTTCCGGTTGTGATCTGTTTTCAGTCTATGGTGCTGGATATGGCGGGAAATGTCGGCACGCAGTCATTGGCCGTTACGATTCGAGTTCTGGTAGACGAAAATCTGACGGTATCCAAGAAATTTCAGCTGCTCTGGAAAGAAGTCAGAGTTGGATTGCTGAATGGTACGATTCTGGCCGTAATGGCGCTGAGTTTTCTGGGATGTTATATCCACTTTTTCAAAGGCTACGCTTGGAATACGGCACTTCTGCTGTCTGGCTGTGTAGGCGCATCACTTGTTGTCGCCATGGTCGTTTCCAGTCTGGTGGGCACATTGGTTCCGATGCTGTTCCATAAAATTCATATTGATCCGGCTGTTGCTTCCGGACCATTGATCACGACGATCAACGATTTGGTAGCGGTTGTCGTTTACTATGGCCTTGCAATGGTGGTGCTGATTGATCTGTTCCATCTTGCCTAACTTTCCTCTGGATGGGCTTATTTTCGGATATTTATATCTTCATGAAATCCCTGCTGGATCTTAAGGTTCAGCGGGGACTTTTTGTTGCCAAACTTTTACATGAGATTTACGCCACTGGGATAGTTTGCACAAATCCTTCGTGCTACCATAGAGCAGGTATCAAAAGTAGGAGTGCAAAATATGGAGATCAAGCTCGTTCATGTTACAAAATCCTTTGGCGCAAAGCAGGTGATCCAGCCTACCAGCTTTGTCATTCAAAGCGGCAGCCTGACCACATTGCTGGGACCTTCCGGTTGCGGCAAGACCACCCTGTTGCGGATGATCGCCGGACTGGAAACGCCGGACAGCGGTGAGATCTGGTTTGAGAATCGCTGTGTGTTCTCCTCGGAAAAGAAGATCAATATCCCGCCCGAAAAGCGCGGCCTTGGCTTTGTGTTTCAGGATTTTGCCCTCTGGCCGCACATGACTGTCTTTGAAAATGTGGCTTTTGGCCTGCGGGCGGCTGGCAAGACGGACAAATTGGACGAAAAGGTGAAAAATGCACTCCACGCTGTACAGCTGGATGATTTTGCCCAGCGGTATCCTCATCAGCTGTCCGGCGGTCAGCAGCAGCGTGTGGCATTTGCCCGCGCGATCGTCATTGAACCGGCCTGCATCCTGTTTGACGAGCCGCTTTCCGCACTGGACGCACTGCTGCGGGAAGAGATGCGCTCGGAACTGCGGACGCTGATCACCAAGTTGGGCATTACCGGCGTGTTTGTGACCCACGACCAGATTGAGGCCATGAGCATGAGCGATGCAATTGCGGTCTGTCACGCCGGAAAAATTGAGCAGTATGATACCCCGGAAAAAATCTATTCCCATCCGGCAACGGAGTTCGTGGCACGATTTGTAGGCTCTTCCAACTGGCTCGACCAGAATCATCTGTTCCGCCCGGAACAGGCACAGACGGTTCCCACCGAGCAGGCCGAAAAATACGATGCCGATGTCACGGCGGTGCAGTTCCTTGGCAGCAGCTACCAGCTACAGCTGAACCACAACGGACAGGACTGGACATATATCAGCCCCCGACGGGTCTCGGTGGGCGAAAAGATCTCGCTTTATCTGCCCCGTAGTGCCATCGTTGCCGTCTGAATCAGCTTCCTGCCGCAAGGTGCGGCTTGATGATACATCATTGGAAATGAAAAAGGAGAATCCTTATGCGTAATTATAAAATCAGCCGTCGTAATTTTCTTGCTGTGGCGGGTACTCTGACTGCCGCTGCCGCCTTGACCGCCCGCGGCGGCTCCGCAAGCAGCACGGTTGCTTCCAGCACAGCTTCTTCCAGCGTGGCAAGCGATAGCACTCCCGCTGCCGCATCCGGCACCGGCAAAGTGACGGTCTATATGCCTTCTCCGGCTGGTCTGGCCGATAAGCTGGCCGAGGGCTTTACGGCAAAGACTGGTATCGAGGTAGAGCAGTTTCAGGGCACTACCGGCGAGATCCTCGCTCGTCTGGAAGCCGAAGCAGCAAACCCTGTGGCCGATGTAGTGATTCTGGCTTCCTGGTCGGATGGTCTGTCCATGAAAGCAGATGACAAGCTGGAAAGCTACACCCCGGAAAACGCCGACCTCATCGTGGACGGCTGGCTGGATGACGACAGTGTGCTGTTTGGTTACAGTGCATCCGCTGTGGGCGTTATTTATAACACCACGGTGTTCTCCACGCTTGATGCCGACTGGAAAGACCTTGGCAACGCAGAGTATAAGGATCAGCTGGCCATCCCCGACCCGGAAAAGTCCGGTGCCTGCAAGGACTTTGTGGCAGGCTATGTGGTCAAGAATGGCTGGGATGATTTTCAGGCTATGGCCGACAACGGTATGACGGTCCCCGGCGCAAACAAGGCTGCACTGGAAGCTGTCACCACCGGCGAAGTGGGCATCCTTGTGGCCGGCGTGGACTACAACGCCTATTCTTCCAAGAATAAGGGCGAGCCGCTGGACATCTACTACCCGGCAGGCGGCACCATCGTGAACCCCCGCCCGGCAATGATCCTGAAAACGGCTCCCAACATGGACAATGCCAAGGCATTTGTTGATTATCTGTTCAGCGATGAGGCACAGCAGCTGGTGGCAAATGCTTATCTGCTGCCCGGCCGCACCGACATCAAGTGCGACAAGCGCAGCAATCTGGAGGATATTCCTCAGATCACGCCCGATTGGGACAAGATGATGGCGGAAGCCAGCGATGATGCCGCAAAGATCAACCAGATCTGCGGTGCCAGCAACGGGTAACGCTCCATGAAACAGACGAATCGTAAGGCGGATCTTCCGCTGCTGTTGCTGGCAGTGGTGTTGATCTTTCTGATCGTCTGTCCTGTGGGAATGATTTTTGCCAAGGCGGTCATGCAGAATGGCCGCCTTGACTTTTCTCCCGCTGTGCAGACGCTGTTGAACCCGGAAAACGCCCACATGATCGGCAATTCGCTGCTGTTGGGTGTGCTGGTGGTGCTGCTGTCTACTCTGATTGCCGCACCGCTGGCCTATCTGTTCTCCCGGACAAAGTTTGCCCGCTACCGTGTCTTTGACATCCTCTTTATGATCCCGTTCATGACGCCGCCCTACATTGCCTCCATGGGCTGGATCTTATTTATGCAGAAAAAGGGGCTTTTGCAGCAGCTGATCCCCGCAGCTGCCGGGTGCGAAAAGATCTTCTTCACTCTGGGCGGTTTGGTGCTGGTGATGAGCCTGCACGTTTTTCCGTTCATGCTCACCATGCTCAAAAACGCCATGCTGAATATCCCCTCCAGTCTGGAAGAGGCAGGTGCTGTGTTTGGGGCCGGATTCTCTGCCCGGATGCGCAAGATCTTTCTGCCGCTGCTCTCCGGCAACTACGCCATCAGTGCGCTGCTGGTGTTTGTGAAAACGCTGTCTGAATACGGCACGCCTTCTACGCTGGGCAAGCGCATCGGGTTTGAGGTGTTTACCACCGAGATCCACCGCCACGCCACCGTAGCCCCCATCGACTTTGGCAGTTCAGCCACGCTCTCCTCCGTGCTGGTAGGCATCTGTCTGTGTATGTGGATACTGCAAAATTACATTACCACGCGCAAAAGTTACAATTTGGTCAGCGGCAAGGGTGCCCGCCGCGTAGAGCAGTCCATGGGCAAAGGAGCCACCGTCGCTGCGTGGGCATATATCGTTCTGGTGCTGCTGATTGCAGTTGGGGTTCCGTACTTCTCGGTCATTTCCACATCTCTCATCAATCTCCGCGGCTACGGTCTGGCACCGGGCAACTTTACCATCGCACATTATGTAGAACTGTTCACCGAGAACGAAAAGGGATTGAGTGCTCTGAAGAACAGCGTTTTTCTTGCGGTCACTTCGGCTACCATCTGTGCAGTGCTGGGCACTCTGCTGGTATTGGCGGTGCGGAAGTCGCACTCCAAACTGCGCAAGGTGGTAGAAGCCATTGGTCTGCTGCCGGAAATGCTGCCGGGTATTGTATTGGTCATTGGAATTATGCTATTCTGGAACCAAATCTACAACATCCTGCCGCTGTACAACACTATGGGCATCATGGTTCTGGCCTATGTGGTGCTGTTTCTTCCCTATACGGTGCAGTACGTCACTTCGTCCTTTACCCAAATCAGTGACAGCCTGATGGCGGCAGGACAGGTGTTCGGCGGAAGCCCGGTTTACATCCTGCGGCGTATCACCCTGCCGCTGATCCGGCAGGGCATCGCCACCGGCTGGATGATGACCTTCATCATCGCTTTCCGGGAACTGGTAACGGCAAGTCTGATCGCTCCGCCCAACACACTGGTGGTCTCCACCTTTATCGTGCGGGAATTTGAGCAGGGCAGCGTTTCGGTTGGCATGGCGATGGCGGTGCTGTGTGTGTTGTTTTCGACCACGGCACTGCTGATCTTGAACACGGTGATCGATCATCGGAAGGTGCATTGAGATGGAACTTTTTATTGCCGGGGGCTGCGGCGAACATGGCCGCAACTGCTTTTATGTGGAACAGAATAGTGCTGCTTTTCTGGTGGATTGCGGTCTGCTGGCTGGCGCAGAGGACGACCTGCCCCGGCTGAATGCAGAGCAGATTCAAAAACTGCGGGCTGTCTTTCTGACCCACAGCCACGCAGACCACACCGGGGCGCTGCCGTGGCTGGCGCAGCAGGGGTATCAGGGGCCGGTCTATGCTACGCTGCCTACTCTGACCCAACTGCCCTTTTCCTTGAATCATATCCAAACGCTGGAAAGTCTCTGCCCTTGCAAAGGCTCCGGCTCTGTGCCGGAACTGCCCGGCCTGCAGGTCACATGGGGGCGTTCCGGGCACTGCGCAGGCAGCGTCTGGCTGCGATTTGAATGGAACGGAAAGAGCATTCTCTTTTCTGGCGACTATGCAGAGCACAGCCCGCTCTACCCCTGTGACCCGCTGCGGAGCCAGACGGCAGATCTGGCCGTTCTGGATGCGGCTTACGGCAGCACGGACGCAGACTGGAACACTTGCGTCAAAAAACTCTGTGTGGAGACCGTGCAGTGCCTGAAACAGACACAGCTCCTGTTCTTCCCGGTGCCGAAATATGGCCGAGGGCCGGAGATCCTTCTGTTGCTGAAACGCTTTGCACCGAATCTGAAATTTTACGGCGATGCGCATTTCCTTCGTCAGCTACAGCAGATCCAGCTGGGCGGGCCATGGCTGCTGCTGGTGCCGCCGCATTTTGCGGACTGGGTGCAGCCGGATGCTTTCCTCAGCCGGGAAAAAGGCGTTGTCTTTCTCAGCGGACCGCAGCTGGCAGGAAAAGCCGGGCAGCGCGCCCGCGAAATGGTGGCGCACGGAGCACACGGCATCATGACAGGCACCCCGGATGCGGGCAGCCTGAGCGCAGAAATGCTGAAAAACGGGCAGATGCTCTTCCTGCGGTATCCGGTGCATCTGGATGCAATGCAGTGCCGGGAGCTTGCGGAAAAGAATCAATTTGGCCGGGTAATCCCATATCACAGCCCGGAGATTGATTGCCCGTGTTTCTTTTTGCTATAATTGTTGCTATGATCGTACTGGCCGATTTGCTCCATCTTGTTTATTAAAAACAAAAAAACAGGGTGCGCCCACCCGGACGTACCCTGCCAAAAGCCACAGACAAGAATGATATGTACAGCAGGGAGTTCCCCAGCGGGAACTTCCTGCTTCTCTTTTCCAGCAAGATGAACCTGTTCCGCCTGCCATGCAGCAAACTCACGCTGGCCTTCCTCGCTGTTCCAGCAGGCAAGGATGGCTGGGTAGAATGCCCGTGCCAAACGATCGATGACTTCATCAGGGTAAATGAGGCACGCTTCGATGGCAGTGTATAAATCGTCAAATGCGGACAGGCTATCCATGATTTTAACACTCCCGAACTTCGTACTTTTTATGCGACGAGAAGGCATATGTTTTTTGCGTAGTACAGTATAATAAGCAAAAGTTTATTGTGCGAAAGTGAGGAGCGGCGGCGGATAATATTCTGAATACTATAACCGCCCACCGTAAAGAACGCAACTGGTCACTTTATGATTTAGCAACTCATACAGAGATGAAATCGACCACTATTTCCACACGGTATAATGACAATGCGATCCCGTATATTCCTTCAATAGTAATGAGCATGGAGAATAGCGTTTATCTGGAGGTTGCCAAAGGATAAATAGAAGCAGTATTAAAGCCGTTCACCACGCAGATTTTCCAGCGTGGCGAACGGCTTTTTTGCTGCCCCTATATTTACAGGTAGGAGGAATCGAAGAAGTCTTTTAATGTAATTCCTAAACCCTGACAAATTCTTTCAATCGTCTCTACGCTTAACTGCCCTCCTCGACGGGCAGTACTTTGGATTGTGGAGTACGATATCCCGCATTTTTTTGTCAACACACATAGATTCATATCACGCTCTTGCATCAAATCCTGAACACGCTTGATCGTATCCACGAAAATCCCTCCCATCTTTTTAGTTCAAAACTTTTCCAACAACCTCGAATCTTTGCTCTGGAGATATAAGGATCGGCGAATATTTGGTGTTAAGAGAAACCAAAACCGGTTGGTTATGCACCACGCCATAGCTGTCGGTAAGGAACTCTGCTTGGGATTTGTCTGGGGTATGTTCATCGTATTTTTTCAGATATCCACAGTCATCATATACGAATATACCGATATCCCCGCATTCAAGTTCTTCGCAGCGCTTCACCCATACGATTTGTCCGTCATGATAACGCGGCTCCATACTATCACCGCTAACGTATATCCCGAACTCGGCACCAGCCGGAACGCTACTGGCAGGCACTTGTATCTGCTGGAACATTTCACCCTCAAGAAAAGCTCCTAGACCTGCCGATACTGGCAACTCTGATACAGGCATCATTATGTAGTCGATTTCCGCGGGCTCTTCTGCGTCTGGCTGGTAGCGCCGGGATGCAATCAAGTCCATTTCGTACTCGGCGACTTTTTTTTGCCCGATGTCATTTAGAAGGGCGGGTTTCTGAAAGTTCTTTGTAAAGTAGGAAGGACCCTCCTTGATGTTCAATGCGTAGCAGATTGCAACTAGTTGGTAGATGCTAGGAGTGGTATAGCCTTTTTCCCATTTGCTGATTCCTTTATCACTGACATCGACGCCATAGTGACGGAGAAGTTCAGAGAAAGCTACAAGTGAATAGCCATTCCTTTTTCGTGTGCCTGCGAGAATCTGACCAACCTCATTGCTATCCCTCGCAGCGACTGCATCATAGCGCACTGTGGATGGGGCTATGTGCATTTTGGTGAGCGCAGTTTTCTTTTTCATAGCAAGAACACTCCTTTGTGATCCGGTAGCTCTATTATAGTATAGAAAATACAGGAAATCAATAAGAAATCTCCAAAATAGCGACAAATGCGTAATTGACATCTCCATAAAGTGGGTGTATAATCGAATCAAATCCGCAAATAACAGCTTTTTGGTGTTGATTCTGGACCGAAATCGTGTATATTTGGCGTTTTTGAGAGGTGATAATATGAGAAAAGAAAATTTAAGATGCCCGATGTGCGGAACCATGAACTATGATGTAGATCTTGATGCAACCGACGGCTGGACAAAATGCCGTCTGTGCAAAGCAGTAACCTGCTCTATGGATGAGTGGAAAAAGCATACAGTGTCCGTTCCTCTGTTAAACGAAAAGCAGCTCGTGGCACGCAGTATGATTCGCAAGTAATGCACGCTGCATTCTGATAAATCTGCAAAAAGGAGGAATTCTGATGTGTGGTGATTACAACCTTCGCCGTGAGAAAAGATACGTCGAAGTGGATGTTCGTTTTACTCCTGACGGCAAGATCCGTCCTCTTGCCATAAACTATGACAAGACTCGCACTTATGGAATTGATCGTGTCTTGGCAGTCAAGCACGGTACATCACGTTTTGGCGTGAAAGGGCATTGCTTCACCTGCCTGATTTGCGGGCAGAAGCGGAATCTTTGGCTTGAAAAGGGCAAGTGGTTTGTGGAAGCCTACTGTGCCACATCAGAAGGTAGGGCTTCATAATGGCAAGATACTTATCGCGTGCAGAACTTTCGTGCATAGCAGGCAAATATATTGAAATGTACTATGCACTCTTCGGAATAAGCAAAAATGACCCCGCTCCTATTAACCCAGAGCAGTTTGCAAATTCTGTTCTTGGACTGAATCTGAAGATGTTGCCGCTGTGTAGCGATGGTCACATCCTTGGATTAACGGTTTTCCAGAGATGTAGCTTCACCGCAACCCTTGAGGATGGAACAAAGCTTGTTGAAGTATTTATGCCGAGGGATATCGTAATCGATTCTGCTCTTGCGGCAGACAGATGCACTGGATGCCGGAATTTCACAATAGCGCATGAAGCAGCACATCAGATTTTGGCTGATCTGTTTCCGAACGACTACGGAAAAGCAGTCAAGTGCCGTGGGCACATTGCCTATCGGGAGAGAAACGGAAAGCCCTCGTGGGAAGAATGGCAGGCGGATACCCTTGCAGCAGAGCTGCTGATGCCAACATTTCTGATCAATGCCGAAATAGAACGTGTAGCGTTGACTCTGCCAAATGGGATTCTGTACAAATCAGTGTCTGACCCTAACTATGAAAAAATTCTGGAGATGGCTCGACGGATTGGGGTTTCTTGGTCTGCAATCAGGATCAGACTGCAGCAGATGCAGGTTATAAAAGGCAAACCCATCCACTGCCATCCATTGGACATCATGCGATTTGGAGAATGAATATGATTCAGTTAAAGAACCGTCCCTTTGCCGGTAAAGCACCGACTACTACACAGCAGGCAGAATTTAGCATAGGCTGGAGATTTTGCCCTGTTTGTGGAAATAAGTTATACCAAAAAATCGAGGGGTGTTCAGGTATACTACAAGTGAAGTGCAATAGATGCAAAGAAACCCTGAGACTTGATCTGGCATTTAGATGCCGGTGATTTTCCAGTCATTTTAACAAATACGGGTGCATTGCACCCTGAATATGGACTGTTCGCTCCGAGCAACGGGCCATTGCCGCAAGGCAATGTATGAAACGTGCTCCAAATAGCCGGGCAACAGCTGATTGAGAGATTTTCTTTGAAGATCCCTCAGTTGGTTGTTGTCCGGCTATTTTTTTAGCCTTCAGGAAGCCTGCTCCCGTAAAAAGGAGCAGGCTTTATGTTTGTCCGTTTTTCGTGGATGCCCCAAGCGGCTAGATATCCGTAGCAACTCCGAGTTTTCGACTTCTCACGCTTTATCGAAAATTTGGAGGTCACACATGAGTTTTGATCCGAATGCTATTGGTAACCGTATTTTTACTTTGCGTACAAATGCGAAGTTATCGCAGGAAAAACTTGCTGAAAAACTTGGTGTTTCCCATCGACACCTCGGCGATCTTGAAAGGGGAAGCTCCAATGGCTCTGTAAAAATCCTGATCGATATTGCAGAATACTTCCATGTCAGTATGGATTATCTTCTTTTGGGCCGAGATCCTTCTAGGGATCAGTTTCAAAATGAACTGCAAGCCGCTATAGATCATCTTGAAAAAATCAAAGGTCTTTTATAATCACTTCAACAAGAAACGCTCCTGCCGGTTTTACACCGACAAGAGCGTTTCTTGTGTTATTCAAAAATATCGGCAAGGGTAAGCAGCTGTACTTCTCCGCGTTCCTGTGCCTGAAGTAGTCCGTCCGTAAATCCGCCTTTCGAGAAAATGTAGTAGTGGTAGTTTGTTCCTTTCCCAAAGACTGCTGCATACTCCCGAATCAGTTCCAGTTCGTCCAAACCGATTTTTTCATTGCGATATTTGCAGGAGCCGATGATATAGTCATTGCCCTCAACCGGCCTACCGACAATATCGATTTGTATCTGCTTCTTTTTTTGAGGGTCGGTTCCCCACCACTGCCCAATCTCACTCAACTCGATAGGAAGATCATTCGCATAATAGAGCAAGTAGTCTTGGCACATCTTCTCAAAAATCAGACCCATATAGTCTGGAAAATACTGCTTCACCGCATGGGGGTAGGTCTTTGCGATCCGCCCCGAATCAATGGCACTTGCATTGACCGGCACAAAACGGTACCAAAAACGAAAAAAATTGTCTGCCAGAAGATAGATCGTTTTTTTGCCCGGTTTCTCAGTGATCGGCGTTTCCTTTTTGACGATTCCAAGGTCTATCAACGTTTTGAGGTACTTCGCCACCACAGAGTTTTCTTCACCAACTTTCGTGGTGATATCATTCAGGCGAGAAGCCCCCTCTGCAATTGCCTTGATGATTGCATTATAAATTGCTGGCTCACGCAGCTCCTGCTTTAACAGGTTGGCCGGTTCCTCATAGAGGTAGCTGGAACGGTCAAACAAGTTTTCCATCAGTGCTTCATCTACGCTGTCCCGAACATCCAATTTGTTGATATAATGCGGAACGCCGCCTGTGATGCCATAAATCAGGGCGTTATCTTCCTCGGACAGATTCGGATGGAACACCGCTGTTTCCTTGTAATCCAGTGGCATGATCTTGAATTGCGCTGTTCTGCGCCCATACAGAGGGCTTTCTTTGCCCAAAACCTGACTTTCCATAAAACTCATGGACGAGCCACACAGGATCAGGTACATTTGGGAATCTGTCCATTTATGGTCGATGATGTGCTGAAGCATTGCGGAAATAGCGGGTTTCGCCTTTGCAAGATAAGGGTACTCATCAATTACAAATACGATCCGCTGCTCCTTGGAGAGAGCTGTCAGTTCGTCCAATGCTGCATCGTAGGTTGTAAATTCCGGAGATGATTCTGCATTGGGTCGTTCAAAACTCATGATTGCCTTGGACAAGGCTTCCAGATTTTCTTTTCCGGTCGTATTCAAGGCAGAGAAGAAAATGGTCGGTTTATCCTTGCAGAATTCATTGATCAGCGCAGTTTTTCCAACACGGCGTCTGCCGTAAATGACAACGCATTCAAACTTTCCATTCTCATATCGTTTGTTTAACTTCCGAAGTTCCTCATCGCGGCAGTAAAATCGGCTCATTTTGTTCCCTCCCCAAAGTGTATTTATCGAATTTATATACTCGTAAGTTAGTTTCTTACGAGTATAATACTTCATTTCTTACATAAAGTCAAGAAATATATTTTTGACGGCTCATCGAGAAACAGGAACGATACTTCCTATTTTCCTCAAAAATTGTGAACTCTGAGTTCCTGTTCATTTCGTTCCGCATCGGTTACAATACAGCCATAGCTTCGGCAAGCGTTCAAAGCAGCCCTCAAGCTATCCCGCCCCTTGAAAATTGAACACGCATTCTTCAGTCACGTTCCTGTGATGATGAGCCACGTCCGTAACAAATGCGATGATCTCCCACTGAGGGAATGAGCGGTAGGTTGACGGTAAATGGATGACAGCTTCTCCATAGCTAAGAGCCATCACAGAATAATGATACTTCTGCCTTCGGGCAGCTCGGTGAGAACCACGGAGAGGTGAGAACCCTATGGATTCGGTACGCTGCCGGACGGCTGAAAGATTTCCCACACGAAAACAGAGTTTTCGGTTTCCGGGGATGTCGGGGACAAATACGGAAAGGTATAGAACTATAAATCACAGCAATTTGCTGTTTGAGATAGTAGGGTGGGCTGTGCGAGCAGCCCACTGTTACATATACGGATAGAAAGGAGAAATCCAAATTGGCCACACGAGGTAAAAAAGAGAAAGAGTATCCGCCTATGCCCGCAAACTGGATGTACAAGCGCGGGGATGTCTACATGATGGATCTGAATCCTTACAGCGGTTCCGAACAAGGCGGCATCCGACCTGCCATTGTTGTCCAGAACGATGACGGTAATTTTTATTCCAATGTTCTTCTGGTCGTTCCGCTGACAACACAGATCAAAAAGCGAAATATGCCAACGCATTTTATT
>ENA-OPWL01000329-OPWL01000329.1-human-gut-metagenome-genome-assembly--contig:-NODE-329-length-26191-cov-15.226048_pt1 | contig 26191 bp, 15 predicted proteins | sample MGYA00241508_ERZ502008 | MGnify/ENA primary metagenome ERZ502008 (study PRJEB25962, sample SAMEA2043046) | human gut metagenome | biome: human gut; feature: human-associated habitat; material: faeces... | reverse complement strand
ACTGCAGCTTCTTTTCTACATTGGCAGAGCATACGCTGCAAGCCATGCCTATTACTGGAATTGTTTTCTTCATCTGTTTCTTATATAAATGTTCTGAATTCTATAAGCAGAAGCTTTCATATCTGCTTTTCTGCCTGCAAAATTACATATTAATTATGGAAGAAAAAAGATTTATGGTAAAAAACTTTCGGCTGCTCCATGAAAATCATGATAATAAGGTAGATGAAAAATGCGATGTTTCAGGTAAGGGCACAAAAAAAGGCAGGTTCCAAATTGCTTTGGAATCTGCCTCCATCATTTATGGGAGATGATTATTTGACTTCGATGTTCTTTGTAGTCTTAGCCTCCTCCTTAGGAGTAAGCTTTGGAATCTCGACCTCGAGTATACCATCAGCTACCTTTGCTGAAATCTTCTCACGATCAGCATCCTCAGGCAGCGTATAACACTGCTGGTAGTTGCTGTAAGAGAATTCGCGGCGCAGATAGTGCTCGTGCTTGTCTTCATCCTTGTGTTCCATCTTGTTCTCGATGGCGATGTTCAGATTACCATCGTTATCGATGTTTACACGAACCCACTCTTTCTTCAAACCAGGAGCTGCAACCTCCATGATGTAATTCTTATCTGTCTCCTTGATGTTAATGGCAGGAGCAGTAGCATTCATACGTGACATTACTTCGGTATTGAATAAAGTATCATCAAAGAAGTTACTCAACCAATCTGAATCATTATTTCTACGTGCTAACAACATAATTAAAACCTCCAAATTTTATTTTACTCGTCCTCTCGGTTCCTTACGGCTCCGTCGGGATTTCTGCTTGTTAATATTCTTGTTATTTTTTTGCTTTCGCCTCGAAACTCCGTCATTCTTCCGAACTCCTTTATCTTTTGGCTTCAGCTTTCACTCTCTGTTTTTGCAACTTATGTGCCAGCGGACTGAAAGTGGTAATGTTGGCACGAAAGGATAAATATTTTAAACTTTTCTGCCAGATGATGCGGTTATCTCAACAAAAAAGTGTAACTTTGTCACCAACTTAAAAATCAAAGCATAAATCGAATAAATAATATAAGATCAATGAAGAAACAACTATTTTCTATGGCGATGCTGATGGCGATGTCGCTTTCTGCCAGCGCCCAGCAGCTTCTTCCTTATCAGAATCCGAACCTTTCTGCTGAGGCTAGAGCCAACGATTTGCTTTCCCGTCTTACCCTGGAAGAGAAGACGAAGTTGATGATGGATACTTCGCCAGCCATAGCCCGATTAGGTATTCCGCAGTTTCAATGGTGGAACGAGGCGCTGCATGGAGTGGGAAGAAACGGATTCGTTACCGTTTTCCCTATCACGATGCACATGGCGGCTTCGTGGGACGATACCTTATTATATAAGGTGTTTACTGCCGTGAGCGATGAGGCGAGAGCCAAGGCGCAGGAGGCGAAGAAAAGCGGCAACATCAAGCGCTACCAGAGTCTGAGTTTCTGGACTCCGAACATCAATATCTTTCGCGACCCACGATGGGGGCGTGGACAGGAAACTTATGGCGAGGACCCTTATCTTACTACCCGAATGGGACTTGCCGTGGTGAATGGTTTGCAGGGACAGACCTTCGATGGCAAACCGATGTCGGCTCCGGGAGTTCTGGCTACGCCTTCCTCACAGGCTCCCCAATACGTCAAGCTCCTAGCCTGTGCCAAGCATTTTGCCGTACATAGCGGTCCGGAATGGAACAGGCACAGTTTCAATGTAGAGGATTTGCCAGAGCGGGATTTGTGGGAGACTTATCTGCCTGCCTTCAAATCGCTGGTGCAAGATGGAAATGTGGCTGAGGTGATGTGCGCCTATCAGCGGATTGACGGAGCGCCATGCTGCAGCAATGCCCGATATGAACGTCATATTCTTCGTGACGAATGGGGATTCAAGGGACTGATAACTTCCGATTGCGGAGCCATCAACGACTTCTATGTACCAGGCAGACATGGTACGGCGAAGACTCCTGCTGAGGCTACGGCGCAGGCGATTGGTGCCGGAACCGATGTGGAGTGCGGAAGCGTTTACCGTTCGCTCCCTGAGGCGGTGAAGACGGGAATGATCAGCGAGGAAAAGGTGAACGAGAGTTTGAAGCGCCTGCTGGAAGCCCGTTTTCGTCTGGGCGATTTCGATCAGGACGAGAACGTGCCTTGGACTCAGATTCCTTCTTCCGTCATCGCCAGTGAACCACATAAGAAATTGGCGGAGAAAATGGCAGAAGAGGGAATCGTTCTTCTTCAGAACCGGAACAATCTCCTGCCGCTGAAATCAGCAGGAATGAAGATAGTCGTGATGGGGCCGAATGCCAACGATTCCATCATGCAGTGGGGCAACTATTCGGGTTATCCTACTTCTACCACAACCATCCTGCAGGGCATCAGAAAATATGTGAAGGACGCCAAGTATATTCCTGCCTGCACGTTGACCAGAAATGAGGTTTCTGAAAGCAGATTTAATCTCCTGACTTCTGCTGATGGCAGCAAGGGTATGAAGGCTACTTATTGGAACAATGCCGAGATGAAGGGCGAGCCTGTGGCTACTGCCGTGATGACGTCGCCAATCAATCAGAGCAATGGCGGAAATACCGTCTTTGCACCGGGCGTGAATCTTACGGATTTCTCTGCCCGATACGAGGGTGTGTTTACTCCGGAAGAGGATGAAACCTTGAACGTCAGAATGGGATGCGATGATGGTTACCGACTCATCATTGATGGCGATACGGTGGCGAATGTATGGAAGGGACGTGCCCGTGTACAGATGCTCAACAAGCCAATTTCTGTGAAGGCGGGAAAGCCGATGAAGATTCAGGTGGATTATTTCCAGAAGACCGATATGGCGGTGATGCAGTTTGACATCGTGAAGAACTATACGCCAACCGAGTCTCAGCTTCTGGCAGAGGTTGGTGATGCTGGTGTGGTGGTATTTGTAGGCGGCATTTCTCCTAGTCTTGAGGGTGAGGAGATGAAGGTTTCTGAGCCGGGTTTCAAGGGTGGCGACAGAACCGACATCGAGTTGCCTCAGGCTCAGCGCAAGGTGATGGAGATGCTGCATCAGGCTGGCAAGCGAGTGGTGTTCGTTAACTGTTCGGGCAGTGCCATTGCCATGGTTCCTGAAACCGAAAATGCGGAGTCTATCCTTCAGGCTTGGTATCCGGGCGAACGGGGTGGAGAAGCCGTGGCAAAGGTTCTCTTCGGTGAGGTGAATCCATCGGGCAAGCTTCCGGTAACCTTCTATAAGAGTACTTCCGATCTCCCAGATTTCCTCGATTATACGATGAAGAATCGTACCTACCGTTACTTCAAGGGTGAGGCTCTCTTCCCATTCGGTCATGGATTGAGCTATACATCGTATGAATATGGAAAGCCGACATTGAAGAAAGTGAAGAGTGAAGAACGAAGAGTGAAGAATTCTTCGGCTTATTCCTTGAGTTTCTCTTTATCTAATAAAGGTAATAGGGAAGGAACGGAAGTGGCGCAGGTTTACATCCGTAGAATGGATGATGCTGAGGGACCTATCAAGACCCTGAAAGCCTTCAAGCGCATTACTTTGAAGGCGGGCGAGAAGCAGCAGGTAACCATCAGTCTGCCTCGCCAGAGTTTCGAGGGTTGGGATTCCCAGACCAATACCATGCGTGTGGTTCCCGGCAAATATCAGATCTTCATAGGTGGTTCGAGTGCCGATGCTGCGAAGAATGTGATAGAAGTGAAAGTGAAATAAAATGCTTCAAGGGGAGTTTTTTCTTTTGGTATGAAAAAACTCCCCAAAAGTTTGGAAGTTATGATAATTCTGTGTATTTTTGCAGTGTTTTAATTTATAGTGTTTTGCGTGAGCATAGCTATAGCGGAATTTTTTTGATTTTTTTACTGAGATCACTTTAAAAATGAAAAAAAACTCCAAAAGAGTAATTTTATCGTATTTTATTTGTACTTTTGCCATATCATTTTGCATTTTATCTGTTATAGTAGCCCATGGAACATCTTATCCACTTTGCCAATAACATCGTAAGCCTCTTCCTGGCTCCCGGCATGATGCTTGCGCTGGGCATCGCCGTGTGGGGTGTAGCCTACACACGCAGTGAATCCCTGGCATGTTATGCCCGGGCACGGCGCATTGTGGAAATCACCTTCGTCATCTATAGCCTTGCCCTCTTGGCCGAGTACTTTGTCAAGTCCAGCATCGCAGCCGACTTTACTACGCGGTTGGTGATAGTGGCCATCTCTATGTCGCAGGCCTATCTGTTCACCCTCACGCTGGTCACCCTCATAGACGTGGAGTTCCTCTCGGTCAGACGGTTGCGGGCCGAGGCGGTGTTGCCCCTTCTTGCCACCGTGGCTGCCTTCACAGCGGGAACCTTGTGCCCTGTGGCCTGGCATATCTCCATCATCGTGGCCTATCAGGTGGTCTATGCCTTGCTCCTGCTGCATTACATACACCTCTTCCGCCGCCATTATGCCTACTATGAGCAGCGTATGGACAACTATTTCTCGGATGAGGAGCAGCATCGGCTGCACTGGGTGCGCAACTCCTTCCGCTGGTCATTGGGTATCGGGGTGGCCGCACTGGTCTATTCGATACTTCCCTGTGAAGCTACCTCGCTGCCCTTCATGCTTGCCGCTGTGTCCTATTACACATTCTATGGCATTCACTTCATCAACTACGCACATATATTCCCCTATGTGGCCAGTGCCCTTGTCGAACCTGTGGAATCCACGCCGCAGGAGCAGACCACTGTGCCCACACCCGAGGAGCAGGAACTGCTGGCGGCGGTGGACCGCCTGATGGAAACCACCTCGCTCTATACCGATGCCGGACTGACCGTAGCCCAGGTGGCGGTGGCTCTGGGGCGACCTCACCGTACCCTATCGGCAGCCATATCCCATGGCAGGCAAACTACCTTCAAGGCTTATGTGAACGGATACAGGGTGAACAAGGCATGCCAGCTCATCGGGGAGGGGTGGCTTGCACACCATACCATAGATGCCTTAGGTGCCGAGTGCGGGTTCTCAAACCGAGTGCATTTCTACCGCATATTCAAGCAGGCCATGGGCGTATCGCCCTCCGAATATGCCTCAGATGGTAACAATACGGACAAAATGTAACACAGGAAAAGCACTTATTCCCGTTTTTTTTCGCTGTTTTCGCTATTTTTGCATTTGTTATCGCCGCGCCAGATATCCCTCCTCTTATTCTTGGGTGCAGTTGCTGCGGAAGTGTCAAACCATAAAAATAGGAAAAACAATGAAGACCAGAAAACTCACAAAAAAGCGAACAGCAATGAACGCCAGACGGCTCATGCGTATGATGTGGACCCTGCTCCTGCTCGTGTCCTCTGCCATGGCGTCTGTAGCACATGAAAAACCGAGGCTCATAAAGGGCGAGCAACTGCAGATAGTGGGGGCAAAGCCTGTATCAGGAAGTCAGGGGATGGGTTACATCGACTTCGGCACTACACGTGAGTATTACGACGAGGCTTTGGGCGACTACGAGAAAAAGGAGTACACGTTTGTGCTGCGACGCCCTGCAGGTGCCGATACCAACTATGCAGTGTCGGTGTGGTATCAGCTTGCGTCGGTGCAGGGGTTTGATGTGAATGTGCCCATTCTTTACACCGATGACTTCTATGAATGTGACTCCAGTTCCGATGATTATCGGGACGGCTGGAACTGTGTAGTATTTCAGCCAGGCGAGACCGAGAAGGAGGTAAAGTTTACCACAAAGGGTTATTTCGCAGCCCATCAGGAGTATGAACGCAACCTGTGTGCCTACATCCGCTTTTGCAACTCCAACCGCATCACCATGGAGTATGATCTGCTACAGCTGCGCTTCCACAATGCCGATACCCATCAGCCCGATGGTGCGATTGCCGATGACGAGGCACTCACGTGGAGCAGCATGGGATATATACGAAATGGCTATCACCCCAAGGCCGGCGAGTGGCTTATGGCCAACGTGGAGATGGTGGGGAAGGCTCATCAGTTGATCAATGGACTGCCCCAGCTGCGCATAGGCGATGACACACGCATGGTCATGCTGACGGGAGAGGGCAGCGTGGAAGTGGCGCCCGCACAGCCCGTGGGCGATGAGGTAAGCCGCAACTTGGCCTTTGCCTATCGTGTGACCGATGATGATGTGGTTGCACTCTGTGCGGGAGAGCCTGCAGGCGTGCTTGGTTTTACTGCCATCAAGGGAATGCATGTCGTTGGGAATACTCAGGTGAAAGATTACGTGAGCGACAGTCCTTTTCGTATATATGATGGCATTGACCGTCATGGCATCCTGCGCCCGCGCTTCGGGAAAATGACCACCGATAAGCAGACCTATGCTCCGCGTGCCCAGGCCACTGTACGTGTGGAGATTCTCAACTGGCAGCAACTCAATGCCGTATATGGCACAGAATGGCAGGAGTGCATCTCGCTCACTGCCGATGGTGGCAAGACTGCCCTCAATACGCAGAAGGGCAAATTCGACACGGCCACGGGCGAGCTGGTTTTCACCTTCAATGCTGCCAGTCCTGCGCCAGGACAAACACAATGCACGGCATTCGCGGAACTGATGCTCACAGGCATGCTACTGCCCACGAACGACGAGAGCGACTGGCCCTCGGCCCTGCGCCTGCCTTATCTGCTCCCTGCCGATGCCTTCTTCAGTTATCAGGTGGAGGGCGAACCAGTTATCGTATATACCAAGTCGGTGGGCATCAAGGGAATGCCCGACGGCAATGCCATACGCCTCACGGGCAAGTTGCAGCAGCTTCGCCTGCATACCGACATTCTGCCAGCCGACTGCTCGTTTCTCGGCGGCACATGGACCAGTTCTGACCCAGAGGTGGCTACCGTCAACTCCAATGGTTCGGTAGTGCTCCACCGCTCCGGATTTACCGACATCACCTTCAGAAGCAGCGAGGTCGACTACCGGGCCGAACAGGGTATGGCATCGGCCGATGGCATCCTGCATTCTACCGTGCGTCTGCATGTGCAGGAATATTTTCCCGATGACAGACAGGCCAAAAAATTTTTCACTTCCGATGACGAACAGGTACTCCTCACAGCTACGGTCGACATGGTACGCTTAGTGCCAGGCAGCCAGAACGAGGGACTTGATGCATGGGAGGTGGCTGCCGACCAGGCCGAGGTCACCATCACACACCAGGAGAGCGACAAGTATCCCGATCTGCATTTTACAGTGCCTGTGGAAAGCAAGTACTATGCCTCGGTGACCATACCTTTTGACGACAAGACCTTCCTGCGCAAGCGCTATTACGACCCTGATACGCACGGAAGCTGGCCCACCTGCACGGCTGTGTTCAGCGTGCCCATACGCAATAAGTATGATGGTGAGATGCATACCTACAAGTACACTTACGAGGTGTATCACCGGCTGACCAATGCGGCCTTTGCTACCAGTCTCGCCGACAGTGGGGCAGTGGTGCTCAAGGACGATGGCACCGGACATGCCACCATGCGCATGAAGAACCTGGACCGCGAGGAAGGCTTCGAGTTAAGTTTCTTCCAGGGAGTGCTCTCCGACGACGGCACGCGCATCGTGGCCATGGCGCATGGTGCCAAGTCTGTGAAGAAGCAGATAAAACCGGGCGACCTCGACATCTTTGAGGGCGAGAAAGACTTGGGCGATGGCGTGGTGCTGCGGATGCAGCGTGACAGGAAATATGTGGAGGCAACCCTCAACTATCCGTTTACCATAGATAAGGGCGAGACCAATGCCCTCTCGGCACATGTGCAGAATACCTATGGCATGTATGACCCGCGCAAGCCGAACTGGAATGCCGGGGAAAATCAACTGTGGGTGAAGGAAGATCCCAGCGCAGAGTGGGGCATGATAGAGCCATACACCTGGTTTTCCAACCGATTCGGAGGGACGAGCTTCAGTCACATAGGCACGCTAAGCGAAGAGCAGTGGGTCAAGGACAACAAGGCGGTGTATGAAGCCTTTGTGAACGACCCGTCTAACAAAAACTACGAGCGGTTTTCGGGCAGCAACCTGGTACACTTCTATCTGCCCAACCTCTATGCCCTGTGGGGAGAGTGTGAGGTGACAGTCGACGGCAAGGAGGTTATCAAGGTTATCGAGGCTGGCGGCAAGGGTCACTTTTACCTTCGCTTCCCCTTTGACGACACGAAGCACACGGTCACCTTCAGCTGGCCAAAGGTGGGACTCAAGAAGGACTTCCCCTTCACAGCCTACGGAAAAAATATGATCGACCGCTACCGCTTCCGCGGCAATTATTATGGTGACAATAAACACGCCATAGCCGACCTGGATGTGACCTACACCACCGGCACAGGCGAGCAGAAGACGGTCACCGTGTCCACCACGACATCCGACGAGTACTTCAGCTACGGGCACTACTTCACCATCGATGAGCCACAAGGCATCGTGACAGCATCTATCACCGACCATGTGGCTGAGGGCGTGGAGCATGTTGTGCTCGTGCCTACCACCATCGACAAGCCTGCGCCCATGCTTGCAGGCACATCGGGTTCCGCGGTCATGTTCTTCGACAATGAGACCGACGCTACAGCCTCTACACAGGCGACTGCCTACTTCAATGCGGCCGACCTGCATACCATACACTATATTTACCTCAAGGTGGTGGATGCAGCGACGGGCGAACCCATACCGAATGCCATTCTCAAGACCACCTATCAAAAACCGGTGTTAGAGCCTGACGGATTGCTGATAAAGGTGTGGGGAGACGGCTTGGAGGGAGCCATAGCCTACAGCACCGACGGAAAGTATTTCCCATGTATCTTCCGCAATTTAGAGTTGCGCCGCCGTTCCATCATCATCAATAGCGAAGAGGCATTCTTCGATGGCGAGCGGGTGGTGCACACCGTGGCCCTCACTCCTAAGACGGATGCGGGCGATGCAGTACATGTGGAGGACATATACATGGAGGAGACAGCCCCCACTGGTGAGGGCACACAGATGGTGCGCAGTCAATATGCGGGCACGTCAACATTACTGCCTTATGACGGGTCTAAGAAGCCAGGACGCAAGATAAAGATGCGCCTGCTGGTGCGCGACCCGCTGAATGTGGACAAATGGTATAACAAACTGAGCCTCGTCTCCAACCAAGTAGCATCGGGCAGGAGCATCGCATTGGAGAGGACGTCTGTAGGACGCAAGTATATGTACTTGGCCGATGCCCAGGAGAATGGGCAGAGCGTGAGCTACACTCTCTTACAGGTAGAGGGTGAAATGCGTGACTTCCTCGCTCCCGAGGCATCGGGCGATGTGAGCCTGCGTATTGAAGGTGACCAGGATTACGCCTTGTTCCAGATGAAAAATATCGACAGCGACCCAAGTTTCATGATTGACGGTGTGGATTTCAATCCAGAGCTGCCACAAATAAACGTAGGTGACGTGTCGCGTGGCAAGGGGTTGGGCAAGATGCAGAAGTCGTTTGACGGATTCTCCATCGAACTGCCATCCTCGCTGCCATTCACGCTGGGCATCACGCACGAGAACAATGATTATATCGTGCGCGGCATCTACTCGCACAGTTTCCTCCCTGGCGGCAAGATAATGAACATGCTGGACAAGGGCGACTATATCAATAGCTTCGACGCAGCCTTCTGGGAAATGAAGCGTGCGGTAAAGGGAATGAGGGCACAGTACAACCGTGATGACCGAGCTCTCACACTGCCGTCGGCATCAGCAGGAATTAAGGCCTGGGTAGAAGGCAAGGTGGGGTTTGACTACGAGACTGAGCGCTATAATTTCGTGCTCAACAGCGTGGGCATCGCTGCCGAGGCTTCGGCCTACATCAAGGCAAAGGTTCCTTTCGGCTTCGGATCTTTCGGAACGAGCATAGCAGGAGAGGCCAGCGCACAAGCCTCACTCGACCATCCAAGTGATGAAGACCTGGAGGCATCGAAGGGCTCATCGCTACCATCGCCTTTCAAGATGGATCTCACACTCGACTTCAACACCGCTCTCTCTGTAGGTGCTTACGCCGAGTTGGGCATTGACCTGTGGGTGGCTGCGGCAAAGGCAGGCATACGAGGGTCGGCATCGGCATCGTTTGAGAGCATGGCAGTGGTCAAGCCTTACTTAGGCAGGGTGGACAGAGGAGCCAGAATGAGTCTGGAGGCATGGCTGCAAGCCTATGCCACGGCCAAGTTCCTCTTCTTCAAGAAAACATGGACAGGCACGATTCTCGACAAGAAAGGCGAGTGGTATGCACCCAACAATGATTCTAACCCAATCAAACAGCGCGAAAATAACGAGGCCCGCAAGGTGACCACCGTACTGCGCTCGTCGGTGTATAAACCACTCAGACTGCGTCGTGCCCCACAGAACTCAAACATCCTGCTCACGGACATAGATGCCTATGCTCAGCCATCCTACCTGTATGGAGGCAAGGATATGGCATACATTCGTCCTAAGAATGGTGATGTAGCGACAGGTGAGGTGGCATTTGGCTCGGGTATGGCATTTGCCGCACCGGATGCCCATAACGTGTTTGCCATCCATGCCGCATCGCGTGAGATAGGCGGGCAGAACACGGGCACTATAGCCTACACCTATTCCACAGCAAAAGCCCCTGAGGCAGCCAATAGCGAGGGTGTTATCCAGGCTGCTGCCGACGCACGTGTGGCTGTGAGCTTGAGCAACGGAAAAGAGTGGGGAGAGCCACAGACCCTGTCGGACAACTACTGTAGCATCGACCCCAAGACGGCTGTCTCGCCCACTGGCAATGCTGTGGTGGCATGGAAGCAAGGCGACTTTGTACCACAGAGCGTGGACGGTGATCCAACGGCTGGTGCCATCGACGGAGCCTTGATGACCAGCGTGCACCGTGACGGCAACTGGCAGGACAAGATAGCACTTATGCCTATGGACACTATAGCCCAGCTCACCGACTACGAGGTGGCCATGCGTGACGGTGTGCCCATGGTGCTCGGCATCGTGAGCAAGCGGAATGCCGATGGTAGTGTGCGCTCCGTACTCGCCACGGGCACTCTTGACAAGAATCAGAAGGCGCAGACCCTCTTCACTGACATCGTGGCCTCGCAACCCCATATAGTGGCGATGAAGAGCGGGTACTTTGCCAGTGCGCTTGTGGTCAATGACATGGGGCAGACGGATGTAAAGCTCTATCGCCTCACCGAGGCTGGAACAATGGTCGACATGGGACTGCTCGGACTCGGCAACCGTGGCGTGATCGACTATAAGCTCATAGCTCCTGAGTCAGCAGACGGCATTGATGGACTTGCCGTGATATGGAAGGAGATGCACAAGGAGAGCGAGGAGAGCACTGACCAGACGGGAGGTGTGCGCACATCAGTCTATGGTGCGCGCATCGCACGAAGCAATGATGGCTATATCTACCTGTCGTGCCCTCAGAAACTCATTGACCAGCCAGAGAACCTCATCATCACTTACTATGATGCTACCTTTGCCGACAACACACTGACGGCTGCTGTCACCGTGGCTGACTTCGACAACGATGGCGCTAACGTACTGCAAAGCCAGGCGCAGTTTGCCAACTCTGTTCGCTGCGAGCATGTGGAACTGGCCGACCGTGTTAAGGAAGGCGAGGATGTGGTACTCAGTTTCCAGGTGTTCAACGAGGGATATGAGGCTGTAGACTATCTGAACATCAATGTAAACGGCCGGAGCACCGTGAAGCAGGTGAACATCCTGCCGGGACACAGTGCCGAGGTGACTGCGCCAGCTCCAGCCAATGCCGACCTTGCGAGTGATCTCTCGTTTGATATCACTCCTTATTTCTCGTCGGCTCCTATGCAAGCGCGTTCCTTTGCCTCAGCCATACGGCGTGCCGGGGTACAGAAGGTGAAAGCTAATCGGGCAGGTATGGGTAGCATCAAGTTGCAGGTAGCCGACATGGCTGTCAGGAAACTTGCCGCCGTGCCTGATGGAGATGATGTGGTGGCTGTAACAGCTACTGTGGACAACGGCTCGCCTATGCCTATGGACGCATCATGGAGCGTAAAGGTGGGACTTTACGAGGATGCCATGGGAAAGACGCTCTATCGGGGAACTGATGTCTGCACCGTTCCGCAGAGCCTGCTCTATAGCCAGGAAGGCAACAATACGGCTACGGTGGGGTTCCGTGTGAAGGGCATCGCGAAGCCTACTACGCTCTATATTGTGGCGCACACTGTGGATGGAGAGGGTAATGTGATTGAAGACCAGAATCCTTCTAATAATGTGACAGCGGTAAATCTCTTTGCAGAGAAAACAACTGTGGGCATAGAGAAGCCTGTTGTAGTATCTACCCAGGAACCGTTCACCGTGACCAGCCAGACTGGCGGACTGCTTGTCGAGGGTGTGGCCGAGGGTGCGATCATACGTGTGTATAATCCATTAGGGCAGTTGCTGCACTGGCATGAGGCGCAGTCTGGGGAGAAATCCCATATAGTGCCGCTCGCTGATCGAGGTACGTATCTTGTCACAGATGGGGAGCACACCAAGAAGGTGCTATATAGAAAGTAAGATTACTTGTAAGTGAGAGCGTGCCAGGTCCTGGGCTGTCGGGACTTGGCACGCTTTGTCCGTTCCTCCTCATCTCTGTATTTGAAGTTCTCGTTTGTCCTTCAATCACAAGAGGAGAACAAAAAGCCAAAAGTTTTCGCCAAGAAAGCTGGCTATGCAGGTATCGATTATGAGGACAAGGTCTATAACGAGCATCATAAGTGGATTTCAGAGGCCAATAAGTTAGGCCTAATTACCAATGTTTGGACCGTAAATGACTTGAACGAAATCAAGAAATTGCAATCTTAATCTTTCCTAATTATTCACGCTAACCCATATTATAATGAAGTATTTTTCATATATTTGCACATTATAATTAAGTATATAAGTATGTCTAAGAGTACAATGGCAAACAAACTTCCCAGGAAGTTGTTGCAAAAAATGGCTATCGTTGGCGAGCAAATCAAGTTGGCTAGGCTACGTCGAAACCTAAGCATGGCACAGGTGGCTGAAAGGGCTACATGCTCGGAGGTAACTTTATGCAAGGTGGAAAAGGGGATGCCGACAGTGTCAATAGGCATCTACCTGCGAGTGCTGTATGCACTACAGTTGGACGATGACATTCTGCTGCTTGCCAAGGATGACAAACTCGGCAGGTCCTTGCAAGACTTGGGGTTGAAAAATCGTCAAAGGGCAACTAAAAAAGAATAAGGAATGGAGAAACTGTTCGTTTTTGGAGATTTCAACTGGCTGCAGGAGCCAGAGTTTATAGGGGAACTATGTTACGAAAAGTTACGTGGTTCGGATAGTTATGCCTTCAAGTTTGACAACGATTGGCTCAACCTTCATGCAGGAATCAAACTCTCGGAAGACATCAACAACTATCCCGGCATGCAATACACCTTGCCTGGCAATGATATTTTTGGATGTTTTGCCGACGCTTTGCCTGATAGATGGGGAAGGACTCTCCTCAAGAGGAGGGAGCAGTTGCAAGCAGAGGAAGAGCAAAGGGCTCCACGTAACCTGTCTTCTTTCGATTACTTGGTGGGTATTGATGATTTCTCCCGAATGGGTGGTTTCAGGTTTAAGAAAGAAAAGGACGGGGGGTTCATCAATGTTTCTCCTTCTCTAAAAATTCCACCATTGACGGAAATACGAGAGCTTATTTATGCCAGTCAAGAGATAGAAAAATGTGAGGAGGAAGATGTCATGCCTGAAAAGAAGTGGATTGCCCAGCTGATACAGCCAGGAACATCACTTGGTGGCGCAAGACCGAAGGCAGGCGTATTGGATGAGGAAGGCAGGCTCTGCATCGCCAAATTCCCATCTCGGAATGACGATTATGATGCAGGATTATGGGAGCATTTCTCTCATCTGCTGGCCCTACAAGCTGGTATCCATGTGGCAGAGACTCGTTTGTGGGGAGGATTGGGTAAGTATCATACCCTCTTATCCAAGCGTTTTGACAGAACGGATGAAGGCCGGAGAATCCATTTCGCCTCCTGTATGTCTTTGCTGGGACTTAAAGATGGAGACAACGCACAAGGTGGTTACGGTTATCTGGATATTGTGGATTTCATTCTACAAGGATGCTGTGATGTAGAGACGAATTTACGGGAGCTCTATCGTAGGGTCGCCTTCAATATTTGCATAGGTAACTCAGACGATCATTTCCGCAACCATGGATTCTTGTTGACACCCAAAGGATGGACGCTCTCTCCGGCCTACGACATGAATCCAACCAACAATTTATACCAAAGCTTGCTTATCAATGCCGTTTCCAATAAGGCGGACATTCAAGTGCTGTTGGAGTCATGTGAGGATTATATGATTAATCGAAAGGTGGCCCAGGGCATCATCAAGGATGTACAAACTGCCGTGAGCAATTGGGAAGTTCTTGCCAAGCAATTGCAAATTCCACAAAGAGAGCAAGCAATGTTTAAGGATAGGTTCAAGTTTAACCTAAATTATAATGAAAGTATTTGAATATTTACTTCATTATAATTTGGGTTATACTGTTCGAATTAAGAGAAAAGAGCTCACTTTAAAAAGGGGCATATTTTGAATCCAGCATGACCAGTGTGGTCATGCTGAGTGAAACATAGCAATTGGCTCTGCTGGTGAATATCTTTCGAGAAATTGCCATGAAATATAAACATTTTAAACAGGCCTTACTTTTTAAAGTGGGCTCATACTTCCAGATTCGGGAAATAAAACGAGAGCATCCAGCTTAAGAAAAGCCTCCCATTTTGGCAGTAAAGTATAAATATTTTAAACTTTACTGCCAATTTCCTTCTTTTATTCTTCTTCAATTCTTCTTTAATCCTTCTTTATCTTCTTTGATAATCCAGTCTCCGATGGTTCGCTGGTTACTGTCATAGTTGACACCTACTTTTACCAGTCGTTTGCCGTTGGCTGAATAAGGAATCAGGTATCCCTTTTCTTCTATCTGCTTGATGGCTTCTTCTGCCGAACCATCATACTTCAGTTCGAAGACATAGGTGGTGTCTGGCAGTTGGAGCACAGCATCGGCTCTGCCTATGGCACTATCTTCTTCTACCTTGATAAGGGCGCCCATCAGATTGAAAATCAGATAGAAAACCGTCTGAAAATCTCTTTCGTTCTTATTCGACAGGCGGTTGGAAATGCTGGAGAGATAAGCCTTCAGGCGAACCATGGCACCCTCAAGATCATTTTCGTAAAGCATTTCTACAAATTCATTCACCAGTCCGTTGTTGTCGATGGATAAGGGAGACAGATAGTTGGGAGCCAGACTCTTGAGCATTCCGATCTTGACTTCCTGGTTTGGGTAGCCCAATCTGTAACTCTTGGTGATGGGACTGTATTTCTTGATGGTAAGATAACCGCTCTGATAGAGCAATGGCAGGGCTGAGGTTACCTGCTCAGGCGACACATCGAAGTCGTCAACACTAGCTCCCTTTCTCTCAATCTCCATCACGTTGACATGGTGTTTCTGCAGGGTTTTGATCAGATAGGTTGGTGTTCCCGATCCAAACCAGTAGGAATCTATCTTCTGACTGTTCATTGCCCTGATCAGACTGAACGGATTGAATACATCTTCTGCATGTTCGCTGAAATGGTAGCCATCGTAATACTGTCGTAATTCTTCCAGGCATTGTTCGTATGTCAGGCCGAGCGCTCTTCCCAATCCTTCCACATCTGGTTTCATTGCGGTGGTAAGTTCTGTCTTACTGATGCCACAGATGGCAGAATATTGGTCGAGCATGCTGATGTTGTCGAGGTTGTTGAGTTCGCTGAAGATGCTGAGCTGTGAGAATTTGGTAATGCCTGTGATGAACGTAAATTCCAGATAGGGGTCGAGTTTCTTCAGCGGACTGTAGAAATTCTGCATGATGAGCCTTAGCTGCTTCAGATTATCTTTTTCGTGAACTACATCAAGCAAAGGGGCGTCGTATTCATCGATGGTGACAACCGCTTTTTTGCCAGTCTGCTGATAAGCCCGCTTAATAATACCTTCCAGTCTTTCATTAGGGTGAATCTCGCCTTCCCCCTTACCATAAAGTTCTTCGTAAGGTAAAAGTTCTAGATTAAGATAATTCTTCAAGGCATCAGCATCAAAATGCTTGGCGCCGCTCATATCGAAATGGAGCACAGGATGCTTCACCCATTCTTTCTCATAGTCGGCGATGGCTAATCCTTCGAAAAGTTCCTTCTTGCCCTCGAAATAAGCCTGGAGCGTAGAGGCAAAAAGCGACTTGCCGAATCGCCTTGGACGACTCAGAAAAATATATTTCATACCTTTTTCTCTAAAATCCACAATGTATTTAGTCTTATCTATATAGAGATAATTTTTCGTGCGGATTTCTTCAAAAGTCTGTATTCCTACAGGATATTTATTTACGATTTCTGCCATATTCTCACTTGATTTTACGTTTCACGCTGCTAAGTTACAAAAATTTTTTGGAATATAGGCAGCGATTAAGTTTTTTTTTGCGTGGTATTTCGTATAAGCGGAATTGTTTTTGAATGTTTTTCCCAAAAAGGTTTGTGGTTTCAGGAATAATGGCTAATTTTGCGGGCGGGAAAGCGTCATTCCTCATAGGTGATGCTTTAGGGAATGATAAAATAAATAGGATATGAATAAGATATTTGATAGTATCAGACAGATGGATAAGGCTGGACAAGAATATTGGTCGGCTAGGGAATTGGCGTCTGTTATTGGTTATGCAGATTATCGTAATTTTAGCAAAATCATAGATAAGGCTAAGGTCTTATGTGTACAAAACAATAAGAATGTAGAAGACCATTTCGTTGAAGTCAACGAAATGGTTACTATTGGTAGTGAGGCAAAGAGAAAGCTGAAGTCCTACCATCTTTCCCGTTATGCTTGCCTTCTTATTTCTATGTCGCTCAGTTCCAAGAAAGAGAATGCATTGCCTGCATTAGAGTATTTTTCTGGTAAGCAGAATTTATCTTCTTCTTCATTACAAAATGCTGATACTTATACCAATACGGATATTGTGTTCTTCTCTGATTCGGAAGGAAAACTGAGAGTGGAATTAGTCTTTGATGGAGATACGGTTTGGACGACACAGAAGAGAATTGCAGAAATCTTTCAAGTAGATGTGCGAACAGTGAGCTATCACATCAATGAAATCTTGAACAGCGGAGAACTCAATAAATATTCAGTTATCCAAAAATCTTGGATAACTGCGGATGATGGGAAGAAATACGAAATGAATGTATATAATCTGGATATGATTATTGCGGTGGGCTATCGTGTGAACAGTTACAAAGCAACTCGTTTTCGGCAATGGGCAACCAATACCTTGAGCGAATTTATCCGAAACGGTTACGTGTTAGATGATGAGCGTTTTAAGCAAGGTGGAAAGCAGGTTCAGGTGAAGTTTGACCAGTTGCTGGAACGTATTCAGGAGATTCGTGCATCCGAGCGTATGGCTTATCAAAAAATAACAGATATTTATGCCACGGCTTGCGATTATCAGAAGAATGCTACTACAACGCAGGAGTTTTATGCCAAGGTACAGAATAAGTTGCATTGGGCAATAACGGGTAAGACGGCAGCAGAAATCGTTTATTCTTCTGCTGATGCAACCAAGAAACACATGGGATTAACTTCTTGGGCTCAAGCTCCCGATGGTAAGGTGTTGAAATCGGATGTGACAATAGCAAAGAATTATTTGCATATAGAACAGATGAAGGAATTGAATGGTATTGTTTCTGCTTATATCGACTTAGCTGCCAATCGTGCCAAACGCCATATTCCAACGACTATGGAACAATGGGTCAAGTTCTTGGATGGTTTTCTTGAATTATCATCTTATCCAATTTTGATAGATAAGGGAAAGGTTTCGGCTCTTGAAGCTCGGTTGAAAGCTTATGAGGAATATGATAAGTTCAGGGTGATTCAAGACCGTGAGTTCTTGTCGGATTTTGACAAGGAAGTGATGAGGTTAAAAGGAGAATTGGGGTTGTTTGATAATTGATGATTAAGCATGAAAAAAATAATAATTGCTTGCGACTCTTATAAGGGTTGCCTTTCGAGCAGAGAGGTGAATGAGGCGATTGCTTCGGGATTAAAGGTATGGAATGCGGAAGATGCTTCTTCTGGAATAGAGAATGTGGATTCTGAAGATGCTTCCCCCGAAATCATTTGTCTCGAAATGAGTGATGGAGGAGAGGGAATGCTCGATGCCTTTCTCTCGGCGATGAAAGGAGAGCGAGTGAGCTTTCATGCCCATGATGCCCTGATGAGATGGATAGAGGCTGAGTATGGAATCGTGGATGATACGGCAATTATTGAGATTGCGCAGACTGCCGGACTGGCTTTGATAGAACCCGAGCAGCGCAATCCTCTGAAGGCTACTTCCTGGGGCGTGGGCGAGATGATAATGAATGCTTATCGCCGGGGTGTGCGCCACTTCATCGTAGGATTGGGCGGAAGTGCTACGTCCGACTGCGGTATCGGAATGCTCAAGGCGATGGGAGATGCCTGGAAGAAAATCCGACAGGAATGCACATTCATATTGGCTTCGGATGTTACCAATCCGCTTTGTGGTGAAAACGGGGCGGCTCATGTTTTTGCGCCTCAGAAGGGAGCCGATGCTGAGATGGTGGAAATGCTGGATGCTCGGGCAGGGAAGTTTGCTGAGGTGAGTGCCAAGCATTTCGGTTATGATAGGAGTGAGGTGCCTGGTGCTGGTGCTGCCGGTGGATTAGGCTATGCTTTCCTGCAATATTTTGGTGCAGAGGTTTCTGCTGGAGCCGAACTTCTGTTGCGAGAAATCGGCTTTGATGAGATGATTCGGGATGCTGATCTCGTGATAACGGGTGAAGGACATAGCGACAGACAGACCTTGATGGGAAAGTTGCCACAGCGGATTTTGGAACATGTCTTGAAAAATAAAGCCACGACAGACCTGCAAATCTGGTTGGTATCTGGAGGAGTCAGCGAAAAACAGGCGCTTCTTGACGCAGGCTTTGATCAGGTTCTTGCCGTATCTCCTCAGAATATGGATTTAGAGGAAGCTATGAATCCTGAAATCGCCAAAAGAAATATTGCGAATGCAATCAGAGTTTTCTTTGGAAATGATTAGACCTCTTTTTGAGAATAATCCATGTTTTGGGTCAATGATCAGGACTTTCTTTGCCATTCTTCGGTTCTTTCTTTTGAGGATCATAAATTTTTCTTTGGATTGATTCCTGATTGAGAAAAAGCGAAATCGTATATTTTTAGGTACAACAAGCTTAAAAATATACGATTTTACATATTTATTTTCTGTTTTTACATGTTATTTGAACGATTGATGGTTGTTTTTGAACGTTTTGAAGGAAAAAACGACCATCCGTATGGTTGGTGATTCAGTATTTTTCAGTGTAGTATCATCAGTTGTAAATTTCCATAAACACACACATTTTTTCTCATTTTACAAATTCATAAACGAGGAATTTCATACTTTTGTCCCCAGTTATGATTTAACAAAACAGTAACTTGATGTCCTATCACATTTTGTTGCCTATATGATAATTACTTATTTATTGAACTTTAATTTTTGAAAGATGATAAAAATGTTTTTACTATCATTTAATGCTTTTAAGCATCGCTCCATCTTTGCCGTTTTCTTGGCTATATTCTTGCTTTTCGGAGCAGTTAAGGGAACCAAGGCACAAGATAGTAATGGTTCTGCTTCCGCCTTCGACGGTTTGGAAAATCTTGTTGGTATTTCCGCAGCGGATATGAAGACTAATGCAAGTAATGGTACGCATGGTACTTTTCCAACGGATAAGAGCCAAATCTTTTTCTTGTATAATGTAAAGACCGGTCTGCTGCTCAATGTAGGAGGCTATTGGGGAACCCATGTTTCTCTTCAGGAATATGGAATGCCTCTTTCTGTCTATCAAGATAAGAATGGTTGGATTCATTTCCAGCAGGATATTGATAAGCAGAGTGCTTCATCAGGAACTCAGGAAGGATGTTCGTTGGAATACTTCTATAATGCTTCTAATACTGGTAATGCTGCAGTCAACAATGGTGTCTTTGTGGATCGCGATATCTATAAATCAAGTACAGATACGACCGTGATTCAGCGTGGTTGGAAGATTGTACCTATTGAAGGAGATGCAAAAAAAACCTTCAGAATATACACTTATCGCCGTAGTACATCAGGGTATAAATCTTCTACTAAATATAATAATTACTACCTCTCTGCAGCCTCTTCTGTGGTTGATGTGGATAAAAATTGTGGTGCTTTCTTGACAACTGATAAAGACTATAGTGATGAGGGCTCTAAGTGGCGTATCTTTTCATATGAGCAGCTTTATAATTTGCAAAAGAGTTCTATCGGCTTTAAGAGTTCATTAGATTTGTCATTCAAATTAGAGTGCCCTGGATTCAACCGTGATAATGGTAAGCTTGATAATTGGACGACTGCTGTTTATAAGAAGGGAGCTATCGGATCATTCCGATTCGGTTTGGAGAAACGTTATAAAACAGACCCGAAACATAAATTATACGACCATATAGGTAGTGTTACATCTGATAATCCATATACTTTCAATGAAACCAAATATGCGAGTATAGATGATTACCAGACTCATCTCGGTAAATATTATTGCGCAGATATCAAGAATACCCGTGGCGCAGTCTATCAGGTGGTACACGTAGATCATGGCGGTTCTTATGTTATCGAATGCAAGGCTTATTCTAATACAAATAAGGCTAAGCTCTTTGCCACTCTTTTGCAGGATAAAGGTGCAAATCCTACAGATTATACAAAAATAGTTGAAGGTTCCCTCCGTGAAACCGTTGTCATGCAGACGGCAAACATGTCTCAGACAGAACAGACCAATTTGCATATCAGCGAACAGAACATGGATTATGCTGGTAAGGAATTCTATGGTAGCCATAAGTACTTCAATAGTGTCCTCGTGCAGGTTCCAAAAGGTGGTGGTAACATCTGCTTCGGTGTTCGTGTAGGTTCTGTTGCTGAAAATGAAAATGTTGCTAAAGATGGTGAGTGGACAGTATTTGATGATTTCCGTCTTCTCTATGCAGGTTCCACCACCTCTCGCGACTTGATATTGGATGAAGACAAGGATAATCTGAACTATCTTCTCGATTGTACAGAGACTTATGACGATGTGGTTCTCCATCTCAACAAGAAATCTTTCAATAAGAATATCAATAAATGGAACACCATCGTGCTGCCAGTTGACTTGAATAAAGACCAGTTCACTCAGGCATTCGGAGCTAATGCCCGATTGGCAGAACTAACCACGCTCACTCGAAATCAGATCCAGTTTACAACGGTGAAGATTGCGGATAAGGGAAATAATGACGTAGTTCTTGCGGCGTACGTACCTTATATCATCTATCCTACAAAGGACTTGGCAAATGAGAGAACACCTGAATATACGGCTACCCTTCATAAGACGGGTACTGGTTCTGGAATCGAGGATCATAAGGTAACTATCGCAGCCAACCATATTGATATTCCGAATGTAAGTCTCAAGAGAAATGATCAAAACAAGAATGATCTCTTTGGACTCATTAAGGAAACTTGGTCGTTGAGTTTGGATAAAGTGAAAGTTGCAGAAAAGCCAGGCGATAGTGAAATCGTTACAGATGGAACTTTAGCTGCATATGGTACTTTTGCAAGAACATACGGTCGTATTATGGAGAATGATAAGCAGACAACCTTTACCGTAGATAAGAACAATCCGATTATTGAGGGTAGAGATAATCTGAAATATTGCTATTTCTTCCATGAAGGAAAAATGGTCTATGCTGGCGAAAATGTTCGTGGCTTGCGTGGTTTCAGCGTATGGTTCAAACAATATAATCCGACTTCAGGTACTGCCTCTTCCAAGTTTATCCTGGATGGCATTGACTATACTACAGATGTAGAGCGAATCATGGCCACAGAAGACAGCAGCATCGATTCCAAGTTTGCGAAACTCGGTGTGTTCAATCTCAATGGTCAGCTCGTTCGCAGTGGCAGTACCGATGTTTCAGGCTTACCTTCCGGTATCTATATCGTGAATGGCAAGAAAGTGTTTGTTAAGTAAAGACTAACTTATTTAAGATAAGAAAGGATGATTATGATGAAAACTCTATATATTAAACCGGAAATACAAATGGTTCTTTCTGAGAATATGCTGATGGCAAGCAACAGTTGGACAGTCGATAACGCAAATAACGTTAATGACCCAGATGGTAATGATCACGGTCATATCTTTGGTCCTGACACTGATTGGGGTAAGGATCCTAGTTGGGGTGGTTCCTCTGATCCATTTGACAGCGACAACTGGTAATCAGAAGTATATGTAGCGTACTATTAAACAGTAAAATATATTAAAAATGTGTTATTTTGGCAGAAATTCTGCTGGGATAACACATTTTTTTGCTTAAATAATTTGGAGATAACTTATTTTTTTGTACTTTTGCAAACAGGGTAGTTGAAAAACTATGCCTATAAACATCATATAGATTCAACAAAAAGTGATAAAAACCTAATGACGATCTTCAAAATACTCAAGATCTAAGGACTTTTAGTAGATTATGTACGTGTAATATATACTCTCTGTTCATATGGCAATCAGATTGCGATGTGAATCAAAGTGTGCTAAAAGTAAGTGATGATAATTTATTGATTTGATAAAAGCTGTTTATTATGGAGTTACTGGAAAAATATTTCGCAGAACTGATTCAGTGTGTCGATGCCAGTTATCTGGTGATAGGCATTATCCTGGTGTTCCTGAGTGTACCGGATACTGCAGACTATGCCCCTTATCGTAAGGCAAAATATTTCTTGGCATCAGCATTTTTTGTTATGTTCATCAACCTGTATCTTTGGTTGGAAATCTTTTCCTCGCAAGATTGGGAGGCGCTCAATTCCATCATTGCCTGTATGGACATCAGCCTGTTTTTCCTGACATGTATATGCTTTGCTTATTCGTTTGCCTCGTTGCTGGATTCGCAATATATCAATAAAAAGAGGATGCTGAAGGATTTCGGGTGTTGGATATTGACGGTTTCCTTTTCCTGGATTACCCTTTTGGAGCCTTTTGCACCTTATGCCTATTGTCTGTATATCGTTTCCACCCTGATTTTCTGTAGCATCGTGGTAAGATACATGTTCCATTTCCAGTTTATCTATAGGAAGAAAAGGGAACAGTTGGATAATTACTTCTCCGATGATAATATGCAGCGCTTCATGTTCTGGACGAAGAAAAGCCTCTTCTTCCTGTGCCTCTTGGGTGTCTTTGCCTATCTCACTCTCTTCTTCGGAATCTATTTCAATTATGCCTACCAGGTGTATATCGTCAGTGTCAATCTTTATATCGTCATCTCTTTCATCAATTACCGCCCATATTATGGCACGCTCAATTTAGCGTCAGTGATGAATGATGAAATAGAAAACGATTCCAACCAGGAACCGGAAACGTCTAAGTTGGAGAATTATGAGAATCTCTTCGGAGCACGATTGCAACAGTGGGTGGATGATAAGAAGTATCTCTCATCCCAGTTGACCATCGACAGTTTGGCTTCCGAAATGGGCACCAATAAGGTTTATCTTTCCCGTTATATCAACGGAAAACATGCCGTCAACTTCAGTACCTGGATTACCACCTTGCGCATCAAGGAGGCACAGGCCTATATGTTGGCTCATCCCGGTGCCACATTGGAAGAAGTAGCTTATCATGTCGGCTTCTCTTCTGCTTCCTATTTCTCCCGAGTCTTCTCCCGCATCGTCAAGACGAGTCCTACAATATGGCGAAGTAATATCTGAACAATATGCAAAAAATGAACGGAAAAACTAATGTTTTTGAAAAAGATATTGTACTTTTGTAGCCAAATTAACAAATAACTAAAACATATAATGAAGAAACAAACGAAATGGCTACTCGCCGGTATGATGATGCTGGCGATGTCCGCAAATGTGAAAGCCCAGACTTTCGAGGTAGATCTGAGTAAGCAAAATCCTAAAAGTTACGCTGTGGAAGTGCCTGATGGCAACTACAAGGTGACGGTTGTCCTCGGCTCCAAGAAAAAGGCAGCCAAGACGGTGGTGCGTGCTGAAGCCAGAAGACTCATGGTGGATGAAATCTCTACCAAGAAGGGTAAATTCCAGACCGTCCAGTTTATCGTCAACAAGCGTTCACCTAAGATTTCTGATAAGATGAACGTACGTATCAAACCTCGTGAGAAGGGCACACCTGACTGGGATGACAAGCTGACTCTTGACTTCTATGGTGCTGCTCCTGCCGTAAAACAGGTGAAGATAGAGCGTGACACGACTGCCACAACCATCTTCCTCTGTGGTAACTCAACCGTAGTGGATCAGGCTCATGAACCATACGCCAGTTGGGGACAGATGATTCCACGCTGGTTTGGTCCGGAAGTAGCTATTTCCAATCATGCAGAGAGCGGATTGACAGCCGGTTCCTTCTTAGCTTCCAACCGTCTGGAGAAAGTATTGGCCATGATGAAGAAGGGCGACTATGTGATTTGTGAGTTCGGACACAACGACCAGAAAGAGAAGACTCCAGGAAGTGGAGCCTGGTATAATTTCTCCTACAATCTGAAGCAGTATATAGATAAGGTACGCGCTAAGGGTGGAAACATCATCTTTGTGACTCCTACCCAACGCCGTTTCTTTGATAAAGCTACCCGCAGCAAAATACAGGAAACGCATGGCGACTATCCTGATGCCATGAGAGCTGTGGCAAAAAGAGAGGGTGTGCCTGTCATCGAACTTCATGATATGACCCGTACTTTCTTCGAGACATTGGGCTATGAGAACAGTAAGAAATCGCTGGTTCACTATCCAGCCAACACTTATCCTAATCAGCCGAAGGCATTAGAGGATAATACCCACTTCAATCCATACGGAGCCTATGAGGTGGCCAAGATGGTGGTGATGGGAATGAAGCAGCTCCATCTGCCATTCCTGAAATATCTCCGTCCAGACTGGCAGGATTTCAATCCAGCCCAGCCTGATGACTTCAATAAGTTCCTCTGGTATCCATCCACAGACCTGGATGTTACCAAGCCAGATGGAAATTAAAGATGTTCCGTTAACTCAGCGTCATCCGATGAAGAAAATCAAATGAGAATAAATATGAGCCGGTTCTTCAAAGTGTATAAGAACCGGCTATTTTTTGTCTTTTTAGCTGTTATTCCAGCTTATTTTTCCCGAAATTTAAATATTTATGCAGATTTACGTTAATTTTTTAGCAAATTGTTAGGTATATCAATGTTTTTTATTAAATTTGCAACCTCAACATGAAGTTCAACTAACACATAGTTATTATGAAGAAGGAAAAAAGCCTGTTGCTCCTGATGGCAGCAGCTTCAGTGGGAGCAGTCCATGCTACCCCTCCTGCAAGCATGGGCGAAGAGATGAGTATTGTAAAAGTTCAAGAAAAAGGTCACACTTTTGTGAAAGGCCGTGTTATTGATTCCGAAGGAAATCCTCTGGTAGGAGTTACCGTCAAGATTGAAGGCACCAGTTATGGCGTCATCACGGATGCTGACGGCAATTATATCCTGGAATTCCCTTCCATGTCTCATCCTAAAATCGTGTATTCGAGCATCGGTTTCAAGACGAAATCCATCGAATTCATGGGTGTGAAAGAACAGAACATGATGCTTGAACTGGATCATGTGGCTCTCGATGACCTCGTAGTAATTGGTTATGGCAGCAAGAGTCGCAAGGATGTGACCAGTGCCATCTCTACCGTAAACCAGGAGCAGATCAGCAAATTGGCTGCTACGACTCCTACAATCGACGGACTTCTTCAAGGTACCGTGAAGGGTGTGTTGGCCACAACTTCCAATGGTGAACCGGGTTCTACCCTCAAGTTGAATATCCGTGGTATCACTTCTCCTTATCCAAAATCGGGTAAGGGCAATAACAACCAGCCTCTTTTCGTGATTGACGGTGTGCCTACCTTCATGGAGGATACCGGTATCAATCCGCTCATTAATATTTCTCCTAACGACATCGAAAGCATCGATGTGCTGAAAGATGCTGCTGCCACAGCCATCTACGGTTCTCGTGGTGCCAACGGTGTGGTCATTGTCAAGACAAAAAATGGTAAGCGCAATGAAAAGACCAAGGTAAGCTTCGGCTACACCTTCTCTTTCAGTAATCCTATCAAGAACTATAAGCCATTGAACATTTCTGAATACAAGAATG
>ENA-OPWL01000317-OPWL01000317.1-human-gut-metagenome-genome-assembly--contig:-NODE-317-length-26615-cov-4.706928_pt1 | contig 26615 bp, 27 predicted proteins | sample MGYA00241508_ERZ502008 | MGnify/ENA primary metagenome ERZ502008 (study PRJEB25962, sample SAMEA2043046) | human gut metagenome | biome: human gut; feature: human-associated habitat; material: faeces... | reverse complement strand
TGTATGATAGTATTTTTTTGGTGAATTTTATGGAAAAGAGAGTTTACGCCTCAATAGATTTAAAATCATTTTACGCATCAGTAGAGTGCAGAGAGAGGGGAAAGGATGCTCTGACCACTAATCTGGTCGTGGCAGATCCAACTCGCACGGAGAAGACTATCTGTCTTGCAGTATCGCCGGCTCTTAAGGCATATGGCATACCGGGCAGGGCGCGCCTTTTTGAGGTGGTACAGCGTGTGAAGGAGGTAAACAAGCTGCGTCTGTCGAAGCTTATGGCGAGTGGACATGTTGCCGGGACAGTGGAGAGAAGCCGACAAATTGAGGGCGAACAATCTGACAGAAAACAATCAGCAGGTGAAAAGCAAAAAAGACTCCAGGCTGAGGGCAATCCGGATGAAAGAAAAAAATATGTAACAGAAATTGATATAGCAGAAAATGATATAACAGAAAGCACAATGGCAGGCTTTGATTATGCATCATATAATGCAAATCTGCTTGACGCACATCCTGAGTATGAGCTGACATACATTGTCGCACCGCCGCGTATGGCTTTGTATATGGATTACAGTACACGCATATACAATATTTATCTTAAGTATATCGCACCTGAGGATATCAGTGTTTACTCGATAGATGAGGTTTTTATGGATGTGACACACTATCTTCGCACTTATCACATGACGGCAAGGGAGCTTGCGTCTAAGATGATAGACGATGTCCTTAAGGATACCGGTATCACGGCAACCTGCGGCATTGGTACCAATCTGTATCTGTGCAAGATAGCCATGGATATTATGGCAAAGCATGCCATGCCTGATGAACGAGGAGTGCGTATAGCAGAGCTTAATGAGAATAGCTATAGGCGAAAGCTATGGGACCACAGGCCGATTACCGATTTCTGGAGAGTGGGAGCAGGTTATGCCAAAAAGCTCGAGGCAGCCGGCATGTATACAATGGGAGATGTGGCCAGGTGCTCAACAGGCGGTTCGAATGATTTTTACAATGAGGAAAAGCTGTATAAGATGTTTGGCATCAATGCAGAGCTTCTTATAGACCATGCATGGGGGTATGAGCCTGTTACAATAGCTGATATCAAGGCATACAGACCGCAGACCAACAGCATCAGTTCAGGGCAGGTGCTTCAGGAGCCGTATGATTATGAGAAGACAAAGCTTATTGTGCGTGAGATGACGGACCTTCTTGTGCTTGATCTGGTAGATAAGAGGCTGGTTACAGACCAGATAGTACTCACTATAGGGTATGATATTGCAAATCTGTCTAATAAGGCTGATAGCTGTTTTGGCAATAATTATGACCATGCAGTAAATAATAAAGGCAGAGACAGTATTGGCGGTAAAAAAGGTACACACAGAGATTATACAGGTGAGATTACCATAGACCGATACGGCAGAAAGGTTCCAAAGCATGCACATGGTACAGCAAATTTAGGGCGTTATACGTCATCCACGCGCATCATCATGGATGCGGTGATGGAGCTTTATGACCGTATTATAGATCCTTCTCTTCTGACACGAAGGATTACTGTGGTGGCAAACAGGGTCTGTGATGAGAGCAAGGTGCAGGAAAGTGAGCAGTTTGAGCAGCTTGATTTATTTACAGATTATCAGGAGAGGGCTAAGGAAAAGCTAAAAGAGGATGAGGCGCTTTCCAAGGAGAGAAAGCTTCAGGAGGCTATGATTTCCGTCAAGAAGAAATATGGAAAGAATGCTATGCTAAAGGGCATGAATCTTGAGGAGGGTGCCACAACTATTTCAAGGAACAATCAGATTGGCGGACACAAGGCATAGCAGCAACCGCTGTGGTTCTTAATCGGATTTTTCTTAGTGGTTTAAAATAGTTACGAAAAAGTATATAAGGAGCATGGCATGGGAAAATATGATGATATTATAGATTTACCACATCATGTGTCAAAGGTACATCCGCAGATGTCTATATGGGACCGCTCAGCACAGTTTGCACCTTTTGCGGCACTTACAGGTCATGAGGAGGCTATTGTAGAGACAGCGAGGCTGACAAACGAGTGGCATGAGCCTGATGAGGACAAAAAAAGAGAGCTTGATGAGAAAATGAATGAGCTCATGATGCTTTATAGAAAGCGTAATTTCAATTCAGACAGTTTATATGACGAAAATGTCATAAACACCATGGCAGAGAATTATTTTGAGGTGACATATTTTGTGCCCGATGAGCACAAGGAGGGTGGCAGCTATGAGCATGTGACAGGGTATCTTAAAAAGCTTGATAGCATAGGGCACCTGATGATAGTTGTGGATGATAATGGTACAGAGACGGTAATTGATACAAGAAGAATATATGATATCGATTTGTGATGATTTTGTTAGGAATGCATTACTTGTAAATGTGGTATAGAAAGCAGGAAATTATAAAGATGGACAAGCAGATAGAAAGAGCCGGTGATGACAATAATAATAATATTGGTGTGTTATATGGCATCGGTGTAGGTCCGGGAGATCCCGAGCTTATGACTTTGAAGGCTATCAATACGATAAAAGCATGTGATATAATTGCAATCCCTGCAGTTTCAAAAGAGGAATGCTATGTGTACGGCATAGTGCCGTCGTTTTGTGCAGCTGCAGCGCGGCTTGGCATTTCGCTTGGTGAGATGATGGATGAGATACATATCATACCGGCTTCGTATGATGTGAGGGATACTGTGGGCTACGGTGGAACCTGTGTATACATGAAATCCGGAAAGAAGCTTGCAGAGCTTATAGAGGTGCTTCGCACAGGAGATGCTATCAGAAAAAAGAAAATGACAGTGTATGGTGTGACAAACTGTGGCATGGAGTCTGAGCGTGTGTACAGGGGGCTGGATGAGCTTACCGAAGCAAAAGGATATCTGACAATAGTTATAGTGAAATATAGCTAAAATGGGAGTTTACTTTTTGTGCACAATTGCTATAATAGTATAGTGAACCGAATATTTATATATATATATTTGAATATAGAAAAGAGCTGAAATATCACATGAGTATAGTGGATATATTTGGAGAAAAAGTAGGCGAGATAGCAGAAAACGATCCTGTCAAGGCGAGGAAGATTTTACTTGCAGGATATAGATTACAGGAAAAGAGATTAGCATTATTTCCGGACAGAAAGCTTCCGATGTCAGGGCAGTATGTGGCAAAGATTGTCATGAATAATATCATACAGGCACTTGCAAAGCCTGAAAATGCCGCCATGGTCAGTATTTTTGTACCGGGTGAGCTTTTGACGGCGGCAGGTCTTACACCATATTCGGTTGAGGCATTATCGTGCTTTATTGCAGGAACTAAATGCGAGCAGGCATTTCTAAGGCAGACTGAGAAGGAAGGCTTTCCGGAAACTATGTGCTCGTATCACAGGGTTTTTCTGGGCGCAGCCTTAAACGGTATAGTGCCAAAGCCAAAGTGCATGGTGTATACAAACCTGGCATGTGATGGCAATATGATGACATTTCCGTATCTCAAGGAGAGATATGAAATACCAAGCTTTTATATAGATGTTCCATATGAGAAGAATTATGACTCTGTTATGTATGTAGCAAAGCAGCTTAGGGAGCTTAAGAATTTTTTACAGGATGTCACCGGAAGAGAAATCACAGAGGAGTCTGTGAAAAAGGCTGTGGACAAGAGTAAAATTGCATCAAATAATTATTACAGGCAGCTTCACCTGAGAAAAGGACATGATATTGCGTCAACTCTCACCAATGAGCTGTATGCGCTTTTCATGTGTCATCTGCTTGCAGGAACTGATGAATCAGTCAGATATACACAGCTTCTGAGAGATGATGTGAGACGTGCACCGGCAGGCGATGGATTTCATGTACTTTGGATGCACACCATGCCGTTTTTGCAGGATGCAGTGAAGGATGTGTTCAATTACAGTGATACAATCCATATCAGTGCAAGCGATTTTATAGCGGATGGTTTCAGAAGCATGGAGTCGGATGATCCTTACGAGGCACTTGCCGAAAAAATGGTTTACTGCATTTATAATGGCAGCGTGAACCAGAGAATAGAGGAGGCAAAGGAACTTGCCGACACAGTTGGAGCAGACGGTGCTGTACTTTTTGCGCACTGGGGCTGTAAGAATACAATCGGTGCATCAAGCCTTATAAAGCGCTCACTCGAGAGCGAAGGACTTCCAACTATGGTTTTAGACGGGGACGGCTGCAACCCGGCAAATGCCAGTGACGGACAGATTTCCACAAGGCTTCAGGCATTTGTGGAGATGCTTACAGAGCAGGAACGTAATTAGAAATAATACACCGGTTATTGCGTCCGGTGTGTGGATATTTACTATAAACCAATTTCAGAAAGTGGAAAACAGATGATAAATTATGTTTGTAAATATGCTCCGGTAGAGCTGTTTAAGGGCTTTGGACAGGACTGTGCTGTGCTTGAGGAGATGCCGGAGAATTTCGATAAATCAGATAAGATAGCTCATGCGAATCTCTGCGGATTCGGCAAATCAGTCATACAGGCTGTGCTCGAGGGCAAGGTAGAGGAGCTTGTGCTCGTGAACTGCTGTGATTCAATGCGCAGAGTCTATGATATCATAGAGAATACAAAGAAATGCAAATTCCTGTATATGCTTGATCTGCCTCATGAGGATAACGAGTGTGAGAACATAAAATTTGCACAGTCAATTATTCGTTTGAAGAATGCGTATGAGAGATATTCGCACAGGACATTCGACAGGGAGCTTTTTATAAAGTCGTTTGCAAAACCTCAATCTGAGCGCAAGCCATACATAGGTCTTATGGGTGTGCATGTGAGCAGTATTCTTGAGAAGACAATACGTGAAAATATGCAGATGGATGTGGAAAATATGACATGCACATCCGGCAGAAATCTCATTATTTTACAGAAGGATCTTAGAAATATGGATGATGAGACTCTCTTTGTAGCATATGCAGAGAGTCTGCTCGGACAGATGCCGTGTGCCAGAATGAACAATAATACAAGAAGAAACCAGCTCTTTTTAGACCCAAGCCTTAAGGGCATCATATATCACACGATAAAGTTTTGCGATTACTATGGCTTTGAGTATGCAAGCATAAAGAATAATATTAAGGTGCCTCTTTTAAAGCTTGAGACGGATTTTACAAGCCAGAGTGCCGGACAGCTTCTGACAAGGATACAGGCATTTGCAGAGACAATAGAGGGCTCAGATTACATGGACCCTACAAAAGGCATAAGCGAGGAGGCAAGAAGAAGGATGGAATCAGGAGTCTACTATGTAGCAGGAATTGACAGCGGCTCAACAAGCACAGATGTGGTGATACTGGATCAGGACGGGAAAATTAAATCGACAATGATTATTCCAACAGGTGGCGGCGCTATGATGAGCGCCGAAAAGAGTCTGGAGAAGGCTGTCGAAAAGGCAGGTATATCAAAGGATGATATTGTAAGGATTGTTACAACAGGATATGGTCGTGCATATATCAATAGCGGTGATGACAGCATCACAGAGATTACATGCCATGCAAAGGGCGCGCATTATCTGAATCCCAACGTGCGCACAGTTATTGACATAGGTGGACAGGATATAAAGGCAATCAGCATAGATGAAAATGGTGCTGTGAAGAATTTCCTGATGAACGATAAATGTGCGGCAGGAACCGGACGTTTTCTGGAGATGATGGCAAGGACACTCGGACTTTCACTCGAGGAGATGAGCACCATGGGACTTGAGTGGAAGGAAAACATTGTGATTTCAAGCATGTGTACAGTTTTTGCAGAGTCTGAGGTAGTATCGCTGGTGGCACAGAACAAGGCTGTTTCTGATATTATCCACGGACTAAACATGTCTGTAGCTTCAAAGGTAGGCGCACTTGCAGCAAGGCTTGGACAGGACAATCCGGGTGAGTATATGATGACAGGCGGAGTTGCAAAGAACAAGGGCATCACAAATGCACTTGAAGAAAAGCTCGGCGCAAAGCTGTATATCTGCGATGAGGCACAGCTTTGCGGAGCGCTTGGTGCAGCACTTTTTGCATATGAGAAGTGCAGGGAAGCTTAATAGAGGGGCTATAGCAAACCACCAGTTGAACTGGTGGTTGCTGAATTTACTCCATGATTTTCCCATCAATACTTATTGTTACAACCTGCCATGGTATGAATTTTCCACTAGCTTGAAGAGCTTTTTTGGCCGCAATCTCCAGGCCGCCACAGCAAGGAACTTCCATTCGGACAATAGTTACACTTTGAATGTTGTTATTTTGGATAATAGCAGTCAGCTTTTCACTATAATCCACCTGATCTAATTTAGGACAGCCAATTAAAGTTACCTTGTTTCGAATAAAATCCTGATGAAAGGCGGCATAAGCGTAAGCAGTACAATCAGCTGCGATTAAAAGCTTTGAGCCGTCAAAATATGGTGCATTAACAGGAGCCAGTTTAATCTGTACCGGCCAGTTTTGAAGCTTTGATTCTGAATCTGCGGTTGAAGTGGCTTTTACAGGCTCAGATGTTTCAGTTCGTCTGATCTGCATGATTTTAGATCCAGGACAGCCGGAGTGAGAGGATATTGCCCGGTTTTTGGCAGCTATTTTTTTCTGTGCTTCTTTTACGGCTTCTTCATCATAGGCAGGTGCGTCTCTCTCCTCAAATGAGATGGCTCCGGTAGGGCATTCAGGGAGACAATCTCCTAGTCCGTCGCAGAAATGTTCTCTCACCAATTCTGCTTTTCCGTCAATGATATCAATGGCGCCTTCGTGGCAGGCAGATGCACAGGCACCACAGCCGTTACATTTTTCTTTATCAATCTTTATAATCTTTCTTATCATTTTTAACCTCCGTCAATAGTATTTAGCGTTTGTTTATGCTAGAATTATAGTATTATAAATACAACTAGTATGTTTGATTTCCAACAGGGAGGAACTATTTTGAAAAAATATTTACCAATCCTAAGAAACAGTCCATTTTTTAAAGGTCTAACTGATAACGAGATATTATCCATATTGCATTGTGTAAATGCAACAACAATTTCTAAAAAGCGAGATTCTTATATTTTCAGAGCAGGTGATATTACCGAAGTAATGGGGCTTGTGGTGTCCGGCTGCGTCCTCATTATTCAAGAAGACATCTGGGGACATCGGAATATTTTGTCAAAATGTCACGCAGGAGATTTTTTTGGTGAGCCGTATGCAGCAAGCCAGAGAGCTGTCTTAAATATCAGTGTGGTAACAGATGAGGATTGTGAGATTATTCTATTAAATGTCAAAAGACTTCTGATTACCTGTCCAACTGCATGTGAGCATCATCAGAAGCTGATCCGTAATCTGGTCAGTGTCCTGGCAAATAAGATACTGATTCTGAACGATAAGATCACGCATGTTGGGAAGCGAACGACGAGAGATAAACTATTATCATATCTGTCGGCAGAATCTATCAGACATTCGTCGTTATCTTTTGATATTCCTTTTGATAGGCAGCAGCTGGCAGATTATCTTTGTATTGACCGTGCAGCAATGTCTACAGAGATATCAAAGTTACAAAAAGAGGGCTTTATAAAAACAAATAGAAATCATTTTGAATTGCAATTGAGTATAATCAAAAAGAAGAACTATACAATTTAGGCAAGCTGTAGAAATGAAGCCAGGTGACTGCATCAATATTCCGGCAGAAGTGAAACACTGGCATGGCGCAGCACCGGATGAATGGTTTTCACATCTGGCAATAGAAGTGCCGGGCGAAAATAGTTCCAATGAATGGCTTGAACCGGCAAGTGATGAAGAATATAGAAAACTAAAATAGGAATCATTGGAATCTGTGGCTGGGGTGGAATGGCTCATAATGCAGCTGCACTGGATACAAGAATAAAAGCAACCGTTGCATCTACCATGTATGCCAAACATTACTCCACATGTATGCCGACACACCTATTGCTCGAATATGGCGAAATCGGGAATGAATCCTAAGACATTACAGTACCTCATGGGGCATCCAGATATATCGGTCACAATGAATGTGTACAAGCATATCGGATTCGATGATGCTGAGGAAGAATTGAAGAGGATGGAAGAGTTTAGGAAAGCACAGGCGGAGGTTGAGCAGAAGAAGGAGAAATCGATGTCACAGAAAATGTTTAAGGTAATTTAATATGAAAGTGGGATGACGCTCTAGCATTAGGCTGGGCGTTTTTTCTGTGGAAAAGAAATGAAAATGACGATATAATATAAACAGACAAAATTTTGTGGAAAAGGTATGGTGATATATTGAATTCTATTAAGTCACAAATGGTAATTGATTATATTACAAAAGTTAATAAGGCGATTTCAAATTCGATGGTTGTTGTGGAAAAAGAAGATATCTTTGATTTATTAATTGAAATTGCAAATGTTTTTCAAAATGAAATACCAGAGATTCAATCTAGTATTTTGCTTAGAAATGGAACGGAGACACGAGATGCTAATACCGTAGTCGGCTTGTTAAAATTATATTTAGCCAATAATAATATTGAATATAAAGAAGATGATGAGGAAAATAGAGAGATAAAACGTTTTTGGGCATCATTGATTTTGTGGTTCGAGACAGAATTGATAAATCTGGATTTGTTAAAAGATAAATATTTGCGATGGGATAATTGGGATGGTGGAACATGGTATTTGGAATTAGATTATGATTATGAATTTAAGTTGTATAGAGGAATTGGCTACCCAGACTCATTAAAGAATAATATGGGCGATATGTCTGATATAAAAAATTTCATAGAAATAGCTTATAAATATTGGATAAAAAATGATGGTAAGTCGCATTATGATTTTACAGTTGAGATTAACGAGAGACTAAAAATATTTAAGCTTCCATATAGGCTTCAAAATGGTATCTTATTGAAGCAAGGATATAAGAGCACTTATGGTATTGATAAAATATTGAATTATCGTATGTTTGAAAGAAAAATCAGATTTTCTGAAGATATGATTAATAGCAATGATCTTATGGAGAAAAAAAGTGCTTTGGATTTTTTGATCGATGCTTTACAGTACTTGATATCAACACAAGAAGGTAATAGAAATAGTCAATATTCTCAGTTAGCCTTATCTGTTAACAAAGACACGAATTCAAAAGTATATGCTGTGGTTAAAAACGAACTAAATGAGTTAATGAAACTATCAAATGAGTATTTTGATATTAGACATAATGATTATTTAAATGGTGCAAAACAGCAAAGAGAAGCATTGAATGACTCTCAATTTGTTGAATATTTGTATAATAGAGCATATGCATTATTATATTTGTTGCGGTTAAAACAATGTAATCAAGACGGTCAGGAGTGTTAGGTCATTGGTATATAATGAGTTTATAAAGTGCGAGGTTTGCGGATGTGTTACTAGAATAAGATTACAAGTCGGTTGGCTTGATGAACACCCAATTGCAGTAACCTGTGGGAAATGTGGCATATCATTAAAAGGAAAAGTAAAGATTGGACAAGAAATTCCAGAGCTTAAGTTTAAATTTGAAAATGCCGAAATTGTAAATGTTACTCCAACTACTTTGCCGGATTATGTAGTGGAATGTTCGGGAGAGTTTCCAACAATAAAGATGTGCGAAGGATGGGTGTTACAAGACAACTTTGTTACTCCATTTATTCGATATCAGCAGAAAATAACCGACTTTGATAATTATAAAGATTTTGGAAGAAGAGTGGCAACGCTTAAGCATATAATTAATATTTGGCCTCAATATAAGAGGGTATTGCAATTGTATAAGGGTGGAAACTGGGAGTATTTGATTCAAGAGATTAAGAAGATATTTCCTGAGGATTTTATTATGTGTAGAAATGAACTTGAAATTATACGTGCAGTTCGTATGATAGAAGTTCATGGATTCCTTTTATCACTTAAACCTGAAATTATAAGTTTACCTGAAATCGGTTCAAGCATTTTGAAATTAGAAAAGGAACAAATAAATTCTTTTATAGAATATCTTAATTCTCATGATGGATATGGATTAAATCAAATGCAAGAACAAATTAATGTTTTGCTGGGTGAGTTCATAGAAACGTTTCCTTATTTAGTTCCAGCTTTTTCATTACAGTTTTGTGAAGAAGAGAATATTGATTTTGAAACAGAAGGAACTACAACGAGTACCTACGACGATGTAAAACAGTTTTATTTAGATACATATGAAACATTGGGCAATTTGCTTATTATTCCTGCGGCGATTGATAATATAAAAAACAGAGATGATGCCAATAATTTTATTAATAATGATGCTGGAATAGTTTCATTAGATAAATTCATAACTTCATCAAAAGCACATAGATTCCGTCTGTATAATACAAATGAAATTTATATGCGTACAATAGATGTGAGGTATAATCAAAAACTTAGAAATGCAATTGGACATAATGATGTTGAGTATGAAACCTCAACTCAAAAAATATTATATATCCCAGATCCTAGAAAGAGAGAGAAGAAATTATCGGAATACTTGCTTGAGTTTGAAATAGAGGCATTATCTATGTTTAAAACAGTTTTAGTTATTTCGGAATATCTTTATAGATTAAGGGAACGTCCCTTTTCGGAATTGTGTTCCCACTGAATAGCAATGTATAAATATAAATAGCATGAATAGCGTGAACAGCATGCCCGATTAGCAGAATAACGAATCCAATTGAATTTAGTAAGTATCCGAATAGATAGCACCTTTCAGAAAGATAAGAAATATTTATTTTTCTGGAGGTGCTTTTTATTATGGCATTAACCAATGAAGAACTGCAAGACATAATTTCAAATCTATCACCAGAGGAAAGAAAACAGTTGCTTTCCCAGCTAGGCAGACAAGTAGAAGTTGATAACATTACAAACCCAACGCAGTCTACAAATACAAAACCAAAGGTTAAACCTAAATCTGACAACTCAAAGGTTTACTGCTGTCCACTATGTGGTAGTGCAAGTTACAAGAAACACGGAACAACTACTTCTGGTATGCAACGTTATATCTGTAAAGATTGTGGAAAAACATTTTCCGAGAATTATGGAGATAGTTTAAGGTACAGTCATCTGACTTCTGATGAATGGCTTGATATCATACGAGGAATAGTAAACAACCATTCATTACCACAAATAGCAAGGGATTGTGGTATATCCAAAAGCACAGCATGGTCATGTAGAATGAAAATCAACCAAGCAATAATGACCATGTATGGGTATAGTGACCTCTTTCAAGGAACAACTCAAGCGGATGAGTATTATTGCAGAGCAGCTTTCAAAGGCAAGCGTGACCCAGAGTTCTTTATATACACATTAAGAAGAATGCCTAGACATAACAGAAATTATTATGAGAAAGTGGAATATTTACAACAGGCTGGTTTATATGACAAGCTAAAGCGTGAGGAACCAGAGTACCTACAACAGTTATTAGAAGAAGAACCTAAAATGAAAAGAGGTATCTCCAATGAGCAAATTTGCATATTAACCTTAGTAGATGAAAATAACAAACTGTATTTAGAGCCTGTCAGCGTAGGACGCTTAGAGAAAGCAATGGCAAAATCCAAGCTAAAACCTAAATTTACATCGGATGAACATAATGTATTTGTAACCGATGACCATAACGCATATAACAGAATCCTGTATGGAACAAAAGCCAAGCATGAAGTAGTTCCAGCGAGCAAGCATACAAATGGAAAATACAATCTTGCAAAGGTCAACAGTGTTCATAGTGCTTTATCAAAATTCATGGATTCAAAGGCAGGTAAGGTTTATACAACAAAATACCTTGACCTCAATCTCATGCTCTTCTGGTGGCTGTTTAAGTACAGAGAATATAGCACCGAAGAAAAAGCACAAGCATTGTTTAAGATTATGAATGATGAAATACCAGATATTGACATTCGAGAAAAGGTCAATCAAGTCACAGTCAATGAATTACAGAACAGAGAAATCACCCTAGATACCAAGGGAGAGTTTCCAACAAAATTATAATAGACATTCCATTCTAACCTAAGTGTTTTGAAAAGCACTTAGGTTTTTTGAATTTATACAGAGGTTTTGAAAGAAAAACTGCATACTCATCCCTAAAATAACCTAAGTCTATGAACGGACTCATTAAAGTATTGAAAGTACATTAAAAAACAGACAAAAGACAAATATTCAGACAATTTATCTTTTTGTCAGAAAGTAGGTGTACTTATGAAGAAAAGCCCAGTAGAAATAGGAATAGAATATGAAAATAATGTAGTTAAGATATTACAGTCATGTGGTTTAACTGCATATCGAACCAACAAAGCAAATGAATCAGACCCAGAGCAATACAAGGCTGGCTTTGATGGTGGAGTTGATATCATAGCAAAGTACAGTGTAACCGTAAGAAAAATATACAAGGACTTTGTATTTTATATTCAATGCAAATGTTGGAATGGCAAGGAATTGACTAAGTCAGCAATCAGTGAAGTTTATGCTGGCATGCACGCAAGAGGTGGAGAAAGTCTAGGTAGCATTCCTGTTGTATTTGCCACATCTGAAGCCTCACAGGAAACCAGACAATTTGCAGAGAGCCTTGGAGTTGAATTGATACTCAATAAAGAAATGACATTGATAAATCAAGCAATAACATCTAGTAAAGCTGTTTATGCTAATTATGGTGTACTTATGAAAATACTGCTCTATCATTATACAAAAGATAAAGACCTCATAGATACATTACCAGATACCAATAGCAATATAGAAAGTATCACATGGAAGGATCAAGTGCTTACACAGACCAAAATGGATATAGCTATGCTACAGTCTGAATGGGATACAATTGCAAGCCAAGAATTAAAGCTACAACAGAAAAGGCAAAAAGCAATTGATAAGACCAAACTCGCTATGTTAAGAAATGTGCAAACAATGGATTTTTCCAGAAGTAACCATGAAAAGCATATAAAATCGGACAAGCCAACAATAGATATGGATTCTGGTTAGTAGGTAAGTTAAGTGAGGTACTGCTAAGGTATTTAGCAGACAATACAAATTATAGTGATTTTATAAGGGGAATTGATAGACTGACTTCTGAACAAAAGGAAGTCTTGTTTGCACGTCTTCAAGTAGAAATTGGAAAGCATGCTGGCGGTTGCATTGAAGATAAAAAATCAGAAAAAATTGTGGTTATCAATAGCACTAAGAAAATAGGGTCAGCAGTTGAAATTGCAAATAAACCGAAGTCGGTCATAGAGTGTTGTTTACATTGTGGAAGTGTTGCAATCAAAAAGCATGGTACAACAAAAGGTGGAGTTCAAAGGTACATCTGTAAAGATTGTGGGAAAACCTTTGCAGAGAATTATGGCTTGATAACTCATTATACACATTTAGCCGAGTGGCAATGGCAAGAAGCCATAAGGGCAACTGTCACAGGAGATTCATTAACAACATTAGCAAAGAATATAGGTACAAGCACCTCTACCGCATGGACTTGTAGAATGAAAATATACCAGACCATACAGAACATTTATTGTGAGCATGACAAGTGCGATGGACTTATTGAAGCAGATGGAAAATACCTAAGAGTTTCATTCAAAGGCTGTAAAGACAAGGATTGGTTTATAGACAAATTAGGTAGACTTCCAAGACACCATAGAAGTCGTGCAGAAAGAATTGACTACCTTGGAGACAGCTATAAAAAGCTATTTACAGAAAATCCAACAATGCTTAAAGAAATGATATATAGCAGTCAGAAGAGATTTGTAGGCAGAAGCACCATAGATGCGAACCATCAACATATTTGCATACTAACTGCTATTGACCGAAGTAACAATATTTATATAGAATCAGCTACAGTCGGTACAGCAAAGTCACAAGATGTTTATGATAGATTGTCACCGATTGTAAGTAGGGATTCAGTTCTTATAACCGATGACCACCCTAGCTATAAAATGTTTTGCCGAAAAGAACGAATTGAGCATGTAATCATAGAAAGTGAATTGCATACCGCTGGAGCATATAGCTTAAGCAGAATAAATAGTCTGCATTCTTCTATTGAAAGATTTTTTGGTAGTAAAGAATATTTACCAGCAACAAAATATATAGACCTCTATCTAAAAATGTTTTGGTGGCTACAAAAGAACAAAGACCTTTCAAGCAATGATTTAACAAGCATTTTGTTTAAGCTGGTCACAGGCTATGTAGATAACACCGACAGAGCAAAAATGACCAGAACCACCATAAAAGATTTAGTAACAAGGGAATTACCAATAGACACCAAAGATTTTTATTAAATCAGTAAGTAAGACATCAAAATATAACCAAATAAATTTTAAGTTTATTGGAGGATTTAAAATGTCACATACAGAAAACATCCTTGGAATGTTATCCGACAGAGCCGGAACAGGAAAAGACAGTCAGATATATACACCGATACCGATTGCAAAAGATATGGTCAATATATTGCCAGAAGAAGTATGGAACAAAGACACCACTTTCTTAGACCCAGCATGTAAAAGTGGTGTATTCTTGCATGAGATATACTTAAAGCTCATGGAAACACCATCAATGATATAAGACTTTCCAGACAAAGCAGAACGTAGAAAACACATACTTCAAAACCAGCTATATGGCATATCTCCGAATGGTATGTGTCAGCTAATGTCAACAAGAACAGTTTATGGCACGATTCAAGGTGAGAATAATATCATCAGTTTTGAAAGCAATTACTTAGCAGTAATGCAAAATGCAGATAAAACATTCTTATATGAGCGATTAAAGAAGGAGTTTAACACAATGAAATTTGATGTAGTCATAGGTAACCCACCATACAATAAAGGAATGGACTTAGACTTTGTAGACCTAGGTTATAAAATATCGAACAAATATACAGTAATGATAACACCCGCTAAGTGGCAGACAACCGCAGATGATTATAGTGGTTGTGCAAGTAAGAATATCAATTACAAGCAATTTAGAGAATTATATGTACCACACATGAGTTACGTTTGCTTTTATCCCGATGTATCTGATGTATTTAAAATTGGACAGATTGATGGTGTATGTTACTACATTCTTGACAAAGTAGAACATGATAAATGTAAGGTAGTTAATAAATCCAGACTACAACCTTACTTTAATAGTGAAAATGTCAGAAATATAAGAAGTAGACAATCACTAATAAATGTTTGCAATGAAATTCACATGTATATTGATAAATTTCAACAATATAAAATTGACAGTAACAAATTAGATGAAAGATATAAATACTCTGTAAATAAACTTTTTAGCCTTGGTGGAGCAAGTCCATGGGATAGGGTTTTGTTAACAATTGATGGAAAGTGTAAGGTAGTTGGCGCAGGTTATTTGATAGAAAACCAATCAGACTATACTGCTGGCGTAAGTCAAAATATATTCAGTTCAGATGATAAATCAGAGTGTGAAGCATTTATATCATGGATAAATTGTAAATTTACAAGATTTTTTTTGTTGTGTAATATTTCTAAATTAACAGTTACTTTTGACAATGACTATTTCCGATTTGTCCCAGCCCCTCCAACAGGTAAGTTTGACCACATCTACACCGATGAGGAGCTTTATAAAGCATTCAACTTGCCTCAAAAATACATAGATGTTATCGAAGCCGTCATCAAAGAAAGAAAATAGCCTACCAATCCCCCTAGTCATGTGGTAAAATATAGATATCAAATGACAAGGGGGATTTTATTATGCCATTAGTAGCCGCTAAATGTACACAATGTGGTGCAAACATTGAGGTAGATGACACAAAAGAGGCTGGAATATGTAAATACTGTGGAACAGCATTTATTACCGAAAAAGCAATTAACAATTATAATACATACATTACAAACAATAATAACTTTGCTGGAGCAAATGTAGTTATTCAACAAGTAAAAGATAATACACAAGGATTATTAAGGATTGCAAGAAGGGAATTATTGGATAAACATTACTATTCAAATGACCTATTGGATGCACTTAAAAACATTATTATTCAGTCTGAAAATGGAGAAGAACAGATAATTGCATTATTTCATGAAACTGGTATATATAAATTAGCAGAAGAAGCAATAACAGATAATAAGGATGCACATGATTATTGGTATATAAGTCAATTATTAGAAAAGTATGACTCTGACAATATAGATGGTTGGCTCATGGATTGGAAGTATGGACCAATGAAAAGTGTTTCATTAGGAGAAAAGATTATACAACTTGCAAATGCACATGATAAACCTATGTATGAAAAAGAAATATATACTGAGTTTTTAACAAGAGGTCCTCAATGTGGAGGATATAAAGAGTACTTATCAGCAGTACCTAGAGAGTACATTGTTAATAACAAGTTTGCACAGGATTTGATATTATCTGCAATAGAATATTTATATAATCATCGTTATATTGATAACTGGCAAGAAAGAATAGCATTCTTAAAAGAAATATTACCAGAGTCAAGGCATGCTGAAATATACAAACCAGAACCAAGTAAAGGTTGTTATGTAGCCACATGTGTATATGGTTCCTATGACTGTCCGGAGGTATGGACACTTAGAAGATTCAGAGATTATACATTGGATACCACATGGTATGGTCGGCTATTTATTAAGTGTTATTATGCAATCAGTCCAACTATTGTAAAATGGTTTGGGGATACCAAGTGGTTTAAGGCATTTTGGAAGGCTCGTTTAGACAAAATGGTTTACAATCTCAACAATAAAGGAGTTGAGAATACATCATACACAGACAAGTATTAAGGAGGGCATACATTATGAGTAATGAAAAACATGAACCATACACAGGTGTAGACAGACTAGAATTATTAGGTTTTGAAATAATTGATTTAGTATCATGTGGATACAAAGAAACCATTTCAGAAATTGAAACACAGATTGAAAATGAAAACATTTTGCAGTATATAAGAGAAAAATACAAGGACAATTTGTCAAATACATTTTCCGACAATATGCCATATAACTATGCTGATTGGAATAAGGCATTAGCTAAATACAGTGTTTGGATTAGAGGACAAGAGAGAAGAAAATATGGCATTGAAAATGAAGATGATGGTTTACTTCTACTGCTTGCATTCATTCTTGAATTAGTAGCAAATAGAGAACATGATTGGACAGGTCTCAACTAGAAATTGACATTTTATAATGTAAAGGAGCATAGATAGTATGTATACTAAGAATTTTGACATTTTCAAAGAGATGATATCAGTAGCAGAAAAAGAGAACTTGGAATACAGAGTACTTTACAGCAATATTGAACGTACAGCAACAAATGATAGTACCCAGTGTTTCGGAGCAATACTTTGCACAAATCTGTTTAAGGTTTCCTTTGAAAAAATTATCACACCAGAAGATGCATTAAGATTTGAACAGTATCTGCGTGATAAAAATAGTGTAAGATTAAATTGTAGAATATTATCAGATGAAGATAAAATCAAATTAGAGTAAAATCCAAGGCTACCTCACTATCCAAGTGAAGTAGCCTTTCAAAAATTCCATTCTAATAAATTGCACGACAACTTAGTGTAAAACGAACTCCCCATTATGGAAAAATGAATAAAAATTGTGGAAAACGTATAAAATGAGTTTATATACAGTAGGAACACTTTTCCGAAAAGGGAGAAGGGAACTTGAACTTTTATCAAAGGGAGTGAAACCTTTGCCAGTTGAATTTCCAACAAAGGAAAGAAGAAAGGAAAAGATATACCCAAATGAAAAGTGTTCATGTGGGAGTGGATTAAAATATAAAAAATGTCACGGAAGAATCAATAATCCTTAGTAGTAAGTATTTTTCTTTTACTCTTGTCAATCAATCATGAACAATACCTCTACTTGTCATCTGGAACATATTCCATAATATCTTCAATCCGGCAGTCAAGTATCTGACATAGCCTGTTCAGAATAATGGTCTTTACCACCATATTTTGCCGGAGTCGCTGAAGCTGTGCTTTGTCAATGCCGTAATCTTTAATGAGCTGGTTCTGACTGATGTTCTTAGCCTTAAGCGTTTGCCAAAGTGGATCATATTTAATCATACAGGCAACTCCTTTCCTACCTTGTATTTTAATGGCAGGGAACTTATAATAATATGGTGCGTGTAAGCACCATAAAGTATGTAAATGGTAAAGACAATAATGGCTTATTTCTGGAGATTGAGGATATAGATGCAGGTAGTGTGGTTTTGAAACAGGAGGATGGTTAATTGTGAAAGAAATATACATTACAGACAGTGAAAGGGAAAATGCAGAAAGGTTGCAGAGCTGTATGAGGTTTAGAATATACTTGTCGTGGATGCGGGAAGATACGGTTTTGTTAAATTACAGTATTATAGACCGCCACAGGGTTTTGAAGATGCAATAACATTTACGGACAGCCGGAGCATGTTTGAGAACTTGTGAGAGGAATGGTTTGACACGCAGCTTTTTCTTCTGGCAAAAGGAACACCGATGGCAGGAATGGGATATCATGAGATATTCCGGTGTCTGCCAAAGAAGAAACAAGAGAAACTTATGAATAGAAAAGCCAGATTTGCAAAAACGGCAGGAATAGAATAATCAGGTAACAGCGTTAGGGCAGTTATGAGTGAAATACTTATAGCTGCTTTTTTTGTGCTTTTGGACACGATGTCCAGAAGCGGGAAGGAGAGATATATAGATGGAATTAATGAGAGATATTAACAGGGTAATGGAGCGTGAGATAGCGAAGGGGAGTTGACCTTTGAAACTGGATCATATTGAAGTTGGAGATTATTCGTATCAGGAGATAACATCAAAAGAGAAATTGCTAGAGGTGTTATCGTATTTGTTGCGGATAGGTGATTTCAAGCAGTACGCCGGAAAGATTATCCTAAATAATGTTTATATGGACCTTCGAGGGAAAAAGCCTATATTCAAGCGAACTAGGACAGCAATAGAAAGAAATAATATATTTGCAACAATCAAAAGGTGTGCAAAAAAGCTAAAGCCGGAGTATAATGGAGATGTATATCTGGAAACAGTCAGCTGTTATTTAGATATACCGCAAGAAAATCTGGAAAAGTACCTATATACATATCAAGGGAACGAAACATATGCCTTCTTGATGTCGGATAAGTATATCATGGCATTGTGTACACATTGTCTGGTGGCGAGAAAAGAAGCTGCTATACAAGGAGGTCAGGTTGATGGTTTTACAGAAAAAAGAGTATGGAATGGTAGGAATGGAGAATGTAAGGGATGTTTTGTTTCGGTGTTTGCTTTTTGATAATGTAAAGCTTCGATATGAAATGATATATGCAGAGTTATATACAATTTTTGTTGAGTGAGAAATTATGAGGAGGTTTTTAAAATGGAAAATGAAAAGAAGCAAGTCAAATATGGAGATTATGTATTAATGTCTTGTGATGAGGAAGATAAAAACTGCATGCCACACGATTTTATTAAAGACATGAGTGTAACATTTATGGAATATTTTGAGTATATGTTGAATGATGGATTTAATGATATTGAAAAGCATATTATGGAAAGCTTACAGTTGAAAAACTGGTGTAATTACAATGATGATGACATTATAGACAGTATATTAGCAAAAACGGATATGGAGAGAAAAAGGAAGAAACAGAAAAAAGATTATTATATTGCGAACGGAAAATGTGCATTAGATATGTTGAAATTTATTTTTACAAAAGAATTATATGATGTCTTAAAGCAAGCTCCGGGATTGGTTAAACATAATTATTATCACATATTAAAATACTTTTTGATAGATATTGACCAGCTTATCAATGAATATGAAAATAATATAAATCATAATTATAAATATCATGCAGATCCGCATAGACCAATACATACAATGTCATTGCATAATGTGTTACGGCAATCAGCATATGGGAGAAATTCTTTTCATTCATTTACAGATATTGAAATAGATGCTTCAATTGCTATAATACGACAAATGGTAGAGTTAAGAATACGGAGAGCATTTTCAGCTTTAGCTTTAGTAGATAAGGATGGGAATATTTATCCTTTAGATATGTCTAGTATTTTTGATATCCTAAAAAGACATGATGATATAGTTTTTCCGGGAAAGCTGACAAGTATAGAAAGAATATATAAATGGAGTAATTTGTATATTCATTCAGGAAGAGGTGACTATGCTTGGATAACGTATTTCTTAGAAAAATATTTAAGAAATTTAAGTTTTGGAACGCAAAAGGAAGATGGTTCATGGTCATATAATAATGGTATAAGCTTATCAAAAGAAACCTATAAAATGATTGAACATGAAATAGAGTCTTTAAATTCAAAGTATACTGTATTAAAATGCAAGCCAGAATGCGAAATAAAATAGCCATATATATGGTATCAGGGCAGTTATAAATCATGAGATTTGTATCTATAATAGGGAGGTAATCGTAATGGGATTACAAGCAACAAATGCAGGAATTGATTTTCAACAAAGAGTATCTGCATACATGATGATATTAATGGAATTTGATATGGATATTTCACTTGCTTTACAGTTAGATAGAAATGATAAAATAGAAGGATTGAATTTCGAGGCTTGTGAAAGCATAGATGATTTGATAATAACATTGAGTTCTGGAAAAAAAGTATATTTTCAAATGAAGAGAACTATATCTTTAAGTGATAGTAATGATTCGGAGTTTTATGGTGTTTGTGAGCAGTTTGTAAAGCAGTATTTGAAACAGGATGAAAATGATGTAGCGTACATATTGGCTACAAGAACGGAATCATCAAAGTTAATTACAATAAAATTGAAAAGGATTTTAGAAGGTATACGTTTAGCTAACAATTTGCAGGTTATTGCAGAATTGAATTGTGAGGAAAAGAAGGTATTTGATAAACTATGTAATAATATTAAGACTATATATAAGAATATAAAAAAGTCAGATATTTTAGATGAGGATTTGCTAAATATAATTTTACGTATATATATTGAAATATTTGACATTGAAAGTGGTGAAGAATATGAGAAGACAGTCAAACTAATTCTGTTTAATCTAATTGATGTTGATATAGAATTATTTTGGCGGACATTGATATCAAAAGCAGTTGAATATGGTGCAAATAGAAGATGTTTATCAAGAGAAAAACTGAAAGAACAATGCAAGACATATGTTGAAGAAAGTAAAAGGACAAAGTCTGAATTTGTAGAACCGTTTTTTAATATGACTTGGAAACAGGGAACTCGTGATATTGAGGTACAAATAGATTATGTTATTGCTGTTCCAACACAGGATACAAAAGAAGCAATGGGAATTGATAATAAAACTGTTTTTGTGTTTGAATTATATCGTTTTGATGAAAGTAAGAAAAAGGAATCACTTAAATATATATCACCTGATAGAATGAAATGGAAGAATGGATATGAATTTAAAGTATGGTTCAGATGTGCTACTCAAGAACGATGCCATAATTATATTGAACATGAGCTTCCTAATAAAATAGATGATTCTTATAAAGTCGTTGTATGGCCGATAAAAAAGCATTTTGACTATACAGACGTTGAATTGTTACATAAAGATATCTTATTAAAATCTCTTGAAAAGCAGAAAGCGTGTATATGTGCTAATTGTGGAAAAGCTATTTTTGATAATAAAGCCTATTTGATAGAAATAGATAATGAAGAATATTCTGATTCTGTTGGAATGGTACATGATAATTGTATTAGACCGGTTGACAGAATGATTGGCGAAATAATAATGCCTAAAATAGAAGATTATTCATATCTTAAGAATTTTGATATTGCTAGTTGGGCGAAATTGGTAAAAAAAGGAAAGCAAGCTTGGAGCAATCTCGAAGAAATGGCAGCGCAGTGTCCAAATATGACAATTAACACAGATGAGGTATTTCATGATGGAAATTACTGTTTATATCATATTTTGGAGAATGGAGATAGAAAATATACTACTAATAGAGGTGTGATTGATCGAATTAGCAAGCGAGAAGCTGAACAGCTTCAACAGATGTTTACAACTAGAATCAAAGAGGCGAAAGAAGAAGGAGATCCGTTTGGATACAGTAGTAAATCTTTTATCTATGGAAGGTACTCACAAATAATTGAACAAGTTGGAGATAAAGAGGAATTTATTGAATGCGTCGACACTAAAGTGAACTTATATAATGAGTTTGTCGCAAGAATATATAATGATTGTGAAACTTATTACGCCCCAATAATATATTTATCTATTGATGGAGAACCCTTTGTTTTACCGAACGGCATTTTTCCGATGTTAACTAATCCGTTTGAATTGCCAAAATACATAAAAAATTGGGAAAAAATGGGATTTTCAATGCCTGAGTATGAAGTATGTATCATTAAAGATGATAATGAGTATATTCTAAAGATGATTAGTTTGATTACAAATCAGATATTGCCGGTTGTTGATGGTATGTTTGGATCTGATGGAAGAATGCTTAGAGGAATTCATATGCATTTAATGTGGGAAATACAGGAAGAATATTCTAGGACAAGTGAAAATGTGACAACAAGTGAAGAAATCACAGCTTCTAATTTGTGACATTAAAGTGAATTGTTATAATACAACAGCGTCAGGGCAGTTATAAGTCGAGAGATTTGTAGCTGCCCTTTTTTATTGCTTTTGGACACGATGTCCAGAAGCGGAAAGGAGAGTTATGAGGTATTTATTACATCGGCTGTATGTTCCACATTAGCGGAGCATACGCACAGGAGGATGCAGATCGGAGGTGCTTATGCAAGAGGAATGACTGTGTTCTGGATGGTCTGACAATTCGGACAGAGGAAAGCAATATTGCCCCTATCATATATCTCAATCCGTATTTTGAACAGATACAGGATGGCACTGAGATGGATGATGTGCTTGGGCAGATTGCAGCTATATATCAGGCGCATTATATTGACCATGATATGGATATATCTGCCGTTACTGATTTTGATAATGTTAAAGACAAGATTGTGTGCAAGCTCATCAATGAGGAAGCCAACAGACAGTTTCTTGAGGATAAACCATACACCAAGGTGGAAGATCTGGCAGTTGTATATCAGATTTTAATGGACAAGGATGCGGAGGTGGCTGCAACTGTAACAATCACAGATAATCTGATGGAAGGGTATGGAATTCCCCTTGAGGATTTGCATGATCAGGCGATTCAGAATATGGATGTTTTGCAGCCATACAGTTTTAAGGGAATGAGTGAGACGATTATCGAAATGATGGCTGGAGATATTGCAAGGGATAATGGCATGGACATATCAGAGGCAAAGAAAGTTGCGTCCCAGATGATACCGGATGTTCCGGATACAATGTTTGTTCTGACAAATGATACAAAGGTAAATGGAGCTGCAGCTATTTTAAATGATGATACAAGACAGGAAATTGCAGATAAAGTTGGAGATTTCTATGTATTGCCTTCATCCATACATGAAACGCTGATTATACCGAAAGATGCCGGAATGGAGTTAAAAGACCTTGAACAGATGGTGCAGGAAGTGAACCAGACACAGGTGGCTCATCAGGAACGTCTTTCGGATCATGTGTATGAATATGATGCAAAGGAATATGAGCTGTTCCGCAGTGACCGTGCAGAAGAACGTGCCAAGCAGAAAGCCGAAAAACGTGACGGGAAGAAAGAACGCCCTTCTCTGAAAGAGAGACTTGCAGAAAAGAAAAATGATGTCGTTAAGATGGATGCTGACAGGAATCATCTGGCGCCAGATAAGAAGAAGGAAGCGGTAATTTAGCTGCTTCATACATAACAACAGGAAAGCAGCCATTTAGGCTGCTTTTCTGCTATTAGGACAAAATGAATCGAAAGTATATATGTTAGGAAATGTATAGATATCGGACAAATGAATACCGATATTAATGGTAATATTTGGAACAATATGATAAAATAAAAGTATATTTTTGAACGGATGATGTGAATGAAAAACAGAGAAGTTATGTATTGGCGAGACAATACAACGTATTTTTACATAGATCAACCAATTGTAATTATCAAAACTTTTTGGCAAATTCATATGGCTAAAGTTCGTTATATAGAAACGCAAAAAGAAGTTATAATTGATATTGGTGTAATTAGGGAGGAATCTTCCAAAGATTTATCTATATCTATGAATTGGTTGAGGAGGAATACCGAATGATTTTAGACTTTTTTGAAGGAAAATTAGATGGTGATTCGTGGGAAGATATTTGTCAATCATGTTATCGCATGATGTATAGAGATGTACATTATACTGAAATTCCTGCAGTCCAAGGTGGGGATGGAGGAATTGAAGGGTTTACCCAAAATGGAATAGTGAATCAATGTTATTGTGCGGAAAGAGAATATTCTGAAAATGAACTATATGAGCATCAGAGAGATAAAATGACACATGATATAAATAAATTGCTTTCACCAGAGTATAAAAAACGACTTCTTAAACTTGGAGTTCCTGTAATCCGAGAATGGCATTTTGTTGTTCCGTTTTATAAAGATTCCAGAATTATTGAACATGCAGAAGCTAAAAGAAAAGAAGTATTGAAGCATAAGGAAGAAAATCCAAAGCAGTATGACTATATAGATTCTAATTTTATTATAGTAATAAGACAAGCTGAAGATTTTGCGGTGGAGATTACAAGAATAATTCGAAAATCTTTAACGGATACAAAACTTAATCTTGCTGTTCGGGCAGTAGAGAAACCTGATTGGGAACATTGTGATTCAGAAAAAGTTGCGAATATATCAAGAAAAGTAAAAGCCGTAATGGGAGATGTAGATGATGATGACGAGGATTTAAACGATATAGTTGATGTTTATGTTGAGGCTTATATTAAAGGAATGGAAATAATGCGTATGCTTAGAGTGTCGTTTACAGAAATATACGAAGATGTATATGGGCTTGAACAATCATATAAAAAGCAGGTCAAGGTTCAGACAAGGCTTAATACTGATAGAAGTATGAATATAAAAGTATTTAATGATATTTTACAAGATTTTGAAAAACAGCTCAAAGATGCATGCAAATATTTTACACCAGAATCTATTATCGAATTAAAGACAGATATAATAAGTATGTGGCTTGCAGATTGTTCAATGCAATTTAGAAAGTAGGGATATTTTTGAATAAAATTCTTTTGACAGATGAAATAATTTTTGATTCTAAACCAGATGCAGTACCATATAATTATCGAATTAGTTATAAAGTGGCGCAACTATGCTTGATTATCTCGAAATGTTGTAGTGGAAGAAGTGGCTGCTCATTAGTAAAAATACATATTTTTTCTAGTGCATTAAATACAAAGGAGTATATGAAAATATTAGAGGATTATATATTTGAAAAAATCCCCTATATGTTAGTAAGATTTGATCCGTCAGTAAATCGGGCAGTAAAATATGCAATTGCTGATAAGCTATTAATACAATTAAAAAATGGCACATTTCGTCTTTCTAATAAAGGAAAACAATTTGTATTAGACATTGAAAAAGACAATAGCTTATTGAGCAATGAAAAGCAGTATTTAGATAAATATAGTAAAAGACTTACAAATGACAAAATTGATGTTTTAATGTCAGCATGGAGGTATAAGAATGCTTAAAATTAATAGACTTCAAATAAAAATTATTACTGATCAAGGCAATTATGGTTTTGATGAGCAATTCTATGAAGGATTAAATTTTTTGGCAAGTGATGATAATACCTGCGGAAAAAGTTCAATAATCGAAGCCATATATTATGGTCTTGGATTTGAAGAAATAATAGGCGGAAAGGGGGAAAAGGTACTTACTTCTGCATATAAAACATTTATTGAGGATAATGATCAAAAACTGAGTGTTATAGAATCAAAAATATATTTAGAAATATCAAATGGCTTGGAAGTTGTAACGTTATATAGGACAGCAAAGGATTTAAAAAGAGACTCAAAGCTAGTGACAGTATATTATTCATCTTTGGATAAGATCAATGACGATAATATACTGATAGAAGATATGTATGTTCATATGAAAAACTCGGCAACAAATATAAAAGGGTTTCATGCATTCCTGGAAAAGTTTCTACATCTTGAATTACCACTTGTTCCTGCAACGGATGGAAATCAGCGCAAATTATACATGCAATTGATTTTTTCATGTATGTTTATAGAACAGAAGCATGGATGGGGAGATATCTTTTCTGGTATACCGGTTCTTGGGATTAAAGATTCAAAAAAACGGGTAATTGAATATGTCCTTAATTTGGATACAATTGATACGGAAAAGAAAAAGGAAGAACTTAAATTTGAGGAAGCAAGAATTAGAAACGAGTGGACAGTAGAGATAAAGGAATTACAAAATGCAGTTAATCGAGAAACATGTTCGGTATCGGGAGTTCCATTGGAACCATGTGAGTTTACACAAATTACTGCTGAGGGTATACATATATTCAAAGAAAAAAAGCGTTTAGATATTTTTATTCAAGAACTAAAAGATGAATGTAAAAAATTAGAATCAATAAAACCTCGAATAATCGATAATTTTGATGAATTGCAAAATGAACTTGAAGAAACGGAAAAAGATATAGAGCAGTTTGAAGAAGAAGTTTATAGTCTAAGAAGCCAAATCTCTAAAGAAAATGCAGCAATTTTAGTCTTGAAGGGCATGCGGACGAAAAGTTGGACTGTGTAATGCTTGATATGTTATGAGGTACAC
>ENA-OPWL01000311-OPWL01000311.1-human-gut-metagenome-genome-assembly--contig:-NODE-311-length-27076-cov-9.775360_pt1 | contig 27076 bp, 28 predicted proteins | sample MGYA00241508_ERZ502008 | MGnify/ENA primary metagenome ERZ502008 (study PRJEB25962, sample SAMEA2043046) | human gut metagenome | biome: human gut; feature: human-associated habitat; material: faeces... | reverse complement strand
GAACAATGGCTCTTTTGTTGTCAAATTCTGGAATGAGTGTTGAGGAGATAGCCAAGTCGGTAGGTATGTCTCAAGATCAAGTCAAGCTCTTGCTAAATAAGTAAAATAAGAGGACTTAAATAGTAATAAGATAGCCGCCAGAAAGAAATGCGATTCTCTCTGGCGGATATACTATATTTAATGTTCTGGTTTTGAATTAAGTAGATTCACGGTATTCATAAATTCTGTGACCAAGTCTCTAAATTGTGGGTTGTCTTTACGAATGATTAATGCTGCATAATTGTCATTCCCTTCTTCGTCATAGACAGTTTGCGGTAAGAACAAATATTCCTCTCGGTCTTTGTAGATGCCAAACCAAAAGCGGAAGAGACGATTTCGCATTTCTTGAAGCCCATCACCAGTTTCACATATGTAAAGAAAGGCAGCTTGGTTCTTTGCAAAGAATTCTTCGATTATTGCAAGAATGGTAGCTCTTACTTTAGGGTCTTTAGGTGAACGTACTTTTTTCGGATTGGATATGCCGAATTGGTAAACCGTGCCATTATGTAGCAAATCGTCTTTTTCAAAAGTGATAAACATTTCCGCATCATGATCTGTTATGAAACATAAAGCTTTACCATCATCTGCTATTTTAACCAAATAAGGTGACGTCGCATTGATGGTAGCTAATGAGAGTTTTTCTATTACCATACTTCAATACCGACAGGCTCCTTTCCTGTTCTTTCTAAACAACTCTCTCGTACCAAACGTTCTAGTCTTTCGACCATTTTTCGCTTGGTTTCTTTTGAGGCGTTCCAACGTCTCAGAGCTTCTTCTCTTGTTAATTTTGTTGTATTCATATATCTATAATATTTAGTTTCACGATGCAAAGATATGCCTTTCTTTTGAATCATGCAAATATTTTCTGCAGTTTCTCTTGATTTATCAGCAAAAACGAACAAAAAAGGTCGAAACCTTTGGCGTTCTCGCAGAAAATGCTTATTTTTGCAGCGCTAACAGAAAGTTTTTTAATCAATTATGATGATACAAATAGCAAATCCTATTTATGATTCAGTCTTCAAATACTTGATGGAAGACGAGCGAATCGCGAAAACATTGCTTTCTGCATTGTTGAAGAAAGAGGTTGTGGCAGTAGAAATGCGCCGCAACGAGTACACAAATGGCGTGCGAGACAACATCTCTATGTTTCGTATAGACTTCGGTGCACATGTGAAGGAACCTGATGGAACCATCCGCTTGGTTCTCATTGAACTTCAGAAGACGTGGTTGGAGACGGAGACCTTGCGTTTCCGACAATATCTAGGTGCGCAGTACAGCAACCCAGAGAATGTGCCGAGCGAGAACAACAAGGACGGCTATGCCATTCCGATGGTAGCCATCTACTTGCTGGGACATCGTGTCGGTGACATCAATGTGCCAGTGCTCTATGTCAAACATAAAGCGTACGATTATGACGGCAATGTAGTGACCGATGGTATTCCCGACCCATTTGTGGAGAGTCTAATCCATGACAGCATCATCGTACAGATACCTCTCCTTCATGGTCAAGTAAATAATCGATTGGAGAAAGTATTAAGTGTGTTTGACCAGTCACAGAAGAATGGCTCGGACCGCCATGTCTTAAATGTCAATGACAGCTCGTTTGATGACGATGATGACATGCAGTATTTGCTTCGTCGTCTCTTGATGGCTGCCGCCAATGCTCAATTGCGTCAAGATATGAATGTGGAGGATGAGTACTTCAAGGCTCTGGAGGATCGTGACACAGCTTTGATGATGAAAGACAAAAAGTTGGCGGAGCAGGCAGAACAGTTGGAGCAGAATAAGGCTCAGTTGAGAACAATGGCTCTTTTGTTGTCAAATTCTGGAATGAGTGTTGAGGAGATAGCCAATTCTGTAGGTATGCCTCAAGACCAAGTCAAGCTCTTGCTGAATAAGTAAAATGCTTAGGACTTAAATGGTAATAAATTAGCCGCCAAACCACCATGACCGATGCTCCAAATAGTAGAGGTCAAGCTCCAATCGGCGCAGCATCTTCTCCTGAGCAACTTACTACCTTTTCAACGTTTATCTTTTACAGTGGTGAAAAAACTTTTGTAATAGACAAATTTCCCCCTTAAATATTTGTGGATATGGCATAAAATTTGTAATTTTGCAAGAAAAAGGAGAAAATATGAAATCTAAGTTTCCTTTGGGCATCCAAACCTTCTCGGAAATCATTTCTGGGAATTACCTGTATGTCGATAAGACAGCATGGGTGTATGAGTTGGCCCATTATGCCAAATATCAGTTTCTGAGTCGTCCACGACGATTCGGAAAATCCTTGTTGGTGTCAACAATGCAGGCTTATTTTGAAGGACGAAAGGAATTGTTCAAAGGACTTGACATGGACGGCTTGGAGAAAGAATGGATTTCATATCCTGTCATTCATATAGACTTGAGTGCAAGTAAGTATTTCAAATTGCTAAACTTGCATGTGGCATTAGATGGAATTCTGTCAGAGTATGAGCGCATTTATCATATTGAAGTAGATAAGGCCTATTCGGATGTCTATAGCAGTAGATTGAAAAATATCATCCTTTCAGCTTCGCAGCAGACTGGAAAGAAAGTTGTCGTGCTGGTTGATGAATATGATGCTCCTATGCACGATTCTATGAAGGATGAAAAGCTTCAGGAGGAAATTCGTGAGATCATGCGTGATTTGTTCAGTCCGTTAAAGCAGCAAGAGGCTAATCTTCGTTTTGTGTTCATTACAGGCATTTCTAAGTTTAGTCAGCTGAGTATATTTAGTGAATTGAATACTCTCAAGATATTGACGTTGAAGGATGAGTATGCTACAGTTTGTGGCTTTACAGAGTCGGAGTTGCAAGAAAACTTTAAGGAAGAAATTCAAGACCTTGCGACAGCCAACCATATTTCGTATGACCAGGCTATGGATGCGTTGCGTGCTCACTATGATGGTTATCATTTTACAGCGTCTTCACCTGGTATTTATAACCCTTATAGCATCATCAATGCGCTGGATGACAAGTCGTTTAATAACTATTGGTTTTCTTCTGGAACTCCTACAGTTTTGGTGGATTTGTTACAAAAGAAAGGGCTTGATATGTTGCAAGTAGATGGCATTTGGGCTTCTGCTTCACGTTTTGATGTTCCTACGGAGAAACTATCGGATCCAATTCCTGTGTTGTATCAGAGTGGCTATCTGACCATAAAGGAATACAATGCAGATAGAAAGCAATATCTGTTGGGTTTCCCAAATGAAGAGGTTCGCAAGGGCTTTTCTGAAAGTCTTTATCGTTATTATGCTTCAGATGCTTATGGAGCCTACGATGACTTGGTGGCAAGTTATGATGATGCCATCTTAAAGCATGATGACATGGAGTCATTCTTGCCTCATCTGAAGACTTTCTATGACAAGTTCCCATATACGTTGGTCAATAATAATGAGCGTCATTACCAAGCCGTATTATATACTATATTTTGTATGCTTGGGGCAGATATAGTTCCTGAGCATCAGACTTCAAATGGAAGGATTGACTTGTTGCTGCGAACCAGCAAGAGTGTCTATATCTTCGAGTTGAAATATGGCAAGGATGCAGGAGTGGGAATAAATCAAATTCATTCCAATCGCTATGCCGCTTCTTTTGCTGATGAGAAAAGAAAGGTGTACCTTGTGGGGATTAATTTTTCTAAAGACCAGCGTACGATAGATGCTTGGAGTTTGAAAACAGCAAATTTCCAAACACGATGTTGATGAAGGTCTTAACGAGTATCTTCGTGTCAAACCACCATGACCGATGTTCCAGATAGTAGAGGTCAAGCTCCAGTCGGCGCAGCATCTTCTCCATGGTGTCGGTGTGTCCATTCTTTTGAATCATGCAAATATTTTCTGCAGTTTCTCTCGATTTATCAGCAAAAACCAACAAAAAAGGTCGAAACCTTTGGCGTTCTCGCAGAAAATGCTTATTCTTGCCCAAGAATCAAATACATTATTCATTATGACAACAATATCAAGTGAGCATTCTAATAATGCAGTAATCAAGTCGATTCAAGCTAAAGCAGAGTCGATTATGCCGAAAGATGCTAAGGTTATTCTTTTTGGGTCTCGTGCTCGTAAGGATGCCAAGGTTGATTCCGACTGGGATATTCTTGTGCTTTTGAACAAAGAGCATGTCGTCGAGCAAGATCATGATGACTTTGCCTACCCATTGTGGGAGTTAGGCTGGCAACTCAATCAAATAATTCACCCTATTGTTTATTCCATGAATGAGTGGGACAAACGAAAAGGCAGTCCTTTTTATAATAATGTCGAGCAAGAAGGTATTGTATTATGTTAGATAGTCAACAGCGAAGAGACATTATCCAATATAGGATAGAAAAGTCTTATAAGAGTCTAGAAGAAGCGACTGCTGTTGCTAAGCTTCAGTATTGGAATCTTACGGGTAATAGATTGTATTACTCCGTATTCCACATGGCGTCTGCATTGCTGTTGAATAAGGGAATGTCTGCAAAGACTCATGCAGGAGTGATACATTTCAGTAAATCTCCATGGTGTCAGTGTATCCGTTGTAGAGCGTGGCTTAAAGAGAGCAAATCTTAAATTCTTTTGGTTCCTTGCCAGTTTTGAGTTTGTACTCTTCTCTTAGTACCTTTTCTAGGACGAGAAGGCGTTCTGCTTTGCGTTTAAGAGATTTCCTATATCTTTTGATAAGTTCTTCTCTTTTTGTTTGGAGTTCATTCATAATAAAATTATTAAATTACAACGTAAAGATAGTGCAGTCTATCTTTTTCTGCAAAGATATGCCTTTCTTTTGAATCATGCAAATATTTTCTGCAGTTTTTCTCTTGATTTATCAGCAAAAACAAACAAAAAAGGTCGAAACCTTTGGTGTTCTCGCAGAAAATGCTTAATTTTGCCAATGATTTTTGCATTAAAAAGAAAGGTTATGGATACATTAGCAATAAATAATTTTACAGTTACTCCTTTGGAAGCTCTTTGGGCATTGTTTAAAAGCCAGCCAAAACCAGTTAGGAAGGCCTTTGCGAAAAAGCTAATAGAAGAGGATGTTGAGTCTGCGACTTTACGTCAACAGTTAGAAGTAAAGCAAAGCTTGACACAGGCATTTCGTGAACTGAAAGCTGCTGAAAAGTCGAATTCCGAACTTCCCAATGCTAGAGATTTATTCAGATGAAAGCCAATATGATAGTTGATATTAAATATTTGCCTGAGTTTGAGCGTCGAGCCAAAAAAATGGCAAAAAAGTATCGGTCTTTTATTGAAGATTATGATAAGTTCTTGGGTTCTTTAGAGGAGAATCCATTTCAGGGAACCTCTTTAGGTATGGGCGTATATAAAACTCGTATGGCAGTCTTGTCAAAAGGAAAAGGAAAAAGTGGTGGTGTACGAGTGCTGACTTACACAGTTCAAAAAGTAAATCCAGAAAAGATAGTCATTACTCTTTTGTCGATTTTTGATAAAAGTGACATAGAAAATGTAAGTGATGGCTATATTAAAAGTTTGGTGAAAGAGGTAAAAAATCAATATGAGGATTGATAGCAACTATCTGTATTTTAGATACTTGTGCTAATAAATATTAGCCGCTAGGAAGGGATACATCATCATCCTCTTCCTGGCGGCTATTCTCTTTCTGCCAAATTTCTCAGAATTTCTTTCCAAACACGATGTTGATGAAGGTTTTGACGAGAATCTTCGTATCAAACCACCATGACCGATGCTCCAGATAGTAGAGGTCAAGTTCCAGTCGGCGCAGCATCTTCTCCATGGTGTCGGTGTATCCATTGTAGAGCGTGGCGTATGATGTCACCCCCGGACGAATCTGGTAGAGATACGGATAGCGGGCATCATGCTCCATGATTTGGTCGATGTAGAACTTGCGCTCCGGACGAGGACCGATGAACGCCATGTCTCCGATGAAGACATTCCAAAGCTGGGGCAACTCATCGAGGTGATGTGCTCGCAAAAACTTCCCCACCTTGGTGAGGCGAGGGTCGCCACTTACCTCCAACAGGTCGGGACCATCCTTCTCGGCATCCACCCTCATGCTACGAAACTTGTAGATGAAGAAAGGCTTGCCATGCAGTCCGATACGCTCCTGCTTGTAGATGACAGGCATGCCGTCCTCCATGCGGATGGCAAGAGCACAAGCGATTGCCAAAGGAGAGAAGACAATAAAACAACACGATGCAATGAGAAAGTCAAAGGAGCGTTTAACAATTTGCTCCAATTTGCTCATGCTGTCTATATATTGTTTTTGTACCATTATGGTTTATTTATCCAATTTTTCGTAAATCGAATTGTTACTCTTGTATTCAGGAACAATCTCTTTCATCTTTTTGACCGTTGCCATCTCATTATACGACTTGCTGATTTCGATTAAGTCACCGATGCTCTTGACCACTTCATTATAGTTGTACTCTCTTACGATGGCAATCCTAATCTTGTCGTTGAATGACGGTTTCGTTGATTCTTCATTGTTCAACAATTCCTCATAGAGCTTTTCTCCTGCTCTTAAACCAGTGTATTTAATTTCGACATCCTTAGCACCGCTGAGGTTAATCATACGTTTTGCAAGGTCGGCAATCTTGACAGGTTTGCCCATATCAAAGACAAATATCTCGCCACCATTTCCTTTCGTTCCAGCTTCTAGTACGAGTTCGCAGGCTTCTGGAATTAGCATGAAGTATCTGATGATGTTAGGATCAGTAACAGTAACAGGACCTCCGTTTCTGATTTGTTGTTTAAATAGAGGAATAACGGAACCATTCGAACCTAATACATTACCGAATCTGGTAGTGACAAACTGAGTCTCGCCTTTTACTACTCCTTCTTTGATGGCCTGATTCAAACTTTGCACATAGATTTCACAGATTCGTTTTGAGCAACCCATGACATTCGTAGGATTTACAGCCTTGTCTGTAGAAATCATGACAAACTTCTTGACTCCATATTTTACAGATAAGTCAGCCAAAATCTTTGTGCCATACACATTGTTTTGGATACTTTCACAAGGATTGTTCTCCATCATGGGCACGTGTTTGTAGGCTGCAGCATGGAAAACGTAATCTGGGCGATAAGTCTCAAATATATGTTCCATTCTCGACTTACTACAAATTGTAGTGACAATGGTCTCTGCCTTAATGTATGGGTATTGCTTTGCCATCATCAGTCGGATGTCATGCTGTGGAGTTTCTGCGCTATCAATGAGAACCATTTCCGAAGGATTATATTCTGAGATTTGTCTTACCATCTCACTTCCAATACTTCCAGCAGAACCTGTAATCATGATGCGCTTTCCTCTCAGCATCATACCAACACTCTCCATGTCTATGCTGATTTCATCACGAGGCAGAAGGTCTTCGATGCTAACTTCCTTGAGTTGCTGTACCTCATTGACGTTCCATTCTTTGGTTGTAGGAATGTAGATTTTTATATCCGCCGACAAAAGTTCGTCTTGGAATTTCTTGTTGTCTCTGAATTGCTTGATGGCAACAGGGGATATCAATAAAATCTTGATATTGTTCTTGTTCATCGTTTTGATGACATTTTCATCTAAAGGATAGACTTTGCATCCCATCAAATGCATATTTCTGTTGCCATCATCATCAGAGATAAATCCACAGAGCTTAAATTTCATTGGCTTTGCATTTCTGATTTGCTTAGCAAGACCGATGCCTCCATCGTTAATTCCATATATATATGCATTCTTGATGTTGTAGTCTGCCAGCGAAACGTCAAAGACAGTCTTGACAAGAACTCTGACTGTCCAAAGAAGTAGGGTGGAGAGGAGTGATGCCAAAACGATCCCTTTATAGTTTACTAAAAGGCGATGAAAGTAATTGATATCTAGCAATGCGTTATATGATGCAAGGGTAAGTGTAGTACCGCATAATACTGCATAGAATACTTTCTGCAAATCGATGAATGAAGAATACCTCAATATTCCATCATAAGTATGAAATATACGGAATCCTATGGCATGGAACACGGTGAATATTCCAAATAGAGTAGAAAGTTGGGTCAGTACACCTAGTGTTTTTGCTCCGGAATTCATCTGTTGATAGATGAACAGGTAAGAGCAAAATACAATGGCGCAATCCAACAAGAAAATACACCAATATGGTAGTGATTTCTTGCTAAAATACCAATCTGATAATTTATTGAAAAGTTCCATGTTCCTATCTTATAATTTCTTTAAACGTTGTGAATAAGATCCTAAAGTATTCTCCAATTGTTTTATGATGTATATATATCATGTTTAATCTTATCTTGTTGGGCATGATAATGTTTATATATGCTTCGTCTGGGTTTACAGACTCTCCTAAAATTTTGTTCTCATCTACGAATTTGATGGATGCCCAGTCTGTGATGCCAGGACGTACAGAAAGAACTTTTTTTTGTTCGTCGTCATATAGGTCAGTGTATTTTTTTACCTCAGGTCTAGGTCCCACTAAACTCATATTTCCTATGAGAACATTCCAAAGTTGCGGCAACTCGTCCAATTTATATTTTCTTATGAAGTAGCCCACTTTTGTTACACGTTTATCCTTATCTCCAATAGTGATGAGTCCTTTTTTATCAGCCCCAGTCTTCATAGACCTAAATTTGTAGAGTCGAAAAGGAAATCCTTCTTTTCCAATTCTCTCTTGTGAGTAAAAACCACCACCTTTGCTCTCTAGTCTAATAAGTAGGTAGAGAGCCAAAAAGAGAGGTGATAATACAATTAGTCCTACGGCAGAAAATACTATGTCAAAGAAACGAATCATATTTCTATATTTAATAATGTATTAAATCTATCCGATTACTATTTTGTATGCTTCTTTGATAGTATTTGCCACAAATCTTGCTTCTTCTTCTGAGAGTTGTGGATATACTGGCAGTGAGATTTCATGTGAATAGTTTTTGTATGCTTGCGGATAGTTTTTGATGTCATATCCCATTCCTTTGAATAGGGAGAGCATAGGCATCGGAATGAAATGTACATTTACAGCTACATTTTTCTTGGAAATCTCCTGTATGATGGCATCTCTTTGTTCTTCTGTGATTCCTTTGATGCGAAGTGCATATACATGATATGAACTCTCTTTTACATTAGATGAGCAAGGAGGAATTATAGCCCATGAGCAATCGGCAAATTCTTTGTTGTAGGTTGTGAATACTCGCTTTCTTCCTTGAAGCAAATTTTCATATTGGCGAATTTGTGCCAATCCGATAGCTGCATTGACGTCTGCCAAATTGATTTTCATGCCTTGTCCTATGATATCGTATCTCCAACCACCAGCTTTTGTTTTTGTGAAAGCGTCTTTTGTTTGGCAGTTTAGAGTCCTTAAGCGAAGTTCTTTATAGAGTTCGCTATTGTTGAATGGGGCTGGTAAATTAAGGCAGATGGCACCACCTTCAGCTGTTGTTACATTTTTTACAGCATGCAGCGAGAATATAGCTACGTCTGTTTCAGAGCCAGTTCTTTTATCCCCATAATGAGCACCTATCGAGTGAGCTGAATCGCTCAATACGAGAATTCTGCGTAATTGTTTCTGCACAGGTGATGTAGGATGGAACAAAGCTTTAGCTTCTTTAGAATTCACAATATCCATAATTGCATTATAGTCACAAGGAAAGCCCGCAATATCAACAGGGATAATTGCCTTAGTCTTTTCTGTGATAGCATTTTTGATACCTTCAATGGATATGTTGAAATCTTCTGTAGAATCAACCATTACAGGTTTTCCTCCTGCCCATAATACAGCCATAGCTGTAGCGGAATATGTATATGCAGGAACAATGACCTCATCTCCAGGTTGAAGACCTAACCATCTAAGCATCAAAATGGCACCGGATGTCCATGAATTGACGCATAGCACATCCTTAACACCAGAAAGTATGCCGATCTCTTCCTCTAAAGCCTTGACTTTTGGTCCGGTGGTAATCCAACCTGATTTAAGTGAGTCAACAACCTCGTTTATTACGTTGTCATCAATATATGGTGGTGAAAATGGTACTTTCATAATTATTTTCCTTTTAGATGTTTAAATTATATTCTTTTAAACGATACTATATTGTATTTATTGTATAAATAATTGGCTCAGTTGTGTAGTGTTGTTAATTTCTTTGAATTTTTGCTCCCTTGATAAGTCCATATATTGTCCCAATTCCATATGAAACGTGTACGAAGAAAAAAAGAATGAATAATGGTATCATGCATTTTCTGTTTTTCTTGCTTGCTATCAGTGAGGCCAATATATCTGTAATGAAATACAAAAGTGCCCCAGCTACAAGAATATAGAAAAATAGATTCCAAAAAATGGATATAATTAAACTAATGATGCCACACAATACAAATAAGAAAGGAACCAAATGTCTGATTCCTATGGCCTCTTTGTCTATGTAGTATAGATAGCCTATAGATTCACCATTGTTAAACATCTGCTTGCAAGAAGTTTTAAATGTGGGGCGAGCATAATAACTACTTATAATACAAGGGTTGAAAATCACTTTGTATCCAGCTTTTCTTATGCGAGAATTGTATTCGTTGTCTTCCCCTCTAGGTAAGTCTTCTCTCATTCCACCTATTTTGTCAATCACTTTACGTGGAAAAGCCCCAAAAGGTACCGAGTCTGTTTCATGCTCAACATTACTTACTCTAAATGCAGCTCCGCCTATTCCAAAACGAGAATGGTTTAGAATTGCATTTGTTTTTGCCCATATAGTATTATTAAAAGGTAAAATTATACATCTTCCACCAACATTACCTATTTCTTCCTTTTCTTTAAGGACTTTTATACAAAGAGAAATGTATTCTTTGTCATATGTTGTATGCGCATCAAATCTTATTATATAAGGAGCGTCAGAATTGCTGATTCCAATATTAAATGCTACAGATTGGATTTTTTTCTTGTTTTCTAGCAAGCGTATGTTTTTGTATAGTTTTTGGTAGCTTTTTACAATCTCTACTGTTTTGTCTGTACTTCCTCCATCAACAACCATTACATCCATTTTTTCGAAATCAAATGATTGTTTAAGAATTGAATTTATGCAACGAGAAATAAATTTTTCTTCGTTGAGAGTTGGTATTATAATAGCAATATCGTAATTCATTCTAGATATGTTTTGAAATTCTGAAAATCTTCATCCCATGTAGTTTCATTATTTTGGAATTTTTTCATGTTCTCTTTGACCTTGTTTATCACCTTTGTGCCATTGTAGAGTTGTATAAAAAGAGCTTTTATGCAATTTTTGTCATATGGATTAACCACAAATCCAATTCTATTTTTATTAACTAGATCTGCTAATTTTGTCTGGTCAGAATAGATACATGGTACTCCTACATATAAAGATTCGTGAAATTTATTGGAAATTGCATATTTCACATTGAAATCTTTATTAGGATATGCTGCCCATACAATATCTGATTGATGATACAACTTTATTACATCTTTGTATTTATACTTTCCTGTGAAATGTACGTTGTTGCTGTCTTTGCTATAGTTTTGCATGTAGTTTGAGTCTTCTCCGCTACCATGAAAATATAGTTCAAATCGATTGTCATTTTTTACTGCCTCAACAAGATTGGTGAGAATCTCTTTGTATCTTATACTTCCAATAAAAGAAATTCTTAATGGTTTATGCACATCTTCTGTTGAAAAATCTATAGAAAAAGCAGGCTTGTTCTCCAAAATTATTTGGGGAATAGGCTGTGGGTATAATGGCTTGAAAAATCTAGATGCGTGTATAATTAAATCAACTTTTCTTATAGCCAATTTTTCAAAAAAATGTGATATGTTTCGGATTATGAAACTTCCTGTCGGTATGTCAAGATTTTCATAAATAAGAGTTTGCCCTTTCTTTTTAGCACAAGCTGCGAGTATGAGGTTACTCCAATGGGAAGCAATGATTAGTTCTGGATGTATTTGCTTTAATATGTTCTTGATATAAATCTTAAATCCAAGCATCCCCATTAACTTAGCTTTTGCATTACCATATTGAGCGTCATAATTGTATGCGTGAAAGTTACTCGTTTCTTCAAGCAAAAGACCCTCACGGTTCCATGTAATGATGTGTACATCACATTCAGGATAATAAATCTTTATAGAGTTTATTATCTTTTGGTTTCTTGTATTGATTGGAATTGAGCAATCAATTAAAGCTATTTTTCTTATCATTCTTTCTTGTTTGATAAAATTTCATCCAAAATATACTCTTTCAAATTTTTGAGTAGAGAGTATTTTATGGAGTTTCCTTTGCCAATTGAATGGCGTATTTTTTCTCTTATTATTTGAACGTTAGTGTTAGCTAAACGATTTTTTAATGTTTTTATTGTTGGATAACCATTTTTTTCATTTTGCTTGACAGCTGCTATTATGATTTTTTTCTCATATTCTAAATTTGGTTCACGATCATTTGTAAGGTGTAAATAATGTAAGTTCTTGTTATATATCATTTCTATTTTTGGTATAGTCTTACGTAATCTGTAATGTATGTCGTCTTCTTCGCAATAGAGAAAATTCGTTTCATCGAACATACCTGCTTTTTCAAACATTTCTTTGTCAAGAAAGAAACAGGCACCAGATATGTGCATGATTTTTTGAATGTATCTGTCGAGTCTTATGCAGATGGCGGTGATAATGGTTGCTAGATACCCATTCATCATATATGTACATGAGAACGAATTTGAACTCGATTTGGCTGGTGTAAGCATCTGCTTCATTCCATATAAACCAAGATTGGGGTTTCCTTCAAACGCATTTATGGCGGTTTGGAAAATAGGCTCATATAATCGAACGTCAGGATTCATAATAAGTATAATATGGGCACTACTTGCGTTGATGCCAATATTGTTACCTTGTCCATATCCTTTGTTTTCCTTGTTTTGAATGGTTATGACTTGCTCTCCCCAGATTTCCTTTATTTTTGAAAACATAGGTAGAGGTGCTTTACTATTATTGTCAACGACAATTAGTTCTATATTTTTCAATGGAATGTCAGAATAATTGCGAATGGATTTTATACACTCGTAAATATCTTTCTCTGAATTGTATGTAACAATTATAATTGAGAGTTGTTTCATTTTATTTTTCTGTAAATATTGATGTTTTCAGAAGCTATCTGTGACCATGAACGATTTCCTGATTCATAGTCGGCTTCAATATTATTTTTCATTTTATTCAATGTCTCTTCGGAACTCATTTCTAATATTGCGTTAGCTATTGCTATGTGGTCTTTTGGTGGAATGAGTAACCCATGGCGTCTATGAATTAGCATTTCAGGAATAGCTCCCACATTAGTTCCGATTACAGGCTTTCTTAAAGCAAAAGCGGACATAATTACACCGCTTTGTGTAGCATCTATGTAAGGGCAAACAACAAAATTACAATCTTTGATAAGTGTGATAAGTTCTTTATCAGAAATGAATCTGTTGATAACCATAATGTTACCAGTATTTTCGTATTTCTTGATGTCAAAGTCAAATGAGCCACGTCCAGCAATGACAAGTTGAAGACTTGGTTTCTTTTCTTTAACAATTTCCATAGCTTTGCATAAATATGAAATACCTTTGTGTGGATTTATACTGCCAAAAAATAGAATGTAGTTTTTGGGATGATTTATTTCTCCTGATGGAGTATCTAAAAGTACATTGTATGCTCCAAGCTTTGAAACAAAGACATTCTTTCCATGCAAATTATATGTGTTGATGAAACTTTCTCGTAGTGAGCTACTGAGTACGATGAAATTTTTAATGAACTTAAATGCAACCCAGCGATGGAAACAATTTTGAATATTCATGTTGCTCGAATGTGGAATGGGATCATGCATAGTTAAAATCATTTTTTTTCTCAGTAAATAGAGAAGAAATGAACCATAAGTTAAGGGCCATGTAATATGTACAATATCAAATTTCCCATTTTTGATGAAGCTATAAAGTTTCCAAATAGCATGAAAACTTGACAAAGCCCAGTCATGGGGTATTGGCATGTTTACTATGTAAACATGATTTAAGGGGATATATTTCTCTAGGCTGTTTAATTCTGGATAGGAATCAGCTGGGTATAAACCGCCTTTAGGGCGCAGATGATTTATATTTATAATAGTAGCTTGTTTAGAGTCGTCAGAAACAAGCAAAAAGTAAAACACATCTACTCCTTGGTTAAGCATTTCGTTAAGCAGTGGAAGGTCACAATCTGCAAGGTACCCACTTGATATATATGCAATTTTCATTTTGCTTCTGTTTTGTTAAATGTATCTAATACGGTATCCATCATTTGGTTGTATTGCTTTAAATACTCCGAGGCGAATTTATTTGCCTTAATGTGGTCAAATTCCTTTATTTTACGATATACTTCTGTAGGCGTTGGAGCCTTGAAAGTTCTGCTTAAACAAGAAATTCTTTGACCATCTAGACCTGCTTTAGACAAAATATGGCGTATTTTGCTAGATTTATCAGATGGAATGAGACCATTAAGGTGCATTGTTCCATAGTTGTCAAAACTATAAAACGGTACGTTGTTATGTAAAGCAACAACTATCGGATGCATATTATGACCAACGTATCCAGAACTGTATTTGATGAGAGCATACCAATCTATAGGTGATAATGGTAGTTGTATTTCTTCTGGAAGATTACCGAAACTATTAGAATGGGCAAACGGAAGAGCGACACATTGTATGCCATCTTTGGCTGCAATGTTTGCAAATTCGCTAATCCATTGCTGCTTTACAGTATTCTTGTTTATAAAACTCATTAGTATATATTGATCTTTTAAATCAAAACGCTTTTGGATTTCTTTTTTGCTAGGGATGTATTTTGCTGCATTTTGAGTGAAGGCAAATACAGGATCTGGCGTTATTGGTGGAATGATGTTTCCATTTGTAATATGTTTAAACATATTTTGTGTCCAAGTGTCTCGCACAGAAAGGTAAAGGTAACCTTTGATACTTTCATACATATCTATTCTCAATTTACCATGAATATATCTATATACAGAGTCTTGGCATGATGCTGATATTACGGCAACAGGGATTGGATGGCTTAGGTAAGTTTGCCAATCTGCCCAAAATGCATTTGGGTATATACAATCTGAATGTATTTTGTTTATGCCAATGATGGTATGGCAAGGGAATACAATTCTTTCAAGGAGGGGGTGGTGCTGAGCCACCGCATCACTTCCAATAATGATAGCTTCAATATTTTCTGTTTCGATAATATTGGCAATTTCTTGCGAAGTGTGGCATATTGGGGTTTCTTCCCAAAGTTGTTTTCTAATTTTAAGTTGCATTTTTCTTTGCTGTTCACTTGCATTTTCTTCATAGTAAAGGGCTAAATCTTTTGCTGTCCAATTAATAATAATCGGATAATGTCCTTTTTCCTTCAAAAAACAATAAGTTGAAAACAATTGTAATGTTGCACCAAAATTAATGGCGGAATGATATGCTAATAGTCCTATTTTCATTATTTATATAATCCTAAATCGTAAATATGTTTGTATTCAAAGGCATTTTCTAAAAGAAGAACACCTTTTGTTCCACCCGTACGTCCACCAATGAAGCATTGACATTTTGTGAGTAGATAAATTGCTGCAAAATATACTTTTGCATCTTCAGTTTTATCTCTCGTCATATCATGCTCCTTTGCTTGGGCAAGGTACTCTCCTTTTAATAAATCAGTTTTTCTATAACGCTTTTGTGGCAAATATAAAAGTTTGTCTTTGAATATGCGACGGAAATCCTCTAGGATGTCCTCGTCTTCTGTCGCCAAGAATACGTAATTACAGTTATAGTCTTTAATGATATTTTGTGCATCTTTGATAACCATTTCTGTACTTGGCTGTATCGGATGGTTTTTCGGCTTTCTTACAACGTAATCTGTTCCTCTACAGAGAATGCCTAAAATTTTCCCTTTGTCTTTAAAAAGTAAAGATTCTGTAGTGTCTAAATATTGTTTTATATTTTCTGTTGGTACTATGTATTTTTTATATATGTCCTTGAAGTACTCAATTTTGTCAGGGTTGTCATAAAAGGAATTCTGTCCCATCAGATATTTCTTCTGAGGTGCAGGTGATTTCTTGTTGATAATAATATTTTTGCTTTTTTTAATGTCTTCTATATTAAAGCCACATGGTTGCTTGAAAAATTTTTCCCAGATATTAATATTACGAAATTCCTCTTTTGAGGTATATTGCGTAAGATTGTTCTTATAGTCAATGATAGGAATGTATTTGTGGTCTATTGCGTATGCAATATGCATTGCTGCTTTGTTTGTGAGCCAAAATAATCCGCCACCATTGTCATCATAGCCGATGACATAAAACGTCATGCTTGGATTTTCATCACCCAAGCTGATTCTTTTTTGTCTTCCTTTGATCTTAAGATAATAGTTGTACATTAGTTTGAATAACTTAATGTGTTCTATTATGTAACTCAATATGTTCATAGTTCTTTTTTGAATATTAACGCTTAATTAGCGTTTTTATTTTATATAAATCTTTCCATCCTTCCAAAATAGCTTTTGATTGGATCCAAAACATATATCTATATCTTGGTATAAATATATGGACTAGATACCCTGCTATGAATTGAGTGACAATGGCAACAACTGCAACACCATCTATTCCAAATCTAGGAATGGAAATCCAATTTAAAACTATGCAAGCGACGCAACCACTAATACTTCTTAGTGCAAATAATTTTTGTTTTTCTTCTATTATTAATAATTGTCCAGAAATTATGTTTAGTGCTACTCCTATAATTTTAAAAGATAATATTTGTAGAACAGCAATGGCTCCATAATATTTTTCTCCAAAAGTTAATAAAACAACCCAATGCGAAGTTAGACACATTAGAATGCTACTAATGATGCACGTCCATAATGTAATGTTCATGAACATTTGTGCATAATCATCGTACTTCTTTTGGTCTTCTTTTTTTAGTCTGACTAAAATAGGACATATAGTTTGTATAAAAATGGTTGGTACGTAAATTAATATTTCTATGAATTTCGAAGCAACAGAAAAGTAGCCAACAGATGTCTTGTTTATCATGTTTCCTATCATTACTTGATCTATTTGTAAGAAAATTGTTGCTGCTGCACCGGATAATAGTAAGGGAAAAGATTGACGAATTAAAAAGTAAGCCCATCGCTTGCTGAATTGCCAATATTTTAAATTTCCAATTTTCCTAGTGTAAACATAGATGTATCCTGCTGCTAGAGTAATCGCATCAAGTAATAACGATGATACGAAAAATACAAGATCAGCTTTTAGACAGACTAATGATAATTTTACTAATGCAGAGATGATTGTAGTTAATATGCTAATTTTGACAATATATTCATTTCTTACTATTGATGTGAAGTAATTTCTTATGACATCAAATGGGGTAACCATTACAGACAATCCATATAAAAAGATGATTCCTATAGTTGACCAACTAGCTTCGTTAATGCATGCTACTATTGAAATTAATATAAATGTAATGATGGAAAATAGGAATCGTAAGGTAAACACCGTACCTAATATTTTATATTTTTCAACTTCTTGTTTTGCTTCTTCTCTGATTTCAATATTGTCAAATCCAAAAGTTGCTAATATTAGAAATAAATTAACAAAACTGACTGCATAATTCATTGTGCCGTATTGGTCTGGGCCAAGGTAGCGTGCGACCAATACTCCTACAAATAAAGAACTAAAAAGGGACGTGATTTTGCCAGCTAAAGACCATATTACATTTGAGGCAATCTGTTTATTTCCAATGATTTTATTTCCTTCCATTTTTATATTTTTAACATGTTGATTTTTTGTTCTCTATCATCTTTGTCTGATTTGCCAATTAATATGGCAATGTCTAGCAGTATTACATTGAACCAATAATAGATTGCAATGTGGGAAATCAACGATAATACAATAATTATGGATGCTAAAAGTACCATTTCTGGTGCATATTTTCTTTTTCTTAAGACACATAAAAATGTTATTCTTAAATACCCCAGTATAGCAATAGAATATAATAAAACTCCAATAAGACCAAAATCAAACCATGCTTCCAGATAATCATTGTGTGCAGATAATAACAAAAATGAATTCTCTACAACCGTGTTAAAGCCATTGCCAATTAAGTAGTTTCCAAATCCTTGATCATTTATGAGTCTCCATGCTTCTTCCCAGACTTCTGTTCTACCACTACCTTGGTCTTCTTGAATAGTTTCAAAACGTTCAAATATGTTGTTGTCTCCCAGTGTACCTATATAAAAGAAAATACATGCAAAAATTAGCAAGATGGCAATTCCAATTATTACTTTAGAAAATTTATTTCTCTTTGAAACAATTTGTTGTGTGATAATATAGGCAAGAAGTCCTAATGCTAGAGCCATTACGCCACCTCTTTTTACAGACGAAAAAATTGCTAGGCTTACAGTGATAATGCTTAAAAGTCTTGTTGTGATTGATGGTTTAATAAGAGCAATGGGGAGTATATATAGGGCATAGTAGGATGAGCCTAAGTGTATGTTTAATAAAATATTGTCTAAGTCGAAGAAGCTAAAATATGTTATAACAAACAAACCTGTTATATAAACAAAGCATGATTCTAACGTTCCATTAGTGCCTTTGTGTAGTACATAATAGTATGAAGTGTTAAAGATTAAGATAGGTAAAATTACCCATATTATGCTATTAATATAAGAAGTTGTTGTGTCATTGTGCCCTGGCATTATGGTAGATATAATTACTACCCAAAAGAGATATATATTGAACGCTATTATGACAAATGAAGGCTTTTCAAAAATGTATCCTTTTTGCAAGGTTAACATAGGAAATGCTAACCATATAATAGAGACAAGAGCTATTACATATTTACTGACTTCACTTGCACCGTCTGCTTCTTGTTCTCTCATTACAAAACATGCACTCATTGCAAAAGCAATGAGTGCTAAGAAATATGATTTACTTATGATAGTATCCTTTGAAATTTGCATATTAAACCGACTTCTTCTCTTTAAAGATAATGTATGCTATGTCTAAAATGAACATTAAAAAGGTCATAGAAAAGACAAATATTAATCGTTTGGGCTTGCTTGGCTTTTGCGGAACACTTGCACCTTGTAGCAAAGTAAATGCAGGTGTTCTTTCTTGTAATTTAGCTTCTGCTGCTTGATATTGTGTACTGAGTGTACTATATGTGTTAAATTTTAACTGCATGTCATTTTCTAGATCTTCTTGTTTTGATCTGAAACTTTCCAAAACAATGTCAGAATTAGCATCAGAATAACTGGCATAGAGTTGCCTTGCTTTTTCGTAATCAGCCTTTGCTTTACTAGTTAAACTTTTGTAGTGCTCTACGTCTCTTCTAGCTTTCTTTGTCCTGTATTCTGTAATGAAATTTTGTAGCTTGGTTGTTATCGAGTCTGCGAAGTCTTTACTGATAAGTGGGTCTTGAGTAAGTGTAGTTATTGTTATCACTCCTGTTTTTTTATCAACTTTTAAGTCTATGCTAGAACGGATAGAATTCATAATGTCATCTTCTGACTTTGATAAATTATAAGGATTAAATGTATGTGATTTACCAACCACATTTTTATTTTTGGTAGTGATAAGTTTTTGGATACCACCTAATACCTTATTCCACCATGCAACTTTTTGGTGTTTTTGGAAATATTCGTAACATGTGCAAGAGAAATCTCCTTTAGAGCTCTTAAATTTTATATTGAATAGACTTGCAATAAAGCCATTGTCTTCAATGAGGTTCGGATATAATAATGGGGATATAGCATCGTTTATCCCCCCATTTTGAGCAAGATCTATTCCAAAATTAGATGCCAAAGAACCAAGTGCTCCTGTATTCATTGAATTTTCTAATTCGGGAACAAGCTTTGAAGATGTTGCATAATACCTTGGTGCCCCAAGTATTAGGCAATATGATAAAATCATAGCCAAAGGAATGGTTATGAAGAAAATCTTCTTTTTTCTAATGATTGACTTGACAATCTTGTTTATGTCTATGTATTCTTCTTTATTTTCCATTTTGAACTTTTTTGTTGCATTTTTTTAGAACATCTATTCAGCAATGATGGAATTTTGAATTTTATGCAAAAAAGTCAACAATTCTTTTGCAAGCTTTTCCATCACCATATGGATTGTTCGCCTTGCTCATTTTCTCATACTCGCTAGAGTTTGTCAGTAAGCACGAAACATTGTCGATAATGGTTTTATAATCAGTACCCACTAGTTTAACAGTTCCAGCTTCTACTGCTTCTGGACGTTCTGTTGTATTTCGCATCACAAGAACAGGTTTGCCTAATCCGGGAGCTTCTTCTTGAATGCCACCACTATCTGTTAGTACAATGTCAGCTTTCTCCATTAAGAATACGAACATCAGATATTCCAAAGGCTCTATGAAGAATATATTATCTAAGTTGCTGAGATCATCACCGAATACCATATGAATGGGGTTTCTGACATTTGGATTAAGATGCATTGGATAAACAAAATCAACATCTTTGTGAGCTGAAGCTAAATCTTTGATTGCATGGCAAATGTTTAGAAAACCATCCCCGAAATTCTCTCTTCTATGTCCTGTGATTAGAACTAGTCGTTGCCCATTGTTGATACGTGTGGTATCATAACCTTTCTGGCTTAATTCTTTTGTGAGATTTTCTTCAAGAATTTTGTCTTTCTTGATTTTGGAGGTAACCCAGTGTAGTGCATCTATTACTGTATTTCCTGTGACAGTTATTTTGCTGTCATTTACATTCTCTTTTAGCAGATTCTCACGGCTCAGACGTGTCGGGGAAAAGTTATATGTCGCAATGCGGCTAGTTATTTGTCTATTTAATTCCTCTGGCCATGGACTATATATGTCGTTTGTTCTCAATCCCGCCTCTATATGAGCGACTGGTATTTGTTGATAGAATCCCGCAAGGGCAGCTGCTGTGCTAGTGGTTGTATCACCATGAACAAATAGTATGTCAGGGAGGCAAATTTTAAATACATCGCGCATTCCCAAAAGAACACGTGAGGTTATGTCATATAAGTCTTGCCCTTGTTTCATTATATTTAAGTCATAGTCTGGCTGAATATTAAAAAGATGTAGTACTTGGTCTAACATTTCACGATGTTGCCCAGTAACGCAGACTATAGTTTCGAATTTGTCTTTTCTTTCTTGGAAAGCCTTGACCAAAGGAGCCATTTTTATAGCTTCTGGACGAGTTCCAAATACGAGCATTATTTTTTTCATATGTAATTTGTATTTTAGATTTTTTATTAGTTATATGATGTTGAATCTCTTTAGCAAAATTCTGTTGATAGTCTTACTCTCTTTAATGGTTCCCAAAGCCAATTTAAGGTCTTCCTCTATGAGAGTGCCTTTATATGCCTCTTTGCTTAACTTGTTTTTGGAAACAATGAAGAGTTTGGAGCAATCAATGAACGAGTTATGAGAAAGAAAGTTATAGTTATTGAAATTTAATGGCATATGCGCTCTCTGTATATGCATTGGCATATTTTGATTCACATGGGAGTTGATAACAACACCACCATAAGCATTTCCGTACTCGTCAAATCCTAGCGCAATATAGAATTTGTTTCTTGTATCATCTCCTGTTTTGGGTGTAATACCTTCTTCTCTTGTTAGATTAATAAGAAAAACATCTCCAATTTCAGGTTGGTATATAGCTTCTATATTGCAAGTGCTAAGTATATCGGATAGCTTTGTCATGCCAAAGCCCTTTCTATCTCCAAGTTCTCCTTGATGTATTCCTTCATCGCCTCTGAAGCATGGGCGGATTCTGCCAAGTCCATCGTGGCAATCACTTTCTTGCCTTTGCCTTCTCTATAGTTCTTCAGCCAAATCTTGTCATGCGACTTGTTTTTGAGTTGCTCAAAACTGAGGGAAGCGTTCTCTTGTATGGAGGCATCCAAGGCTTCTTTCTCAGACTCAGAGAGGTAGTCTTCATTGGCTTGCCGCAAGGGAAGCATGATATTGGAGGCATCTTCTGAGGCGAACTTAAAGGCTGATTTCAGCATTCGAGATAGCTCAGGCTCATGGGAGTCGCCCTTGATGGCATCGAGCAAGTGGGAGAGTACAGGACCATATGGCATAGCGCAGACATCGTCTGCTGTTATGCGTTGTCCCCATTTCGCCAAGTGCTTCAGTTCAGCGAAGTAAATGGTTTTCAAGAGGGTGTAGTAGTCTAGCTCACCCGTTTTGTTGAGGACGTAGAGCACGATCTCCACCAATCTTTCTTTGTCGTATCTATCCATCTTTCCGAATTTTTCTGCAAAATTACAACTTTTGGATGATATAACCAAATTTTCCTTCGTGAGAATGATGAAATGGGTGAATTTTTTGGAGAAATTCGTATCATATGGAATGGTAAAGAATCTTGTCATGCCACCTCTCTTATGCTTCTTCTAATACAGGTCCTTTCCCATTTTGGAAGATGAGAATGATGCCGTGTAGTTGGGTGCCGCCGGCAAGACGAAGGATGCAGTCGTCTGTCATGTACTTTTTGAGTTGAGTTTTGGCTTGCTCCTTTGCCTTTACCGCTTCGGCTGGTGTAGCATCGGCTTTGAGGTATTTCAATTCCACCATATACCTCAGTTCGGGATAAAGGAAAAGGGTTAGAAATTTGGTAGTCTCAAATATTTTTTCGTATCTTTGTGGTTGTAAATCAGATAGTTACGAACAATATTAAAAGACTACCAAATGATTACCAAGGACAAAGTTACAGAAATATTTTGTATTATCGATGAGTTTTGCAAACTTTTTGATGCAGAAAATGCCCAAAAAGTGTTAATATCATCAAAGGTTACCTCTCGACGTAGGCGTTCTGCCACAATGTCGGACAGCGAGATTATGACAATTCTCCTGTTGTTCCACTTCGGGAGTTATCGTAATTTCAAGCATTATTATCTCTCATTTATAAAGATTGTACTGAAGAAGCAGTTTCCTACAGCAGTATCCTATAATCGCTTTGTGGAGTTGGAAGGAAGAGTCTTCTTCCAGATGATGTTCTTCCAAAACTTGCAGGCTTTTGGAAGATGCACTGGTATAACTTTCGTGGACTCAACCATGATACCCATTTGTCACAATCTCAGAAGATATGCGAACAAAGTATTCAAGGGAATAGCTACAGACGGAAAGGGAACCATGGGATGGTGTCATGGATTCAAACTGCACTTGGCTTGCAATGATCGGGGAGAAATCATAGCGTTTGTACTTACTGGAGCCAATGTGAGTGACAAGGATCCTGAGGTGTTCAAGGTTCTTGCTAAACGTCTGTATGGCAAGCTGTTTGCCGACAAAGGATATATTTCACAAAGACTTTTTGATATCCTTTTTGAGGATGGAATACAATTAGTGACGGGGCTGAGAGTCAACATGAAGAATAAGCTTATGCCATTCTATGATAGAATGATGTTGCGAAAAAGATACATCATCGAGACAATAAATGATATGCTAAAGAATACAGCGCAAATTGTACATTCACGCCATAGATCTGTAGGCAACTTTATCATGAATATCATTTCTGCTCTGGGGGCTTATTGTTTCTTTGACAACAAGCCGAAGGCACTGTCAGGATACTGCATCGAGCATACAACCCAATTGAGTTTGTTTTAAACGTTAGCAGGAAATACAAACTTATTATGACTTTAAGTTACCATATTAATAGTATGGTAGGAAGACGTATGCCCTATGGGAAATAGAGCAAACAACTAGGATTAGTTGCTTGCACTATCCCGAACTGGGGTAATGAATGGAAGAAAAACAAGATGAAGTGATGAATAGAGGATGACTTTATGTTTGATTTTACTACTTTTGATAAAGTTCATGGAGAGATTGATAAAAATTAAGAATTCAGATTATAGAATGTTGGTTGTTAGTATTTTGTTTCTTGCTCTTACAGTCTCATTTACAGTCTCATTTACAGTCTCATTTACATTTGGACATCCTCTTGGATAACAATGAATACATCGCATAGCAACTGTTGCAATAAGATTTTTTCCTTTTTTCTCTTTTTGAGTGCTGATATTTTGAAAAATATCTTTTGAAAATATTTGGTGATTTTCTTTTTTATATGTATATTTGCAAAATATATTATGAGCTATATTTAATTTCCTTAGGAATATTGACACTATTGTATATGTTTGTCTTTAGTGGCGATTTTCTACTGATGTTGACAGTAGATAGATTAGGGATAAAATAAAGATTCAAAATGATGAAACAAAAAAGAAAAATGCCTTTGGGCATACAGGACTTTGAAGAAATGCGTAGGGGTGATTATCTCTATGTGGATAAGACGGATATTGTATGGCAGTTGGCTAACGGCGTTAAGTACAATTTCCTAAGTCGTCCTCGTCGTTTTGGTAAGTCCCTGTTGTGCTCTACCCTCAAGTGTTATTTTGAAGGAAGGAAAGAACTCTTTGAAGGATTGAAAATCATGCAGATGGAGGAAGACTGGGTCAAACGTCCGGTCATCTATCTAAGTATGAGTTTGGGTGGCTCTTCTGCTCAGGAACTTAAGGAATATTTGCATTATGTGCTCTCTACATACGAAAAGTTTTATGGGAAGAATCCTAATGAACGGTCTTTGGGCAATCGTCTAAATGGTATCATTCAGAGGGCTTATGAGCAGTCTGGAGTAAAGATTGCCGTCATTGTAGATGAGTATGATGTGCCTTTGCAGCATACCTATGAGACGAATCAACATGATGAATGTAGGGAAATCTATCGTAATTTCTTTACGGGACTAAAGGATTATGGTTATTGTATTAAATGTGTGTTTATCACTGGCATCACGAAGTTTACACAGATTAGTCTGTTTAGTATGCTCAATACTTTGACTAATATAAGCTTTGACGAGCAATATGCTGCTATTTGTGGATTGACCCATGAGGAATTGGCTCAATACTATTCTGAGGAGATTGAAAGGTTAGCTTTGCGCTATGCCTTAGATGTGCCACAAGTGCTTTCTGAACTTAAAGCTACTTATGATGGTTATCATTTTTCACGTAATTTGCAAAATGTCTATAATCCATTTAGTGTGTTAAACGCATTGAGTCGTTCTCAGTTGAATTCTTATTGGATAGCTACTGGTTCTAATGAAATGCTTAATAAACTTTTAAAAAAGTATGTGGATGATATACCTTCACTTGATGGTAGTCTCATAGATACTGATTATTTGGAGATGAGTGATGTCAATATGGACGAGCCGAAACTCTTTCTCTATCAGTCTGGTTATCTTACCATTAAGGTTGTGAAAGGTGATTGTTACTTGTTAGGTTATCCAAATAGGGAAGTGAAAAAGGCTATGTATGAAATGGTTTTGCCTATGATGACTGACAAGCCTTCTTCTGAAGTGACTACTCTAGTTCAAAAGTTAAAAATGAACTTGTCTATGGGGAATGTAGATGATGCTATGCTTTGTCTCAAAGGGTTGGTAGCAGGTACTCCTTATAGTATTCAAAAGAAAGAGCAATTTGTGTTTGAGGAGCATTTCCGTTTTATTTTGAAGAATATATTTTACTTGTGCGGATTTGAGGCTAAGGAGGAAATTGAAATGGCTTCAGGTCGAATTGATTTGATAGCTCAGAATGATTCTTATGTTTATGTCATGGAGTTGAAAATGGACGATAATGGCGGGATTAAAGCGGCTATTAGTCAGATGAAGTCTCGTCATTATGCTGATATTTATGCGGCAAGTGAAAAGAAAATAATCTGTTTAGATCTTGAATTTTCTAAAGAAAGCAGAGGACTGAAAGAGTGGCAGGTTCTGGATTAGTCCAATAAAAACGAGCGGAAGATTTTAATTTCTTCCGCTCGTTTTGCTAATGTTTATATCTCTCCAATCTCTGTCGTCTTTTATTTCGCAATAGTCTAAAATAAAACAATGCCTGAATTATCCCACCTTCCAACTCTCTACTCCTCTTGTCTTGCTGGAGAAGTTGATGCCGAGCTTGATAATTGTTCGCTTATCCATAGCGAAAGGAGCTGCGTAGTTTTTTGCTTCTATCTGTTGCAGAGCTTCTTCGGCACTTCCGTCTAATTTGCATTCAATGATGTAGATGTAGTCGGAAGTTTGGATAATAACGTCCATTCTGCCATCACTTGTCGGTATTTCTACCTGTGTGCGGAATCCCATAATCTTAAAAATGAGATATAGGGCATTTTGGAAGTAAAGTTCTGCTTCGCCTGCTACCTGATAGTTGTTGTCTGCAAAGAAAGCGGTAAGCCGATTCATAAATTGTTCAACATGTCCTGCTTCAACATCCTTCACAAACTCATCGACCATAAAGGCGGAACGATCACCTGCAGAACAGTATAGCGGTAGGAGGAAGTTAAGGAAACCTTCTTCCACCTCCTTGTTCGGGAAGCCTAGCAGATATTTCTTAAACCTTTCGTCATAGCCTTTGATAGTGAGATAACCACTCTGGTATATCACAGGTATCGGATTGGTTGACAGTGAATCCACGCTGTTGATTACATCGTCTGATACCCTTTCCTTTGTCATGTCTGGCAAACGATAGTTGTGCATTTTCAGCAAGTCAACTAGAAATGTGGGTGTGCCAGTCTCAAACCAGTAGTCTTTATAGCGAAGTCTTGACAAAGTGTTCAGTACGCTGAATGGGTTATAGAGACCTACTGTATTTTCCTCGAAATGATATCCGTCGTATCTTGCTTTCAGTTTTGCAATTGTGGCTTCTTCTGTATCGCCATTGGCTTCGGCTAATTCGCTGATACCTTCCTTGAAATTCGTAAGCAGTTCCTTCTCTGTCATTCCGCAGATGCTGATATAACGATGATCCATCGATATATCCATCAGGTTGTTGAGGTCGCTGAACACGCTAACCTTGCCAAACTTGGTTACTCCTGTGAGGAATGCAAACTTGATATATCGGTCTTGGGTTTTCAAAACCGAATAGAATGCTTTCAGCTGTGCACGGTGTTCTGCCTGTAGCTCTGGGGTTTGCAGCGTCTGGAGTATGGGCTTGTCGTATTCGTCAATAAGAATGACAACACCACGTCCTTCTTTCTCTGCTGCTCTTGCTATCACACCCTTGAAACGAAGGG